>Ga0315293_10000793_pt1 | contig 29861 bp, 17 predicted proteins | sample YL17G13_20_MG_FD_203071 | JGI IMG/M metagenome (GOLD analysis project Ga0315293, IMG submission 203071) | Sediment microbial communities from Yellowstone Lake, YNP, Wyoming, USA - YL17G13_20 | ecosystem: Environmental > Aquatic > Freshwater > Lake > Sediment | place: USA: Wyoming | collected... | reverse complement strand
TGATCGCCACGGACCACTCCTGCTATGACTATGACGCCATTGTGCGCGACTCGGCGCTGGTCATCGACACCCGCAACGGAACGAAAAAGGTCTGCCTGGGGCGGGAGAAAATCGTCAAGTGTTGAGAAGCAGGCGCCAGGCGAGGTACTTGCAAAATTCCATTTAAGACAACAGAGCCGCGAGCGTCAGCGAGCGGGTGCCCCGCAAGGCCAACGCAGCGCTGCGCCAGCACCCGCTCGCTGACGCTCGCGGCTCTGTTCCGGCGTCCCGATTCTGTAATTTTGCAAGTACCTCACCTGAAACCCGCCACCTACTGAGGCGGCAGAACCTTCGGCGGGTTGGCCATCAACTGCGCGAACGGCTCGGTCTTGATCAACTCGACGAAGGACGGGTCGTCCGCAATCTTGTCCTTCTCCTTGAATCCTTCCTCCAGCGCCTTTTTCAAGTATTCCAGCGCGCGCTCCAGGTTGCCGGCGGCCGCATAGGTTTTCGCCAGGTAATAGTGGAAGCGCGCCCGGTCCTCCACCGAGCGTTCCTGCAACAGAACGCCGTAGGTGGACTTGTGCTCGAAGACTTCCGGGTCCAGTTCCAGCGCCTTGCGGTAGGCGGCAAAGGCGTCGTCGTACTTCTTCCGGGCGAACCAGGCGGTGCCCAGGTTGCTATAGATGGAGGCCGAATCCGGGGCGATGGCCAGGGCCTTTTGATACTGGCTGATCGCCGTGCCGTACTTCTTGCGGGTGTAATGAATGGTGCCCAGGTTGTTGATCGCTTCCGAATACTTGCCGTTCAGCTTGATGGCGCGCTCGTAAGACTTCTTGGCGTCGTTCAGCCGCGTTTGTTGCTGGTAGGAAATCCCCAGCTTGTTATGCAGCACCGCATTGCGCGGATCCAGTTGGATGGCTTGCCTGTAGGTATTGGCGGCCTCGCGGTAGTCCTTGCGGGCCATGAACACGTCCCCGCGCTTCTCCAGCGTTTCCCGGTCGCTTTGCGGCGCCTGGCTCTTAGCCGAAGCTTGCTCGGCGGAGGAGATCTGCTGGAGGGTTTCGGCTTGCGGGATGAGGCCTATCGACAGGACGAATATGATCGGAAGAATCGCCAGCACCATATCCTACCCCCTCACCGTCCGGCGGGTCTCCCGCCGGGCGCTGCGCTACCTGATTCTAGCGCCAAACGGGTCCGCAGGCTACAGGAGGCTGGAGTGTAGCCGCAGATTCCGCAGATTGCACAGATCGAGGCTGGAGCCGGCAGCCCGCAGCCCACGGCCTACAGCCCACAGCCCACAGCCTACAGCCTACGGCTGCTTCTGCTTCTCTTTTTCCTTGGAGGGCTCCTTGTCGCCGGAGCCGGCAAGGGCGCCGAAGATCCTGCCCAGCACGCCCTTCTTCTTCTTCGCCGCGTCAGCCGGGGCGGGGGCGCCGGCGGCAGGCATGGCGGGGGGTGGCAGGGCGGTCACTGTTCCGTGTGGGGCCTCGGCCGCCGCGGGCGGGGCGCGCCTGGCCGTCCCGTCGCCGGGCACAGGCCCGACGCCGGTCATCAACGGCAGCGGCAGGTTGGGGCGGGCCAGGTATTGCACGGCATGCAGCGGGCAGAGCTGGCCGGGCTGGCTGCCTTCCACGAAGACCGTCGGACGCCGCTCCAGGCAGAAGGCCGTGGCGAGCTGGTTGGAGGCCGGATCAATCTCCACGCGCGCCAGCCCGGGCGGCTCGGCGAAGGCCACCATGTTGCGGTAGGCGCGCAAGGCGGCGGCGCGCTTCATGAACTCGGTCCAGATGGGAAGCGCCGATTGCGCGCCGCTCAGGGGCAATTCCCGGTTGTCATCAAAGCCCACCCAGACGATGCACAGCAGGTTGGTGGTGTAGCCGGCGAACCAGCCGTCGTGCGACGTGCCGGTCTTGCCGGCCGCCGGCGCCGTGAACCCGCGGGCGCGCACCCCGGCGCCGGTGCCGCGCTGGACGACGTTTTCCAGCATGGCCGTCATCAAGCCGGCCAGCCGGGCGTCGATGACTTCCCTGGGCTGCGTCTTGTGCTCCTCGGCGACCTGTCCTTCCGGCGTCTTGATCAGCCGGATCATGAACGGATCCACCCGCATGCCGGCGTTGGCGAAAACCGTGTACGCGCCGGCCATCTCCAACGGCGTGGACTCGTAGGCGCCGAGGGCCACGGCGGGGGTGGCCCGGGGGGTCTTCAACCCGGCGTCCTGGGCCAGCTTGACCACCTTGTCGAAGCCCGTCATCTCGCCGATCTTCACCGTGGCGACGTTGAGCGAGTGGGCCAGCGCATCCTGCGCTTGCACGTTCCCGCGGAATTTCTCCTGGTAGTTGTTGGGCTCGTAGATGCCGCCATCGTAGACGAACGTGGTGGGGCTGTCGTCCACCACCGTCACCGGCGTGATCACCGGGCTGGCGCCATCCAGCGCGGAATTGAATGCCGCCGCGTATACGAAGGGCTTGAACACCGAGCCCGGCTGCCGCATGGCCAGGGCGTGGTTCAACTGGCTGACGCCGTAAGCCCGGCCTCCCACCAGCGCCTTCACGTCGCCGCTGTGCGGATCGATGGCCACCAGCGCCACCTGGGGCTTGGGCCAGCCCTGGGTGCTCTTCTTCTTGGCCAGTTGCTCATCGACCAGCTTGATGCCCGTGCGGACGGCCTCGGAGGCCGCCCGCTGCAGGCTCAGGTCCAGCGTGGTGTAGATGCGGTAGCTGCTGCCGATCAGTTCTTTCTCCGAGAAACGCTCCAGAAGCTGCTCGCGCACCAGATCGACGAAGTAGGGAGCGTCGCCGGTCTCGACGAATTGCGGGATGACTTTCAGCGGCGCTTCCGTGGCCTCGTCGCGCTGCTCGGGGGTGATGGCGCCGATCTTGGCCATGGAGTCCAGGATGCGGTTGCGCCGCTCCCGGGCGCGGTCGGGATGCCGGTAGGGATCATAGATGGCGGGTCCGCGGATGAAGCCCGCCAGAAAGGCGGCTTCCGGCAGCGTGAGCTGGCGCACGTCCTTGCCCAGATAGGCCAGCGAGGCCTCCGCCACGCCGTTGATGCTGAAGCTGCCCCGCTGCCCCATGTAGATGTGGTTGCAGTAAAACTCGAAGATCTGCTGCTTGGTCAGCCGGCGCTCGAGCTGGGTGGCGATCATGGCTTCGGCCAGCTTGCGCTTGAAGGTGCGCACCGGGGTCAGGAAAAAGCCCCGGGCCAGTTGCTGGGTCAGGGTGCTGGCGCCCTGGGCCCGGTTGCCGGCGCGGATGTCCTCGTAGGCCACCTTGATGAGGCGCAGGAAGTCGATGCCCGAGTGCTGGAAGAAAGTGCGGTCTTCGGCGGCCAGGATGGCGTTGACCAGGTCGGGCGGCAGGTCCTCGAAGCGCACCAGCCGCCGCTTCTCGCGCGAGCGGTCGAACAGGTTGGTGATCAGCTCCGGCTCCAGCTCGTAGCCCTGCTGCTCGGTGTTGTCTTTCAGGGAGATGATGCGCTGGATCTTGCCGCCGGCCAGCCGGATCAGCACCGGCTCATCCTGGAAGTAGGAGTCGGGCCCCGGGAAGATCTCCAGGCCGCCCGGCACCTCCTGGTACCAGCCCGCGCGGTTGGTCTTCTGCTCGGAATACCCGGCGCGCATGAGCCGGGCGGTCAGCTCCGCCGCCGCGGCCTCCTGATCGACAAAAATGAGCTCCGGCGCGGCGTAAATCCTGGAGGTGCGGGCGAAAACTCCGCCGCTCAGCCGCCGGTCGATCAACCGCGCGAACTTGTCGTAGTAGTAGCTGAACACCCCCGCTCCGCACACCACACCCATGACGGCCGCCGCCAGCATGACCTTCGTCAGCGGATGCAGCAGAAGCCTGGCGAAGCGGGTTTTGGAGAGTCGAATGCGCAACTTCGTTCCGATGCGGCGCACTCCGCCGCCCGCGGCACGGGGCGCGCAGCGGCAAAAACCTGTCCTACCGCATTATAGTAGACGCGGGCGGGCGCCGGCTGGTTAATCCGCGGTGATCATCTTGTTGCCGGCCGCCGGATTGAACTTCAGGTTGAAGGTGTAGCCGGGGACGGGGACGACCACGGTGTAGTTGACCTCGATGTAGACGCCCGTTTGGGTCTTGCTCACCTTGATCTGCTCGGACTTCACCGGCAACTCGTGCTGCTGCGCCAGGTGAAGCACGTCGGCGCGCACGTCGTCCTCGGTCTTGGCCTGGGCGTAGGTGACCACGCGCGCCAGGTTGTTCAGCTCGTCCTGGAACTGGTAGTTATCGACGTAGTGGGGCACCAGCTTGACGGCGAGAAACACCAGAATGCCGAAGACCGCCAACCAAAAGAACGCTTTCAGTTTGGCCATACTTCAACCCCTCGGGATTCGGATTACGGATTTCTGACTTGGCCCGAATTCCGCAATCCACAATCCGCAATCCGCAATCCGCAGTTTTCTATGCCCGCGGTGCGGACGCTTCCCGAATGTACCGGGGCGCTTCGCCAATCTTAACATCGGCGCGGGCGCGCGTCGCGCGAGTTACCACTTCAATCACCCCCGACGCCAGCTTGCGCCCGATGTTCACCCGGAACGGGACGCCGATCAGGTCGGCGTCCTTGAACTTGACGCCGGGCCGCTCGTCGCGGTCGTCGAGCAGGGCGTCGAGCCCCGTCTCCAGGCAGCGCTGGTACAGCTCCTCGGCGGCCTGCATCATCTGCGCATCGGCGGCGTTGATGGGCGTGATGATCACCTGGAAGGGGGCGATGGAGGGAGGCAGCGCCATGCCGTCCTGGTCGTGGTTTTGCTCGATCGCCGCTGTCAGGATGCGCTCGATGCCGATGCCGTAGGAGCCCATCACCAGGGTGACCTCGCGCCCCGAGGCGTCCAGCACCCGCGCCCCCATGCTTTCCGAATACTTGCGGCCCAGCTTGAAGATGTGTCCCACTTCGATGGCCTTGGAGACGCGCAGCGTGCCGTCGCAGCGCGCGCAGAGGTCGCCGGGCTGCGCGGCGCGCAGGTCCTGGAACTCAGCCGTGAAGTCGCGCCCGGGGGTCACGTGGCGCAGGTGGTAGTCGTCGCGGTTGGCGCCGCAGATCATGTTCCGGCGGCCTTCCAGCGCCTTGTCCGCCAGCACCCGAATCTGTGGCAGGCCCACCGGGCCCACCGAGCCGGGCGCCGCCCCGGTGTACTGCCGCACCTCATCGGGGTGTGCCGGCCGAAACTCGCCGCCCAGCAGGCCCGCCAGCTTCGTCTCGCTCGCTTCCTGATCGCCGCGCACCAGAACCAGCGCCGGGAGGCCGCCGCTCATGAACAGCAGCGACTTGAGGTGGTCCCGCGCCGGGCGGCCGTCGAACTCGCTCACCTCGGCGATGGTTTTCTTCCCGGGCGTGTGGAAGGGCTCGGGCGTTCCCGTGCCGCCGTCATCCGCGACAGCGGGGAGCCGGGAAAGGGCCATCTCCAGGTTGGCCGAATAGCCGCAGGAAACGCATTCGGCGATCTGGTCCTCGCCGGCGTCCGAGAGGACCATGAATTCGTGCGACTGGCTGCCGCCCATGGCGCCGGAATGGGCCTCCACCGCCGTGTACTTCAGCCCGCAGCGGGTGAAGGAGCGGCAGTAGGCCTCGTGATGCTTCTGGTAACTGATGTCCAGGCCCGCCTGGTCCAGGTCGAAGGAGTAGGAGTCCTTCATGATGAACTGGCGGACGCGGAGCAATCCGGAGCGCGGCCGCGGCTCGTCGCGGAATTTGGTCTGGATCTGGTACCAGATCTGCGGAAGCTGCTTGTAGCTGCGCAGCTCGTGGCGGGCGATGTCGGTCATCACCTCTTCGTGGGTCATTCCCAGGCAGAACTCCCGCCCCACGCGGTCCTTCAGCCGGAACATGTTGTCGCCCATGGCCGCGTACCGGCCGCTTTCCTTCCAGATCTCGGCCGGATTCAGCCCCGGCAGGTAAAACTCCTGCGCCCCGATGCGGTCCATCTCCTCGCGCACGATGGCTGTGATCTTCAGCAGAGACCGCTGGGCCAGGTACAGGTAGCTGTAAATGCCGGCGCCGAGCTGGCGGATGTACCCGGCGCGCAGCAGCAGCTTGTGGCTGGCGACCTCCGCCTCGGCGGGATCTTCGCGCAAGGTGGGAATGAAAAGCCGGCTCCAACGCATGGGGGCTCCTTCGGAAACGGGGTAAACGCATTATTTTATCACGCCGCGCCGGAACCCCGCGGAGAGCGGTGCTACGTCATGTTCGCCGGGGGCGATCTGGCAGGGGCCGGCCGGCGAGACGCCAGCGGTACAACGTTTTTCAGGGCAGGTATACGGAACGCCCGCCGAAGCCGGAAGCAAGATGATTGGGGGATTCGCGCGAGTTTCCACTCTCAGCCCGCTGCGGCTGGCTTGCCGTGCATCCGCGATTCATTCACCTCGCCGCTCAGCGGTCTTGCGCGGCGGCCTTCTTGGCGGCGTCGGCCGGAATCACCCAGAAGTAGATGCGGTGGCTTTCCAGGGAGACTTCTTTGTCCGGTTTCCAGTCGCCCATGTCGAAATCGTGGGAGACGACTCGGCTCCCCGGTTTCAGCTCTTTAAACAGCTTGGGCTGCAGGCGCAGATTCACTTCCGGCAGCAGGTACAGGGTGACCACGGTGGCCTTGCTGATGTCCTCCTTGAACAGGTCGTTCTGCTTGAAGGTCACCAGATCGGTCACGCCCGCGGTCTTGGCGTTTTCATTCGCTTCCTTGATGCGCTCGGGGTTGATGTCGATGCCCACGCCCTTGATGCCGAACTTCTTCGCCGCCGTGATCACGATCCGGCCGTCGCCCGAGCCCAGATCGTAGAGGATGTCGCCCTTGTGGATATTGGCGAGCTTGAGCATCTCCTCGACGACGTTCTCCGGAGTCGGAACATACGGGACGTCATAGCTCTCATCTTCCTGTGCCCAGACCAAAAACCCACACAGCAGGATCGACAACGCGGCCAGAATTACCGCCCGGTGCAGTCTCATCGCTCGATTCCTCCTTGGCGTGTCCGCGACACGCTGTTTACCGAGGCCGCCTGCCAGACACCGGCGGCCAAAGGGTATTGCATCTTAGCAGATTCCTTTCCCCGTCTGAAATCATTCTTGCGTGCGCGGAGCGGCGCCAGGCGGCCTATCAGCTACAGCGCCATGAAAGGGAGATCCGGCGTGACGGCATGGTCTCCTGCAATTATGCATTTCAAATGCATAATTGCTCAAAACGGCCGCAACCGAGCCGCGACCGTAAGGGAGCGGGCTGGCCATCGCATCGGCAATGGTGTTCAGTGTGGTCCGCTCCCTTATCCCGCATGGCGGGACGGCTCGGTTGCGGCGGGCAGCGCGTCCATGCCGTAGCGGCGCGCTTCGCTTTCCATCAGCCGCGTCAGCTCCGCCTTCGCCGGCTCGGGCAGACGTGACGGCGCGTATTTCTCGATCAGCCGCGCCACCTCGCGGGCCGCGCGCTCCCGCAAGGTCTTTTGCCCCTGCCTGGTCCAGCGCGCCCGGTCGGCGCGGTCGATCACGGCGCCGGGGAAAGTGATTTCCTCGCGCAGGTAGCGGCGGGTGTGGTCGGCAATCAGCAACTGTTTCTCGCGCAGCAGTTCCTGAAAGATGGGGACGGCCGGGAAATCCTCGCGCGGCTCGATGCCTTTCAGCAGCCGGTACGTCATCCCGCAGATTTCGTTGTCCACCACCAGCTTCTCCAGGCTCTGGCAGCTTTCGAAATCCAGCATGCCCGGGCCCGAGATGCTGTTGATTCCCGAAAGGGCCGCCAGCACCGCGCCGATGCCGGTTTCCAAACCGGCCTGCGCGTCCAGTTGCTTGGCATCGCTGAGCGCGATGTAGCCCTGCGTGGGCATGCCCAGGTACTTCCCGATTTCGCTGTTGGCGCAATCCAGCATCATGGTTTCGATGGCGCCCATGGGCGTCGTTTCGTACCGCACGTCGAAAATGGCCGGCGAGCCACCATACAAGATCGGGTGGCCGGGATTGGCAAGCTGGCTGATGACCAGGCCGCTCAGGGTTTCCGCCGTCTGCTGAACCAGGCTGCCCACCAGCGTCACCGGGGCCATGAACCCGGCCAGCGGCATGGACACGAATTCCACCGGGATCGACCAGCGCGCGCAATCCACCAGGTTCTGGCTGGTTACATCGCTCCACTTGATGGGCGCCGTGGGGCAGCAGGAGAAAACGGTGAGCGGCTTCTCCCGCAGCGCCCGCTCGCTGCCGCGCACCGCCAACTGCATGTCCTTCATGACTTCAAACGACTCGATGGTGAAGGCCCCGGTCACCACCGGCTTCTCCCCATAGAGCAGGCTGAGGTACAGGCGGTAGCTGTCGGAGATCTTTTCATGAACATCGGCGGGGATGAACGCCGTGCTCTGGGAAGCGATGTGGCTGAGGCCGCTGGTCACCTTGACGAAGTCGATGTAATCGGCCGTGGCCGGCCGCCGCATTTCGCCGCTGCGGCTGTCGAGGATGTTGATGGCGGTCGAGCCGGGCGTGAAGTAGACGTTGTCGCCCGCGAAATCATGCGTCTCGGAACCGAGAGCGTCGTACAGCTTGAAACTCCGCGGCACGCTGGCGAGCGCCCGGTCGATGATCCCGGCGGTCAGGCGGGCATGGCGGCCGCCGCGGTCCACTTCGGCGCCGTGGCCGGCCAGCAGGTCGAGCACGCCCTGGTTGTGAATCTCGGCGCCCAGCTTACCGAGCACGTCGCGCGCTTCATCGATGATGCGCTCGATTAGTTTGTTGTCCAGCAGTCGCAATGTCGGTCGCATTTTGCCCCCCGTTTGGAAAGTCACTGCCCTGAAACTTCCCGCGGCGTCCCGCCGCAAGCATGTAGCGCCGGCGTCCCGCCGGTAATCGTCCTCCGGTCGCCGATAGGTTACCGGCGAGACGCCGGCGCTACATCCGGCGCGCGAGACGCGCGCTGGGGCATGGCGCCATTTTCATTGTTTGTGGGCGCCGCCCCGCGGCATGTCAGACTGCCCTGGTAAGCCGATACGATACACCAGGCTGCTTCGCTTTAGGTCGCGCTACTATATATGAAGCGGTCCAGGCTCCAATGGCCTGGAGATCCAGGGTCAAGGGGCCTGGAACGCACCGCATCGGACTTCGTGGCTGGAGGTTAGCATGCTGAGGCTTATCGCGATCGTCCTGGTTGTCGCGCTGGTTGCGCTCCCGCTGGCGGCGCAGAAGAAAGAGCGGCAACGCCTGGAGGAATGCGGGGATGTCCTGGAGGAGGTGCTGAAGGTGCCCGACAGCATCCCCCAGGAATTGATGGGGAGAGCGGAGTGCGTGATTGTGTTCCCGTCGGTGAAGAAGTTCGCCATCGGGATCGGCGGCAGCTATGGCCGCGGCGCGATCACCTGCCGGGGCGGCAAAACCTTCGCCGGCTCCTGGAGCGCGCCGGCCATGTTCGCGCTGGAGGGCGGCAACATCGGCTTCCAACTGGGCGGTCAGGCCACCGACTTCATTCTGCTGGTGATGAACAAGAAGGGAGCCGAGTCGGTGCTGAAGAGCAAGGTGAAGCTGGGCGCCGACGCCTCGGCCGCCGCCGGCCCGAAAGGGCGCGCCGTCGCCGCCCAGACCGACATCGTGATGCGCGCCGAGATCCTCAGCTACTCGCGCTCGCGGGGCCTGTTTGCCGGGGTATCGCTCGAAGGCTCGACGCTGCGCTCTGACGGCGGCGCCAACGAAAACCTTTACGGCCGCAAACTGACCGCCGAACAGATCGTCCGCGAAGGGGCGGTGCGCCCGCCGCCGGCCGCCGGCAAGCTGCTCAAGCTGTTGGGCCAGAAGTCGCCCCGCAACGAGTCGAAATAGAACCGGTTCCAAGTTCCAGGTTCCAAGTTCCAAGTTGCCCGGCATGAAACCTGGAACTTGGAACCTGGAACTTGGAGTTCGCAAACACGGCTTCACCTTCCGGCTTCGATGGCCCGCGTGAGGAACTGCGAGAGGAACAGGCGGGCGCCGCCGGGCTCCGCAGTCGCCGGCGGCAGGGCCAGCGCCACAACCGCCGTGATAACCGCCAGCGCGGCCAGCGCGCCCAGATACGCGGCGAAGCGTCCCCCCGGCATCTCCGGTGTGGGGGCGGTGCGGTCCGGCAGCCGCAGCCGGTCCACTGAGCGAATAACGTGCAGTAACAGCGCGATGCCCAGTACCACGCCCGTGACCAGGTGCGTGTAGTGCAGCCAGGGGGAAATGCGCGGGCCGGCGGCCGCCTGCCAGGTGAGCGCTACGCCGCTGATGGCCAGCACGAACGCCAGCAGCAGCGCCAGCTTGCCGAGCAGTTTTCGGATGAGCTTGAGGCTGTCCCGTTCGTACCCGATGTGAACGAAGTAAGTGCGGAAATAAGGGATGGTGCAGATGCCGACAAGTGTGTGCACCAGGATCAATGATCGCGCCGTTAGTCCCCCGCCCAGAATCCAGGCCAGGATGCCGCTGGCGGCCTCGAACAGAAGCACGCCAGTTAATACTCGCAAAAGATGCATGTATGACCCCTTGAACCAATCCGCGGACCGAGTCCTCCAAATGCAGTAGGATATCGCAGCATGGGGTTCTCATCCAGAGCGAAAGTACACCTGCTGGTGGCGGCGCTGTTGGGCCTGGTGATTGCCCTTGCGCGCAGCCGCCCGCCGGAAACCGCGCCGGAGGTGGTCAGCCGCCCGGAATCGGGCGTGCCGGTGAACAACGGTTACCCGGCGCTGGCTTGCGGGATGAATGGTGACGTCTGGCTGGCCTGGGTCTCGGCGCGCCTGCCTGACCCGCTGCGCCGGGGAACCTCCGGGGACTCACAGCCGGCCGACCAGGTCATGCTGAAGCGGCGCGCGGCGGGCGGCGCATGGTCGAAGGAACTCCGCGTCAGCGTCGAGCGCGCGGTGAATTCCGATCCGGCGCTGGCCTGTGAAGCGGGCGGTTGCTGGATTGTCTGGAGTTGCCGCCAGGGCGGCGATTTCGACCTGTTTGCCCGCCGCGTCGATGAGACGCTGGCGCTTTCCGAGCCGGTCCGCCTGACCGCGGAGAAAGGCGCGGACGCCGCTCCCAAAGCCGCCACCGCGCCCGACGGCGCCGTGTGGATCGTCTGGGAATCGTTCCGGGAGGGGCGCAACCGGGTGTACGCCATGTCGGGGCAACGCGGCGCCTGGCGCGCGCCGGCGCTGGTCAGTGCGGCTGATTCGAGCGCGTTCCGCCCGGCGCTGGCGATTTCCGAGGCGGGCGTCGTCACGGTGGTCTGGGATGGCGGCAACCAGGACCGCTACAGGGTTTTTCTCAGGCAGTGGAATGGCTCCCGCTGGGGAGATATCCAGCAGGCGCCCACCCCCGACGGCTTCGATGCCTATGCGCCGAAGGTGGCGGCCGACCAAGGCGCCAGGGTCTGGATGGTCTACGCGCAGAATTCCGAGCGGACGCCGGAATGGGGCCTGCGCGGCTGGCGCCCCGGACCGATGCCGCGGCCGGCCGTGCGCGCCCTGGTTTGGGACGGCGAGCGCTGGCAGCTTCCTCCGGCACGCGCCGGCTCCGAGCCCGGCCTGGTGGCCGGCAGCGCCGATATGCCCGACGTCGTGCTGTCCTCCCGCTCCGCCCCGCTGGTGGTCTTCATCCGCTTCCGGGGGCACATGAACATTCGCCTCTGGGAAACGCACTGGCTCAAGGAGGGCTGGTCGGAGCCGCAGCAACTGGATGTGGGTGAAGAGGAGTACTCCATTCAGCTCCTGCCCGGCGCGGCCAAACAGAGAATGGACCAGCGGCCGGCGCTGCTCGTTCAGGACAACCGCGTGCTGATGGCGTATGAGCGCGGCACGGGGACGTTCCAGAACCGGCAGATCGCGGTCCGCGAATTCCCGGCTGCCGCGGCGGCGGCCGATCCGGCATTGTTCAGCCGGGCGCCCGCGCCGGCGCCTTCCGCGCCGGTGGCGGTCGCCGAAAAACGGCCCTCGGCTGACTACAACACCTATTTCGGCGACATCCATACCCACCTGCTGATGGACGACGGCTGGAGCGGCACCCCCGACCAGTTCTTCACCTTCGCCCGCGACCGGCGGCTGCTGGACTTCGCCTCCTACACGCCGCATGCCGAATCGAACAAGCTGCTGGCCTCGGAGATCGCTTTGGTCCAGCGCCTGGCCGCGGCTTTCAACCAGCCCAACCGCTTCGTCGCCATTCCCGGCTGGGAATGGACGCAGGGCGATTTCCGCGTTCCGCAGGAGGGCCACAAGCACATCCTGAATGAGACCGACGATCAGCCGTTCTTCAGCGCCACGGAGGCCGACAGCGATTCCGCCCGCGAGCTGCAGCGGCTGATGAAGGGCACCACCGGGCTGATGTTCGCCCACCATGTCTCGCGCGGCTATAGCGGCGGAACGAATTTCGAGATTCTCGATCCGTCGGTGGAGCCGGACATCGAGATCGCTTCCCATTGGGGCCGGTTCGAGTTCTACGACAACCCGGGACACATCCGCGACCAGGCGCGCGGCTGCTCGGTGCAGGATGCCTGGAGCCGGGGGTTGAAAGTCGGGGTGGTGGGCGGCAGCGACAACCATGACCTGTTCGTGGAACGCATGACGGCGCTGACCGCGGTGCTGGCGCGCTCGCTGGACCGGCGCTCGATCTTCGACGCCCTGCGCAACCGCCGCTGCTATGCCACCACCGGCGAGAAGATCCGGCTCGAGGTGTGGGTGAACGGGCAGCCCATGGGCAGCGTCATTTCCGTCGCCGCGCCGCCGTTGGTCAAGGTGAAGGTGAGCGGCACCGAGGTGCTCGAAAAAGTGGAGGTCGTGAAGTTCTCCCGGGGAACGCCGCCTCCCTTCCCGACCGCCTACGCCGTCGCGCCGGGAGCCCGGGAAGCGGCGTTCGAATGGAAGGACTTGGCCTTTTCCGCCGACGCGGCCTACTACGTGCGCGTCACGCAGCGCGCCGATCCCCGGATTTCCGGCAAGACCAATTTCGGCGCCGCCACCGGCTTCCCGAATGAAATGGCCTGGTCCAGCCCGGTGTGGGTAAGCAAACAATGAGCAGTGTAAGCACGGCGGCAGGCGAGTAATTCATCCGATTCGCGGAAAATCGCTTGTAAAATTGGCGCGGGTCATGTAGCGTGACGCATCGCGTGTCCCCCACCAGAGCGCAAGTGAATTACGGAGGTGAAACACGTGAAACTTCGTTTTTGGGGCGTTCGCGGCTCCACACCCACGCCCTGGCGTGAGAGTCTTCGCTACGGGGGCAACACCTCGTGCGTCGAGGTGCGCACGGCGCGGGGTGACGTGTTCATCTTCGACTGCGGCACGGGCCTGCGCCCGCTGGGCAAGGAACTGATGGAGGAGCGCGGCCACGCCAGCATCTCCGCCTTCATCTTCCTCTCCCACTACCATTGGGACCATATTCAAGGCATCCCGTTTTTCGAGCCGCTCTACAATCCGGAGAACCACTTCTTCTTTCATTCCTTTCCGGCGCACACCCAGACGGTGCAGCGGGCGCTGGAAGAACAGATGAGCGACCCGTACTTCCCGGTGGACATGGGAGCCATGGCCGCGCACCGGCATTTCTACAATCTGTGCAACGACCAGGTGGAGTTCAACGGCACCCGGCTGACCGCCATGCGGCTCAACCACCCGCAGGGATGCCTGGGGTACCGGCTGGAGTGCGGCTCGCGCGCCATCGCCTACGCCACCGACAACGAGCCCGGCAAGGCGGACTTCGACCGCAATGTCCGCAGCCTGGCCGACGGCGCCGACGTGCTCATCTACGATGCCCAGTACACGCCGCTGGAATACGTGAACTTCAAGAAAGGGTGGGGCCACAGCACCTGGCGCGAGGCGGTCACCATCGCGCGCGAAGCGGGCGTCAAGACACTGGTGCTGTTCCATCATGATCCGGATCACAACGACGCCATGATCGATTCCATCGTGCACGAGGCGGCGCGCGAGTTTCCTGGCGTGCTGGCGGCCGCCGAAGGGCTGGAGATCGATCTGTCGGGCGAGCAGACGGCGATCCGGATGCCCGCCGAACGCCGCGCCGGAGACCGCCGCCTGGTGCACCTGCCGCTGGTCGTGGAAGGGCGCAGGGCCGACGGCCTTTCCTTTGTCGAGCACACCATCCTGGAAAATCTCTCGCTCAGCGGCGCCTTCTTCGAGCTTGAAAACGAACCGGATCCCCGCCGCGAGCTGACCATCCACCTGAAGCTTTCTTCGGAGCCTTCCGATACGGCGCGTGTCTTGCAGGTGGTAAGCCGGGTGGTGCGAACCGAGGATGCTGAACAGCCGAACAAACGGGGCGTCGCGGTCGTCTTCCCGCCTCATTAAACCCGCCGCCACGGGACACAGATGAACGCCAAGAAACGCAGCTATCTGTCCACGTCTGATCTGTGTTTATGTGCGTGCATCTGCGTCCCATTTCTTTTCACCCTGGCTCTGTTTGCGGACTCGCGTCCCTTGTCGCGGCCGGTGGTTGCGGAGATGGCCGCCAGGGAGGGCGCCGCTCTGGTGCTGGATTTCAGGAGCCGCGCGGTTGTGGCGCAATATGGCAGCGCCGCGGCGCTGGACGAACGGCATGCCACCGGCTCGGCCATCAAGCCGCTGGTCGCGCTCCTGGCCCTGGAATCAGGAGCCATCGGACCGGACATGGAGGTGCTCTGCCGCCGGCAAAGCGGGCCGCTCGGCTGCTCCCATCCCGCCGCCCTGCTGCCCTATCGCCTCCAGGATGCGCTCGTTTTCTCCTGCAACTACTTTTTCGCTGAGGTTGGCCGCCGGGTCGGGCGAGCGCGTTTGGAAGAAGGATTTCGCCGGATCGGGCTGCAGGTCGAGGCATCGGATCCGGCGCTGGCGGCCACCGGCGCCGCTGGCGTGCGGGCTTCGCCCCGCCAGTTACTGGCCTTGATGATGGATTTGGCCGCCGGCCGCCTGCCGTTTCGCTCTGAGCACACGGCGCTGGTCAAGAGCGCGATGGCAAAGGCGGTTCGCAACGGAACCGCGAAAGCCGCCTCCGTCCCCGGCCTGGCCATCGCCGGCAAGACGGGCACCGCCGCCTGGCCGGGCACGCCGTATCGGAACAGCGGCTGGTTTGTGGGCTGGGCGCCCGCCGAAGAGCCGCGCCTGGCCCTGGTCGTCTGGGTGAAAACGGGGGAAGGCAAGCAGGCGGCCGCCCTGGCCGGCCACATCCTGCGCGGCTACCTCGCCCCCGGATCACAGCATACTGCGCCCTTGCGCGTCCAGGTTCGTCCGCGCGGCGGCGGGCCCGCGGTTGTTCGCTTGGTCGAGCTGGAAGACTACGTGGCCGGCGTGCTGGCCGGCGAGGCGGGCGAACTGGCGCAGCCCGAAGCGCTGAAAGCCATGGCGGTGGCCGCCCGCTCCTTCGCCCTTCGCAGCCGCGGCCGCCATGCCGCGGAGGGATTCGACCTCTGCAGCCTGACCCATTGCCAGGTCTACACCAGCCAGGCGCCGGAGGAGCGATTCCGGGCCGCCGCCCGCGCCACCGCCGGCCAGGTGTTGCGTTTCAACGGCGAGGTGATTCGCGCCTACTATACCGGCAACTGCGGCGGCCACTCGCAGTCGGCAGCCAATGTCTGGCCCGACCAGGCCGCTCCCTATCTGCCGGCACAGCCCGATCCCTACTGCGTGCGGGATGGGAATTCGCCGGCCCGGAACGCGCGCTGGACCACGCGGTTGCCGGCCGCGCAGCTTGAGGCCGCGCTGCGCAGCGAGCCGGCTATGGACCCGGGCGGCCAGTTGCACCGCCTGGCCGTGCTCCAGCGCGATGCCGCCGGCCGCGTCCGCCGCCTGGAGATTGCCGGCAGTGTTCGACACGAGGTTGATGGGAACTATTTCCGCTTTCTGGTCGGCCGCCGGCTGGGCTGGGAAAAGCTGAAGAGCACGGCATTCGAAGTGCGCCGAGAAGGCGGCGATTTCCTCTTCGAAGGCCGCGGCTTCGGCCACGGCGTCGGCCTGTGCCAGGCGGGCGCGGCGCGCATGGCTGAAGCGGGGTTCGACTACCGGCGCATCCTCGCCCATTATTACCCCGGAACCGAACTTCAGAAAGCGGAAGGCGGAAGGCAGAAGGCGGAAGGCGGAAGGCAGAAGGCGGAAGGCGGAAGGCAGAAGGCGGAAAGCGCGGGCCAGGGGCCGCACCAGGCCGTCAGCTCGCAACACTTCACCGTGAGCTTCGCTGCCGGCCAGCGACCCGACGCGGAGGACGTCTTGCGCCTGCTGGAGGCGGCGCAGTCACGGTTTGCGCCGCGCGGCATCCAGGGCCCGCCCGGCCGCATCTCCGTGGTTCTTCATGCATCGACCGCGGATTTCATCAAGGTTACGGGTAAACCGGGCTGGGTGGCGGCCACCGCCGACAGCCAGGGAGGCCTGCACCTGCAGCCGCCGGCCTTGTTGCGCAGCCGCGGCACGTTGGAAACGACGCTGTCGCACGAGTATCTGCACCTGGCTCTGTGGAACGCCACCGATTCGCGGGTCCCAGCATGGTTCCGCGAAGGCCTGGTTCTGTTCTTCACCGGCGAGCGAGTTGACGCGCCACCTGCCGCCGCCGGCGATACTCCTGTGAGCCTGGAGCAGGCAATCGAGCGTCCGCGCAGCCGCGACGAGATGCGGCGCGCCTACGCCCGCGCGCTCGAAGAAACCCGCGCGCTTGCCGGCGAGTTAGGCGATGCCGGCCTGCTGCGCCTTCTGCGCCAGCCCACCGCCGCCGAACTCGACCGGCTCAAGTCAATCGGCCGTACAACGCCCTAAGCGGCAATGACAGTGTTCATCTGCGTTAATCTGCGGAATCTGCGGATGGTCTCCTGTCGAACCGGCCGGCGGCGAGCAAGAGCATGCAGGCGGCGTTCAGCGCCAGGAACGAGGCCAGCATGCGCACGCCCAGGTAAGCGATTTCCAGCCAGGGTCGGCTCATCTCCAGCGGCGCGTCAACGATTTTCCAGGCGATAAAGCCAAGGGCTAGGGCGAGCGCGGTGCATGCCAGATTGCGGGCAACGGCGGCGAAGCGCACAGCCTGAAGGCTATGCCACTGGACTGCGCTCGGGACGGCGAGCAGCACCAGAATGACAAGCCCCAGCCAGACGGGCAGGCGCAGCCACCCGAGCCAGATCACGGCGTACAGCAGGCCGCCGGCCACCAGCAGCAGGATGGCCGCGCGATACCAGCGCCGCCAACCGTAGTGGAGCGCTTCGGGAAGACCCGGCGCACAGACTGAAGTCGGCGCCGCTCCCAGGCCGCCGGCCACCGCCGTCAGCGTGAAGCTGAGTAAAAAGAGCGTCACGTACATCAGCAGGAGCGACAACGCCAGCCAGGCGGCGCTGGAATCGGGCACCAACAGCAGCAGCCAGGCCGCGGCCAGCGTTGCCGCCGTGCCCACCGTTTGCAGAGCGAACAGTTTCAGTCTCACGGTTGCCTCCCGCGGAGAACCGTAGCCGCAGATTGCGCTGATTGCACAGATTCTGAATCGGTGAAATCTGCGCAATCTGCGGCTCGGGCCCCCTTTACTGCACCGAGACGCGCGTGTTCGCGGTGCTGGCCTGCACTTCCGGCTGATACATGGGCTGCACGCGCGCCGGCATCACCTGAAAATCCCCGGCCGTGGAAGCGCGCAGCAGGTACCTGTAGTTGGCCTCGTTGCGTCCCCACAGCGCCGTCTGGAAAAAGGCCACGCGGTCGTCGCGCAGCTCGCGGCGGGTCCACCACGGGCTGGCGTACCACTCGGGGGCCCGCTCGAACTGGAACACGTCGTCGCGCTCGAGGGCCTCGAATCCCGCCGGGATGGGGTCCTCGATCATCAGGTACTCGTACGGCCGGCCGCTGATCCGGACGCGGACCGAGAGCATGTCTCCGACGCGCACCGGCCCCTCCAGCGGCTCTTCGCGATAGATGTAGCGGTCGCCGCGCTTTTCCGAGATGACCCGGAAAAATTCGCGGGTGATCCGTAAATCGGCGCGCTGGATGGCGCCAATCGTGGCCTCGCCGCTGAAGTAGGTGGCCACCGCGGACCAGTACAGCACGCCCGGCCCGCGCTTGCGAATCTGCAGCTCGTTCTCTCCCGCGGCAAGCTGGCCGGCGTTGATGCGCAGGGTCACCGGCTGCAGCTTGACCGCATCGGCCCGGGTCATGGCGCGGGAAACCAGCGGCTGGCCGTTCAGCAGCACTTCCACCTGGAAGTTCGGCTCCAGTTCCTGGCTGTGCCGCAGGTAATCGGTGATCCCGTAGATGACGGTGGCGGTATTCAGCGTGGTGTCCCAGTAGTAGCCGCCGCGCCGGTGTCCGATCAGCCAGCGGACCGCGGCCGGCAGCAGCGGGCTGCCGGGGCGAAGCTGGGCCAGCGCCTTGATGGCATAGGCGGAAGACTGCACCGGGTTGCCGCGGGGCTCGTGCAGCAGCATGGGGTCGGTGCGCGACTCCCACCAGGCTTCGCCGCCGGAGGTTGTGGCGGCGCGCTCCAGGTCGGCCGCCAGGTCCATGGCGCGCGGGTCCCGGCGCGCCGAAAGCGCCAGGGCCAGCAACGCCTTGCCCAGCGGCCCGAGCTGGGCGCGCGATTCCAGCAGCGCGTCGAGCGGAATCGGGGCCTGTGGCGCGGCCGAAACCAGCGCGTAGGTCATGTAGGCGCGGGTGTCGAGGGGCAGGTTGCCGCCCGCCGCCAGTTGGTTGGCCAGCGACATCAATCCCCGCCGAAGCACGTCGGCACGCACCTCGTAGCCGGCCAACTGCGCTTCCCGCAGGCCGTACATGACGTAGGCGGTCATGAAGGGGTGCGTGGCGTCGTCGGTCCACCACCCCCAGCCCCCGTCCTGGTGCTGGAACGCGTACAGGCGCTTCAGCCCCGCCTTCACTTTCCGATCCAGCTCGTCGGGGCGCGCGAGCGGCGGCAGCTTCAGCTCCCGGATGGTGCGCGCCACCACCACGTTGGGCACGAAGCTGGACATGGTCTGCTCGACGCAGCCGTATGGAAAGGTCGTCAGGTAATCGAGCGCGCCCAACAGCGTGCCGGCCGCACTGGGCGAAACGTCGATCCGCAGCGTACCGGTTTGGCGATAGGCCGCCGGCAGGTTGAAGCGCTCGACCACGGTCTGGTCGCCGGAAATCGTTCCGCTGCGCGCCTGGGTGATGGGAGCGCCGTAGGGCCGCACCGGAACCCGCCATTCCATGGCGTCGGACTCCTCGTCGCCCAGGGCCTTGGCCAGGAACACGGCTTCGCCGGGGCCCGGCGCGTAGACGCGCCACTCGATGCGCGCCTGGCCGTTCTTGGGCACAGTAACGGGGCGGGCGGCGCCCTCGGCTACGTCAATCCCCGTCGCCTCCAGGCTCACCCGAAGGGTCTTGTCGGAAGCCAGGTAATTGTGGACCACGCCGACCACGGTGGCCGAATCGCGCTCGGTGAAGAAGCGCGGCGTTTGCAGGCGCAGCATCAGGTTTTTCCGCGCCAGCACCTTCTGCACCATGCTCCCCACCCGCGTGTCGGCGGCGACGGCGCGGGCCGTGGCGCGCCAGGTGGTCAGGTTATCGGGCATGTTGAACCGCACCTGCCCGCGCCCCGCGCCATCCGTCACCACCTGCGCGTTCCAGTAGGCGGTATCGACGAAGCGCCGGCGCACGGCGGGCGCCTTCTCGCCCTCGGCCTTGAAGTCGGCAAGCTGGTACGGGCGGCGCGCGAACACAAGCTGCATGCGTTTTTCGCCCGAGTACCCGTAGAAGTAATAATCGCGCGAGTAGCGGGTGATGACCCGGCTGTAGCGGGTGGGGAAGAAAAAGCGGTAAATGTCGGCCGCGTTCTCCGGCTGGATGGCGTAGATGGCCTCATCGACGATGCCCAGGCTGACCTCGGCGCTCACCGGCCGCCCGGCCGCGTCGCGCGTCAGCACCGTGTAGGCAGCCGGCTGGCCCGGCCGGTATTCGCTCTGGTCGCTCGAGATCTCCACCGACAGCTTCTTCTCGTCGCTCGGAACATTGATGTTCTGCGACGCTTCGTACAGGCGGTTGTTCTTGACGTAGGCCACCGCCAGGTAGAAGTTGGGGGAAAGCTGCGGGGTGATCGGCACATCGACGGTGAGCGACGGCGAATCCGCTTCGGCCACCCATGCCGAATAGACCTGCCGCCCCTCGGTGGTGATCAGCAAATGCGCGCCCGAATTGGGCAGCGAGAGGAGGATCCGGGCGGTGTCGCCGGCCTTGTATTTCTTCTTATCGGGGATCATGCGGATCCGCGAGGTGCCGTACTCTCCCCCTCCAAAGGCGAAATCGCGTCCGGAGACCCAGCACCACACTTCGCCCCGGACCACCCGCCCGCGCGTGTCCTTGGTCTCGCCGCGGACGATGAAGCTGCCGGGCGTGTCCGGCTGGAAGGAGAACCGGGCGATGCCGGAGGCATCGGTATCGAGCACCGCCTTCTTCAACTCCACGTTCTGGGAGCGGTTCGTTATCCACTGGTGGCGCAGCAGCGTCACCTCCAGCCGCGCCCGCTGCAGCTTGCCTTGCTGATCCAGGGCGCGGAAGGTGGTTTCCACGGTTTCCGCCGGTTTGTAGACGTAGCGGTCGGTCTGGCCGAACACCCCCAGGTCGCTGTACAGCACCTGGGCGTAGCCGGCGCCGGACACCTGGCGGTCGCCGGCGTCGGTCACTTCGGCCTGCACGTGGTAGACGAAGTTCTGCCGCCCGGGGTCGATCTCGGTTGGCAGCTCGATTTGCGCCTTGCCATCCGCATCCAGGGTTGCTTCCGACTGGTGGACCTGCTCGGGCGGCGAATAGTAGCGCCTTCCGTATTCGGAATCGCCTTCTTCGCCGCCGCCATCGTCCCCGCCCTCTCCTTCGAAGTAATCCATCCAGAAGGGCGGGATATAGCGCGCCCGGAAGACGTGGAAGCTGACCTTCCCGCCCGAGACCGGCGCGCCGAAGTAATACCGCGCGTTTACGGAAGCGCGCAGGCTCTCGCCCTGCAGGTACTGTCCGCGCTCGACCGCCACCTTCACCTCGAATTCCGGCTTGCGGTACTCTTCCACGCGGAACCCGTGCATGCCGACCATCCGACCGTCGAGTGTGGCGCGGATCGAGTAATAGCCCAGGCTGGCTTCGGGCGGGACTTCGTAGGCGCCGCTGAACGAGCCGTACTGGTTGAGCGTGAAGGTCTGGCTGAGAAGCGGCGTGCGCTCCGGGCCGGTAATCTGCACCTCGACGCGGCCGCCCGGAGTGTTGTAGCGCTCCTGGTCGAGCAGCCGCACGATGCCCTTGAACTCGATTTTGTGGCCGGGGCGGTACACGGGCCGGTCGGTGTAGATGTAGGCGCGGTACTCGGTTTCGGGGCCGCTGGGCACCTCGTATTGTTCCAGCGCGGAGACGGCGAAGCGGCCGCCGGCGCGGGCCATGGCCAGCACGCCGTCCGGTCCGCCCCGCACTTCGTCCACGTCTTCCCCTTCCGGCGGCTCGCTGGCTTCCTCGCCGCGGGCGATTTTCAGGGGAGTCAGAAAGAGGCCGCGGGTGTCGGCGCGCCCGCCGGCCAGGCGCCGGCCGGCGCGGTACAAAAAGATCTCGGCGTTGGCGGCGGGCCGGCCGCTGCGCCGGTCAACCGTATAGACCAGCATCTGCCCGGGGGCGCTCTTGGTGACCACGGCCAGGTCGGTCATCACCAGCACCGCGTAGGCCGCCAGCCGGCCGTTGACCGCTTCGATCACGTAGACCCCGGGTTCCTTGACATCCACCGGGAACACCGCGCGCTGGTTCTCCGCGGAGAAGGGAAGCAGCTCGCGCCAGGCCACCGTCAGCCGCTTGGGGTTGAGCAGGGGCACCTCGGCAAAGGAGCCGGCGTTCAACACCACGCGTTGCGGCCGCTGCACTTTGCCGGGCGGCGGCGCGGAATACGCCCGGCGCGTCTTGGCGCTGAGCTGCGAGCGGAAATAACCGCGGATGCCGGACCGCAGGTCGCGCTTGAAGGTGTGAATGGTCTCGATCGGCGCCGGAGGGGCCTGGCGGTAGACGCGCATCAGGTCGCGCCGCGCCTCGCCGAACTGGTGCGGGTTCTTCATGCCGCCCAGCAGCGCCACCGGGTCCGCGACGCGGTACACGCGGAAGTCGAGCGAGTTCACCGCCCGGTAATAGAGGGCGACGCGCGGTTGCTCGCCGGGCTGGTAGCTGCGCGTGGTGCTGACGGCGAACTCCGCTCCGCCCGGTGTCGTGCCCGGCCGCACCTGGGCGAACGCACCCGCCGCCAAAAAAAGCACCGGCAAAATGGGACGCAGATAAACGCAGATACACACAGATTTTCTTGATCTGCGTTCATCTGCGTTCATCTGCGTCCTATTACCGCGGTTGGCAATCTGCTTCGTGGCCATATTCGCCCCCTTGCTTCTACCGCAGAATGTTGAGGCGGTAGAAGCCCAGGAAATTCGGGTTCCCTTCCACCGGACGCCAGCGCGGCTCGGGATGCTCGCACAGCACCCGGAACGGCACCTTTTTGATCACCCCCGCCTGGCCGCCGTCCTGGCCGGTGTGGTACACGATCCAATCGGCGACGGCGTCGGGCAGCGCTTCGGAGCCGCCGAGAAAAATCATGGTGTGGTAGGGCTGCTTCTGCTGCGGCTGGCGAAACACCAGCAGGTCGCCTTTCCGTGCCGCCTCCAGCCGCCGGCCGACCCGATGCGTGTTATAGCGGACCAGCGTCTCCGCATCGGCAAACTCGCGGAACGCGCCGCCGGACACCTCGCCGGGCGCAAACGGACCGGGGCGCGTCCGGAACAGCGCTGTGCCCAGCGGTGTCCGCGGGTAGGCGTACTTCTCGATGTCTTCGATGGGAAAATCGACCGGGGCGGCGAAACGCCGGCGCCACTCGCCATCGTGCCGCCGCAGTGCCTCGTGAAACGCGTAGCGGATCAGCCCGGCGCAGTCCTGGACTTCGCGGGACGCCTCCGCGCTCGGGTAGTAGTACTGCATCTCCACGATGAAGGAGAACCAGCGGCGGAAGCGCTCGCGGTCGGCTGTCGTATCGAGCCGGAAGGCATCGGGCAGGCCATCGCCCAGCGAGTCCTGCCACGCGGCGTGGGATGGAGAGAAGGCCGCTCCCTTATCCCGCACGGCGGGACGGCTCGGTTGCGGGCTCGATTGCGGTAGCAGCAGCGCAGTTGCGCCCGCCAGCGCAATCACTGCCATTCCGATGATCGTCAGCTTGATCGAGCGGGCCATCGCAGTCTACCTGCGGATTATGGAGCAATTCGCCTGCCGCGCGCCTGCCAATCCGGTGGCCGGCTTCCCTGGGGCGGAGCGGCGTCTGTGGACCGGCGGTGTCGCCCCTGACACGTATCCTGTGTCAGCGTTTCCACCGCCACGTGTCGGGGTACTGCACCTGGCACCTGCTCACCGCGGCGGGGCTTTGGCCACTTCCTGATAGATGGCTTCGATCAGGCGGGTTTCACCTTCTTTGAACTGGCCCTTGAGGTCGGCCAGCGTTTTCCCCTGGGCGGCCAGCGCCTTGACCTTCTCCTGCGTGGCGGTCATTTCGTCGATATGCTTGCGGATGGCGGCGCGATCCAGCACCTCCTCGTGCCCGCTGTAGAACCTGTCGGCCTCCAGCGTGTTCAGCATCTTCGTCAGCGTCTTGACGTGCTCGAAGGAATTGCCGCCCTTGTAACTGTGAATGAGCTGCGGCCTGGTGACAAATGCCTGGTCGCCGATGAACGCCGTCTTCTCCGCCGGGAAAAAGACGACGATATCGCCCGTGGTGTGCCCCACGCCGAAGTACCAAAGCTCGATTTTCTTCGGACCCAGGTAGAGGTCCATCCTGTCGCGGAACGTGACGCCGGGAACGAACGGCAGCAGTTCGGGCTTGTTCCATTCCGACGCGGCCCCGTCCCGGCCGGCCAGGAAGAAATCCTTCCGGCAGTTCTCATGGGCGATAAACGTGACCGTGGCGGGAAAGAATTGATTGCCGCGCACGTGGTCGCCGTCGCTGTGCGTGTTGACCAGGTACTTGATGGGTTTATCGGTGATCTTCTTGACTTCCGCGATGGTCTGATTGACCGACTTCTGATCCATTTTGGCGTCGATCAAAAGAACCGCGGCGTCGCCGACAAATGCGCCGCCCCGGGCCCCGGAGCCGTCCAGTAGCGCGTAGAGATTCGTCGCGATCATCGTCAGCCTGACCGGTGGGCTCTCTTTCTGTTGTGCCTGCGAGGCCGGGACAATCAGGCCGACAGCCAGCAGGGTCCCCAGCAATGCGGTGTGTGTCTTCATCGGGGCGGCTCCTTTCGTGCCGTGCAGCAAATATAAACGAAGATGCCTTGCTTTGTGTCTTTGTGTTGAAGAAATGCTGTCTGGGTGGTGTACCATTCTGGGTTTCGGCCCTGCGGCAAATCTGCGTAAATCCGCGAAATCTGCGGATATCGCTCCCAGGAGTTGTAACCATGCGGTCTCAGATCACTCGACGCGAATTGCTGGCAGGCGCCGGTGGAATGCTCGGGGGATTGGCGTTGCGGGGGCAGGCGGCGGCGGCGGCGGCGGCCCGGCCCAACGTACTGTTCATCATGGTGGATGAGATGCGCGCCGACGCCATGGGCTGCGCCGGCCACCCCATCGTCCGCACCCCTAACCTCGATCGCCTGGCCTCCCAAGGCGTGCGCTTCGCCAACACTTACACGGTTTCGCCCGTGTGCTCGCCGGCGCGCGCTTCGGCCTTCACTGGCCGTTACACGCACGTGCACGGCATGATCATGAACGGGGCGCCGGCCAACAACGGCGAGATTTACCTGCCTTCGATCCTGAAGCATTACGGCTATCACACGGCCATCTCCGGCAAGCTGCACTACGCGCCGGTGCGCTACGGCTTCGGCTTCGACCAGTTCTGGTCGTTCTCGAGCGAAGGGCCGACGCCGGAGTTGGGCTACAGCGCGTTTTTGAAAAACAAGTACGGCTCGCCGGCCAAGTGGCCCATTGTGCCGGGGACCTGTCCCTGGCCGGAGGATGCGCTGGGGCGGGATTACGGCGTGTTCAAGCACGCGCCCGAGGACTTCGAGTCCAACTGGATCACCGACCGCGCCATCGACTACCTGCGCGGCCGCAAGAACAGCGCCCAGCCCTGGTTCCTGTTCACCAGCTACCTGAAGCCGCATTCGCCTTCGGTGCAGCCCAAGAAATACCTGGAAATGTACGACCCGGACAAGATCCCCGTGCCGAAGCTGCCGCCCAACGCCAAGGAGATCCGGGCCCAGCAGCGCGGCCAGCGCCAGCGGCACTACGTGGATGACGAGCGCATTATCCGCATGATGCGCGCCGCCTACTACGGCCTGGTGACGCACACCGACGAGCAGATTGGGCGGCTGCTCGATGAGCTGGAGCAACTGGGCATGGCCGGCAACACCCTGGTGCTGTTCACCGCCGACCACGGCAACATGCTGGGCGAGCACGGCCGCTGGTTCAAGGGCATCATGTATGAAGGCTCCTCGCACATCCCGCTGATCTGGCGCGAGCCGGCAATGCGGCAACAGAGCCGTCCCGCTCCGCGGGATCAGGGAGCGGGCAGCCGTGTCGAATCCAAGCTCGTTGAGAACACCGACCTGGCGCCCAGCATCTTGGAAACCATCGGTGTGCCGGTGCCCGAGGGCGTGCAGGGCAAAAGCTTCGTGAGCCTGGCGCGCGGCCGCGACCCGAAATGGAAGGATCTGGCTTACGCGCAGCTTCGCGACGGCATGATCCGCACGCCGGAATTCAAGTTCATCGACAACAGCCTGGAGGGCAGCGGGCCGTATGAGCTGTACGACATGCAGAAGGACCTGCAGGAAGAGAACAACCTCGCCGATTCGCCTAAACACCGCGGCCTGGTGGAGGGTTTCAAGAAGCAGCTCGCCCGCTGGCGCGCCGACAAGCCCGCGCCGGTCAAGATCGCCGGCATGAAGACGCCCGACTACGCGTCTGTTTCCGACGAGGAGCGCCGCCGCCTGTTCCGCCAAGCCCCGGACAACCAGGAGGGCGGCCTGCCCGTCGGCCCAGCGCGCAAGGCCCGCAAAGAAGCCCGCGGGAAGCGCGATTGACAGAGCGTTCTCCTTCGAGTCTTCGTGTTCAGCCGCCACACCCCTTGTTTGCCACTCGTCATTCCGGGTTGACAGATCAGCCCCGAAGCGAAACACTATATGTAGTTCCCGCCGCCGCGCCCGCGTTGAGTTTTGACCATGAAAGTTAATTCGGTTCGCACTTATTCTCCGGCGATACTCGTCCTGCTTCTCTCAGCGTCAACGCTCCTCGGCCAGAACATCATCACCACCGTGGCGGGCGGGGGCGCGTTTTCGTTTCCGCGGACGCCCATCGCCGCCACGGACGCGCCGCTGGGGCGGGTGCAGAGCATCGCAACCGACGCGGCGGGCAATGTCTACATCACCGACAATTTCAATCGCCTGGTGCTGAAGGCCACGCCCGGTGGGACGCTCGCGGTGCTCGCGGGGAATGGCACATACGGATTGGGCGGCGACGGCCCGGCCGCCTCGCTGCCCCTGGTCGCGGTCTGGGGCATTGCCGCGGATGCCGCCGGTAATGCGTATTTCCTCGAAGGCGATGGCTATGACGGCGGCAGCCGGGTGCGCCGGGTTTCACTCGACGGCTCGATGACCACCGTCGTCGGGGTTGGCGTGAACGGCTTCGCCGGCGACGGCGGTCCCGCTACCCAGGCCTACATCAACCGCGCGCAGGGACTGGCCTTCGACGCCCGCGGCAACCTCTACATCGCCGACAGCGGCAACAACCGCATCCGCAAAGTCACGCCGCAGGGAATCATCAGCACCGTCGCCGGCAACGGCCAGTGCTGCTTTACCGGCGACAACCTGCCGGCTACATCCACGGCGTTGAACAGCCCTTACGGCGTGTTCGTGGATGCGGCAGGCGTCATCTACATTGCCGATACGTTTAACGACCGCATCCGTCGCGTCGGGGCGGACGGCGTGATTACCACCATCGCCGGAACCACACGCGGCTACGCAGGCGACGGCGGCCCCGCCACACAGGCGATGTTGAACTGGCCGGCGGCCGTGGCCGTCGATACCGCCGGCTATACCTACATCGCCGACATGTTCAACCACAGCGTGAGGCTGGTCTTGCCCGACGGCACCATCCGCACGCTGGCCGGCACTGGAGCGCAGGATTTCAGCGGCGACGGCGGGCCGGCGACCGCCGCCGCGCTTCGCATCCCGACCAGCATCGCCGTGATCGCGCCCGGAAACCTGTACATCGCCGATTCCGGCAATGCCCGGGTGCGCCGGATCACGACCGCCGGTCTGCCACTGGACCCGCGCGGCGGCCTCAGCTTGATCGGCACGTTCGCCGGCAATAACAACTTCGGTTTTTCCGGCGAAGGCGTGCCGGCCACGCAGGCGGCCCTGCAAGGCCCCACCCGCGTAGCGCTGGATGCCGGCGGCAATCTGTATATCGCCGACACCACCAATAACCGCGTGCGGAAGGTGGCGCCCAACGGCGTCATCACCACGTTTGCCGGCGCCGGCGCGCCCGGATACGCGGGCGACGGTGGGCCGGCCACGCGGGCCTTGTTGAACCTGCCAACCGGCGTGGCGGTCGATGCCGCCGGCAATGTTTACATCAGCCAAGCCGTGCGCGTCCGCAAGGTGGACGCGAGCGGCATCATCACCACGTTCGCCGGCAGCGGCCTTTCGCCCTCCCAGGGCGCGGGCGATGGCGGCCCGGCTACCCAGGCGGCCTTCAACTCGATTTACGATCTGGACTTCGATCGCTTCGGCAACCTCTACATCGCCGACCCGCTGGCAGGCAGCATCCGCAAAGTGACGCCCGGCGGCATCATCACCACCGTGGCCACATCCCTGTTGTTCCCGATGGCGGTAACCGCCGGGCCCGATGGCGCGCTCTATGTTCCCACGCAGGCGCTCAGCTACGCGCGCCGCGATGGCGGAATCACGCGCATCGCTCCCGACGGAACGCGCACTCTCGCGGTGCCGCAACTGATCCGGCCGGGCAAGCCGGCGGTGGATGCTTCCGGCGCCATTTACTTTACCGACACCGCGTGCTACGACACCGTCCCAACCGGCTGCGCCAACGTAGTGACGAAACGGGTCGGAGGCGCGAACACGGTGATAGCTGGGACCGGGGAGGCTGCCTACGGCGGTGACGGTGGGCCGGCCACCGCCGCCGCACTGAACCAGCCCTTGGCCGTCAAGCTCGATGCCCTCGGCAACCTGTACGTCGTTGACACCGGCAACAACCGCATCCGCAGGATTTTCCTCAACCCCGCCAGCGGCATCCCCGAGCCGGCTATGACCATGCACCTGGCTCCGGGCTTCTACATCGCCGAAGTGACGCTTGGCGAGGGCGAGCCGGAGGGCTACTGGGGCCTGGAAGCGCTGGCGCCCAAGGGCACGCTTGCCGGCGGATTCAACCTGGGCGGCGCCATCCAGGAACGGCGCTTGCCGCCGGGTTTCGGCGCGTTCTATCTACCTTCGGCCCAGCTCGTGAGCCTGCAACTGAACGCGCAGGTGCTGCCCGGATGGGACGCTGCGAAGGCCGGGGTGGGCATTCGCATTCTCGATGCCCAGCGCCGGCCGGTCGGCGTCGAGCGATTCGGCGTGAATGCCGTCGAGTTCCAGCAGCAGCTCGATGCCGGCTTTTATATTGTCGAAGTGCGCGGCGGCGACTCCGGGCCGCGCGCCACCTTCCAGCTCGGCCTGAATTCCGTCGCCTTTGCCGGCGGCGTGGACGCGGGCGGGTTTGTCGCCGCGGGCCTTACCGGTTTCGGCGCGTTCTTCATCCCCGAGGAGCAGGACGTAACCATCCGGGTGCTGGGCCGGCCCAGCTATGGGACGGACGGCGCTGGCGCTTTGCGCCTGACGCTGCGCGACGCCAATCGCGTGCCGCTTCGCAGCGTTCCCTGAAATGGGACGCAGATAAACGCAGATAAACGCAGATAATCCCGAACCTTGGCCCGTTTTCCGCGGCGCGATCTGCGTTCATCTGCGTTTATCTGCGTCCCATTCCTGCTTCCGTGCTACCTTCTTCCATTCATTCAGCGCTGGAGCAACGATGAACACCGCCCCGGCGGCCGGGCAGCGCGACTCCACGGCCCAATACAACATGGGCTACGTCTGGACCATCTCGCTGATCGCGGCGCTCGGCGGGCTGCTGTTCGGCTACGACTGGGTGGTGATCGGCGGGGCCAAGCCGTTTTTCGAAAAGTATTTCCAGTTGAACAGCGAGGCCCTGAGCGGCTGGGCCAACAGTTGCGCGCTGCTGGGATGCCTGCTGGGCTCGCTGCTGTCGGGCGCGTTGAGCGACAAGCTTGGCCGCAAGCGCCTGCTCATCGCCTCCGCTTGTTTGTTCGCCGTCTCTTCGGTGCTGACCGGATGGGCGCCGACATTCGGGCAGTTCGTCGTCTGGCGCATGGCCGGCGGCGTGGCCATCGGCATGGCCTCGAACCTCTCGCCCATGTACATCGCCGAAATCGCGCCGGCGCATTTGCGCGGGCGCCTGGTGGCCATCAACCAGCTCACCATCGTCATCGGCGTGCTGGGGGCGCAGATCGTCAACTGGCTGATCGCCGAGAAAGTGGCGGACGGGGCCACCGCCGAGATGATCCGCCAGTCCTGGAACGGCCAGGTCGGCTGGCGCTGGATGTTCACGGCGGTGGCTGCGCCCTCGCTGCTGTTTTTCGCCGGGGCGCTGTTCGTGCCGGAAAGCCCTCGCTGGCTGGTGAAGAACGGGCACAGCGAGCGGGCCAAGCGCATCCTGGCGCGCATCGGCGGCGCGGCCCATGCCCAGGCCGAAGTGCGCGACATCGAGAACACCCTGGCCGGCGAAGAGATTCAGCACGTCCGCTTCCGGAACCTCGTGCAGCCCAGGATGGTCAACATCCTGCTCGTCGGCGTGACGCTGGCCGTGCTTCAGCAATGGAGCGGGATCAACGTCATCTTCAATTACGCGGAGGAGATTTTCCGC
>Ga0315293_10000792_pt1 | contig 29869 bp, 31 predicted proteins | sample YL17G13_20_MG_FD_203071 | JGI IMG/M metagenome (GOLD analysis project Ga0315293, IMG submission 203071) | Sediment microbial communities from Yellowstone Lake, YNP, Wyoming, USA - YL17G13_20 | ecosystem: Environmental > Aquatic > Freshwater > Lake > Sediment | place: USA: Wyoming | collected... | reverse complement strand
TGGATGTCGTCCTGGTAGATACTGCCGGGCGGCTGCATACCCGTTATAATCTAATGGAAGAACTCAAGAAGGTGCAGCGCGTGGTCGGCAAAGCGCTGCCGGGCGCGCCGCAGGCTGTTTGGCTGGTTCTGGATGCCACCACCGGACACAATTCGTTGTTACAGGCGCGCGCCTTCAAAGAGGCCGTTGCCGTGACTGGCGTCATCCTGGCGAAATTGGATAGCTCGGCGCGCGGCGGGATGGCCTTCGCCATCCAGCATGAGCTTGGTCTGCCGATCCTGTTTGCCGGGCTGGGCGAAAAGGCAGACGATTTGCAGCCCTTCGACCCGGACGCGTTCGTGGAAGGAATCCTGGCTGAATAATATGGATACCAACGTAATTTCTGCTGAAATCATTGCCATGGAAGAAGCTGCGTTGACCCGTTGGGGCAACGGCGATCCCTCTGGCTTTCTTGAAATTTCTGCCCCAGACATCGTCTACTTTGACCCCTATATCCCCCGCCGGATAGACGGCCTGGGTGCCCTGAGTGAATATTATGAGACCATTCGCGGCCAAATCCACATTGACCGTTTCGAATTGCTCAATCCGAATGTGCAGGTAACCGGCGACATGGCGGTTTTGACATTCAACTACACGTCTTTTAAGGACAACCAGCCCACCCGTTGGAATTGCACTGAAGTCTACCGGCGGACGGATGGCCGCTGGCAGATTGTCCAGACTCATTGGTCCTACACAGAGGTCTTTAAATACCAAATGAATGCCTAGCTCGACAATGTCACATTCGAATTTCACCCCCCTTTCATTCCCCCATGTGCGCCTTCAGCTATCGGTCAAATCCAACTTTCGGCGGCTCATATGGGGGGACAGAGGGGGGTAGATGCGCCGAGAAGCTTAATGGTTCCTCACTGCGCAACCATAATGGTTGCTCACTGCGCAACCATAATGTGACACTATCAAATTAGAAGGGATGTCAGAATGCAAGATTTACTCGAGCGTTTACAAACTGCGGGGGAGATACTTCACCAGCTTATGGTGCGTCTTTGACTTAGCGTCGAAGGAACCTCAGCTCGCGCAATTCGAAAAACAAATAGAATCGTCTGATTTTTGGGAGGCCCCCTCGCACGCGCAGCAGGTTATGAAACGGGCTTCCGCTTTGCGCGAGGTGATCGCCTCCTGGCGCGGCTTCGAGCGCAGGATTACTGACGCCTCCGAGCTGGCCGGGCTGGACGACGAGTCCCTGCGCGCCGACCTGGAGAGCGAGGTTGTGGCCATCGAAGCGGAGTTGGACAAGCGCGCATTCGCGGCCATGCTCTCCGGTCCCTACGATGCTGAGGACGCCTTGCTCGCCATTCACGCTGGCGCGGGCGGCACCGACTCGCAAGACTGGACGGAAATGCTCATGCGTATGTATTTGCGCTGGGCCGAGCGCAATGGCTACGAAACCGAGATCTGGGATATGACCGAGGGCGAAGAAGCGGGCGTTAAAAGCGTCACCATCGCTGTCAACGGTCGTTACGCTTACGGCTACCTGCGCTCGGAGAAGGGCGTTCACCGCCTGGTGCGCCTCTCGCCGTTCGACGCCGCCCATCGCCGCCACACCTCGTTCGCCCTGGTGGAGATCCTGCCTCAGGTGGCGATGGACAGCCCCGAGGTTCAGATTGACCCGGCGGATTTGCGAATAGACGTGTACCGTTCGTCCGGCGCGGGCGGGCAGAATGTCCAGAAGACTGCCACCGCCATCCGCATCACCCACCTGCCGACCGGCATCGTGGTTACCTGCCAGAACGAGCGCTCCCAGACGCAGAACCGCGAAAACGCCATGCGCGTCCTGCGCTCGCGCTTGTTGGAGATCGCGACCGCCGAAAAGGAAGTAGAGATCGCCATCTTGCGCGGCGAATACACCAAGGCCGAGTGGGGTAGCCAGATCCGCTCCTATGTGCTGCACCCGTACCAGATGGTAAAAGATCACCGCACCGAATACGAGACCGGCAACACCCAGGCTGTGTTGGACGGCGACCTGGAAGCGTTCATGGAGACTTATCTGCGGCAATCGGGATAGGACGCGGATTAACGAAGCCTGCCATGGCGGGTTAGGCCAGGGAGAACGCGGATTTTTTCATTTTCCCGCGTTATTCCGCGTCCAATTTTGTACTTGACGCCTCCAAACTTCACCACTATAATCAGCCCGCTTTGCCAGGAATTATCATCAGCAATTTTGCTTTTTCGGGGAGCTTAACCTCGAAGGAGCATGGAGAGAAAAAGGAGTAAGAAATGCCCCCACAACCGAAGCGCAAACTTTCCAAGGGCCGCCGTGACCGCCGCCGCGCCCACGATGCGCTGGAAACTGCCAACCTGGTCGCTTGCAGTAACTGCGGCTCGATGGCCCTGCCGCACACCGTCTGCCCGAATTGCGGTTTCTATAAAGGCCGCGAGGTGATCGAGATCAAGAAGAAAGAAAAGAAAAAGTAGGGCGGGATCTAATTCCACCACCGGAAACTTCGCGGGTCGTGACACTCACGGCCCGCCGGTGTTTTAAGGAACATGAACCTCGACTTTACACATACCGCCTTTCTTTTCCCTGGCCAGGGTTCACAGGGTGTGGGCATGGGACGTGATCTGGCCGCCTGCTACGAAGCTGCGCGCACGACTTTCGAAGAAGCCAACGAGATACTTGGCTTCGACCTGGCGCGCTTGATGTGGGAGGGGCCAGAAGACGAGCTGAACGACACGCTGAACACACAACCGGCGCTGTACGTTCATTCGATTGCCGCTCACCGCCTCCTTTCCCACCTCTTACCGGACCCTTCGGCAGGTTCACCTGTGCCTGCGGAACTGGCGCAGGCAGGGCGCGGCCCTCGGCCTGTTTTCTGCGCCGGGCACTCTCTTGGCGAACTGAGCGCGCTGACCATCGCCGGCGCGCTGCCCTTCGAAGCTGGTCTGCGTCTGGTGCGACTGCGTGGCGAGCTGATGAAGCGCGCCGGTGAACTTGCTCCGGGCGGGATGGCTGCCATACTGGGATTGGATATCCAGATGCTGGAGACGGTCTGTGCCCAGGCCAGCACCCCGGACGAAGTTGTCCAGGTCGCCAACGACAACTGCCCTGGTCAGGTTGTACTATCGGGCGCGCGGCCTGCGTTGGAACGCGCCCTGGAGCTGGCGAAGGCCGCCGGGGCACGCAGGGCGGTCTTGCTGGCAATCAGCATCGCGGCCCATTCCCCGCTGATGGCCTCTGTTCAGGCGGAATGGGATGCGGCGGTCGCAGTTGTTCCGCTGAGTAAGGCTGCCGTGCCAGTGGTGGGGAATGTGACGGCCGAGCCGATGACCCGCGCTGACGAATTTCGCGCCGACCTGCGTGCCCAATTGACCTGCCGCGTGCGCTGGACGGAGACGATCCATTTCATGCTGGCGCAGGGTGTGACGACTTTCCTGGAACTCGGCAGCGGAAACGTGCTGACCGGCCTGCTCAAACGGATTGATGAAGGCCCTGCACGCTGGGGGTTGGGAAAGCCGGAAGATTTCGAGAAGTTCATAGTATAATCCCCGGACTGACAAATTTAATCTTTCTCACCAAAAAGGGGCACGAAGTCCCACGAAGGTGATCCAATCAGGAGATGCAGTATGAGTTTGAGTCAGGTTGCCTGTTCGATCGCCGAGTCGCCGACGCTGCGGTTGAACGAAGAGGCCCGCCTGCTGCGCGAGCGCGGCGAGCCGGTCATTCACCTGGGCATCGGCGAACCCAAGAACAAAGCCCCCATTTCCGCCATCTTGAGTTCCTCGGCCAAATTGAGCAGCGGGGATGTGAAGTACACACCCACGGACGGCCTACCTTCCCTGAAAAAAGCGATCATCCGCTATACTGAAGATAATTACAACCGGATCGTGTCGCCCTATAACATCATAGTCTCCGAGGGAGCCAAGCAGTCATTGTTCAATATCATCTTTACACTGTGTAACCCTCAGGATGAAGTGATAATGATTGCCCCTTATTGGGTGAGTTACCCGGAAATCGTGCGGATGGTGGGAGCCATCCCGGTCATCGTTACGCCGGAGGATGGCGGCTTTGTCCCCTGCTACGAGGAGATCGAGCGGGCGGTCAGCTCATATACCAAGGCCATCATCGTCAACAGCCCGAACAACCCCTCCGGCGCGGTCTATCCGGATGAGCTGGTTGCGAAGCTGGTGGAACTATGCGAGAGCAAGGGCATTTATCTCATCTGCGATGACATTTATCAAAAGCTGGTTTTCGACGGCCTCGTTCCTGCCGCTGCTTACAAATTCACCATTAAGGATGTCGAGAACACGAAAGTGATCGTGGTCAACGGCGTGTCCAAACTCTACGGCATGACCGGCTTCCGCATCGGCTGGGTGGTCGCCCCCAGGCGCATGGTCGAGGTGATGACCAACGTCCAGTCGCAGACCACTACCTGCGTCTCGCCGGTCATGCAGGCGGCGGCCGAGGGCGCGCTGACGGGGATGCAAAGCATCGTCGAGAGCCTGCGCCTGAGCATCCAGAACAACCGCGACGTGCTCATGCAGGAGTTGCGCACTTTCACAGACGTGCGCTGCACCAGGCCGGGCGGCACCTTCTACGCCCTTCCCGATTTCCGCGCATACATCCGCAAGAGCGTGGCCAAGGATGCGGTCGAGCTATCAGACTTCCTGCTTAAGCGGTCGCTGGTTGTGACCATTCCGGGGAGCGAGTTCGGCATGGAAGGTCATCTGCGACTCAGTTATGCAGGCAGCGTCAAAGACATCACCGAAGGCGTCGAGCGCATGAAGTGGGCGCTGGATCCCAACGCGCCGAGCGAGATCTACATTGGTGATAGGAAGCTGGTGAGGGATTGGTTGTAGGACCTAACCCCCCAGTTCCCTTCCCTTCAAGGAAAGGGGGAGCGGGGGATAGGTCAGGAGAAACAATGAACAATATCTTGAACATCAAAACACCAACCGAGGGACAGGCAGCGGCCATCCGCAGCGACTACGGGCTGGATACTCTCGGCCTGAGCAACCTGCGCAAAGTTTATTGGAATTTACCAACCGAAGCCCTCTACGAAGAGATCATCTTCCGCGGCGAAGCCAATATCTCGCACCAAGGTCCGATTGTGGTCAGCACGGGCAAGCACACCGCCCGCGCCGCCAACGATAAGTTTGTGGTGCGCGAGTCAACCAGCGAAGAAAACGTCTGGTGGGGACAGTACAACCGTCCCTTCGCCCCGGAGAAGTTCAACGAGTTGTTCAGCCGCCTGCAGGGCTATATGCAAGGGCGCGACCTCTTCGTCCAGGATTGCTACGGCGGCGCGGACGCGGATTACAGGCTTCCGGTCCGCATCGTGACCGAGTATGCCTGGCACAGCCTGTTCGCCCGCAACATGTTCATCAAGCCGCAAACGGCCGAGGAATACCGCCGTCACGCGCCGGAGTTCACCGTCATCGCCGCGCCCGGCTTCAAGGCTTTCCCGCAGATTGACCAGACGCCCTCTGAGACCTTCATCGTGCTCAACTTCGCCCAGAAGCTGTGCATCATCGGCAACACGGCTTACGGCGGCGAGATCAAGAAATCCGTCTTCACGCTGCTGAATTATCTCCTGCCGCTGCACGAAGGCGTGATGACCATGCACTGCTCGGCAAACGTGGGTAAAGATGGGGACGTGGCGCTCTTCTTCGGCCTTTCGGGGACAGGCAAGACGACACTTTCCGCCGACCCGGCGCGCGGCCTGATCGGCGACGACGAGCATGGCTGGTCCGACAACGGCGTTTTCAACTTCGAGGATGGCTGTTATGCCAAGGTAATCGAGCTGTCGTCGGCTGCCGAACCGCAGATTTACGCCTGCACGCGCCACTTCGGGACGATTCTCGAAAACGTGATCTACGACCCGGTGACGCGCTTCATTGACCTGGATGATGCATCCATCACCGAAAACACACGCGCCTCCTACCCGCTGGATTTCATCGAGAACGCCGTCACAACCAAGCGCGGCGGCCACCCGAAGAACATCATCTTATTGACCTGTGACGCTTCGGGGGTAATGCCGCCCATCGCCCGCCTGAGCGTGGAACAGGCCATGTATCATTTCATCTCCGGCTACACTTCCAAGATCGCCGGGACGGAGATCGGACTGCGCGAGGAACCGGAGATCACTTTCAGCGCCTGCTTTGGTGGGCCATTCATGGTGCATCGTCCCGCCTTCTACGCTAACCTGCTGCGGCGCAAGATCGAGCGCTACGGCGTCAAGTGCTGGCTGGTCAACACCGGCTGGGTAGGGGGACCGTACGGCGTGGGCAAGCGCATCAGCATCCGCCATACGCGCAATTTATTGACTGCCGCCCTCTCCGGCGCGCTGGATACGGTGGAATATTACACCGACTCACTCTTTGGCTTCCAGGTGCCCAAGTCCTGCCCGGAGGTTCCGGAAGATGTGATGTATCCTGAGCAAGCGTGGTCGAAGAAGGAAGAATACTGGAAACGCTACAGGCAGTTGGCTTCGCGCTTTATTGACAATATGAAGAAATTCGAGGTGGATATACCGAGGGAGGTAGTGGAGGCGGGGCCAAAAGTAAAGTGATCAGTGTAAATTCATCTTGGGGCACGACTTATTATCGCGCAAATTTTCTCTGAGTTCAACCGCGCAATCGAACCCATCTCGTCACGAGTTATTCCCGATTTTGATTGATGGTTGCCGATTTACAATTAGTAGACTTGCACAGCATACTGAATTACGAATTTGGGATTACAATGTACCTGAAAGGATATGGAAAACGATGCCTAGAACAAAAGTTGAAAATAAATATACGAATGACCAGCTGATGCGTCTCCTCGAAATCAGCATAGCGCTCAATTCAACCTTGGATCTGGACAAAATACTTACATACATTATTCAGACGGCGGCAGAAGTACTGAAGTGTGAGGCTGTTTCTATCCTGCTTTATGACCCAGTAAAATCCGACCTTTTCTTTGCGGCCTCTTCGGCGTCCGATCCAATACAATTATCTGAAATCCCCGTCCCCTTGAATGAAAGCCTAGCCGGCAAGATCTTTCTGGAGAATACCCCTCTAATTCTAAATAATGTGGAAAAAGATCCGCGCCACTTTGCCGTAGTTGCACAACATGTCAATTTTCACACCCATTCATTGCTTGGTGTGCCTATGCGGATCCAAAATCAAGGTGTAGGTGTGCTCGAAGCCCTGAATAAGAGAAAGGGTGTGTTCACCTCGGCCGATGAGAAGATACTATCTATTATCGCTTCGCAAGCAGCAGTGGTCATCCGAAATGCAAGGCAGATTAAAGAACTCGAACTTGCATACGATACGACGCTCGAAGGATGGTCTAACATCCTGGATTTACGCGATGAGGAGACCGAAGGCCATACGATTCGAGTGGCTAAGCTTACTATCCAATTGGCGAACGAACTAGGGATAAGCGGGGAAGAACTAACACATATCCATCACGGTGCATTATTACATGACATCGGAAAAATGGCTTTACCCGATCGTGTCCTGCTAAAGCCTGGGCCGCTGACTAAAGATGAATGGGAAATAATGCGCCAGCATCCCGTATTAGCCTACAATTTCCTTTTGCCTATCACATATCTACGACCCGCAATTGATATACCTTATTGCCACCATGAAAAATTGGACGGTAAAGGATATCCTCGCGGATTGAAGGGAAGTGAAATTCCATTCTCGGCGCGCGTCTTTGCGGTTGTGGATGTTTGGGATGCCCTCACGTCAAACCGTCCCTATCGTACAGCATGGTCGACAGAACAGACTCTAGATTACATCCGGGAAAAGGTTGGAACACATTTTGATCCACGAGTCGTCGAGGCATTCCTGGATATTGATCAGGAGATGAGATGTTGACGAATCTAAAATGCCCAGGCCAGCATCAGCCCGAGGATTGAAATAAACAATCCAATGGGAAGCAGTAGATAGCTTTGCGCTAGTCAGCCAGCCGGCAATGCGCTAATTGCTCTCCCGTTTGTAGACCGTCTTTTTATACCGATATTCATCTATCCCGAATAAATTCATGACCCGCTTCGGGTCTTTCTTGACCAGGTTGCGGCAGGCGCGGTAAGCGATCCAATATGAGTTCTTGTCCCCGCTGGCGACCAACTCGGCGACCAGCCCGTAGACCAGTTCAGGCAGGCGTCGCGCCAGGTCGCTCAGGTTATTCCCGACCGAAGTGCGCGGGTAGGGACGAGGCTCCCTGAACATGCGCCGCAGCACGGACAGTGGATATTCGGGTTCATTGTAGAACCACGCATTTTCCTGCACGGGGCGTAACATTTCGCCGACGAAGTGGCGGGTGTTGGCGTCGGCTGAATCCACCAGGCGCAAAAGGAATTCTTTCATCTCGGCCGGATACTTTTTGATCAGCCGCCGGAAGAACATCTGCGCAAACTCGCGCAGGTTCCAATCTTCGGAAGCGGAGGCGACCTCGAAATAAGGCAGCGCCTTTGGGTAATCCCCAAGCCCATAGAAGGATAGGATGCCCAGCGCGACGCCTTTGCCGCGTCCATCTCCGCTCTTCTCGAACAAGTTACTGCAATCTCGTAGACAGGCGCTTCAGCCTGTTCAAGATGCGTAAAGAGGTACTCGGAAAGTACCTTGATCGTGTGCACGATCCCGTAGGAAATGCGCTTGTTAGCCGGGATGTGGGCGTATAGTTCATCCAGCGTTGCTCCAATCCCTTTGGCCGCGCCCAGGTAACGTCCCTTCAAGACTGTTGGAATGATCTCGTCTTGGATCTTGTTCTCAATACTTTGATCGAGAATATTCATACCATAATTTATGGCAGCCAGACATCTGACTGCCATTACGCTAATCTCCTATAGGACCGCTGCCGCTCGATAACTCATCCTTCTTGGCGTTCAATTGAGCGATCATCCAGTCAACAATCTCGATCTGGGCAGCCTTGGTATCATCAAGTGGAGGTGGAGGAGGCGGGGGTGGAGGAGGCGGGGGTGGAGGAGGTGGAGGGGGAGGAGGTGGAGGGGGAGGAGGTGGAGGGGGAAGAGCGTCTAACTGCAACCAGGCGCGCATGTCCGCGACCGTGCCATTGAATACATTCAAGTCAATGCTGTTGGCGCCTGCGCCGTATTCGTTGGAGTGACCCTTGAAGTTCACCTCGCAGGCGTACTGGTAAATTGTCCAATCGCCGCGCTTGCGGTTTAGGGGCAATTTGGGGTCTTTGTCTGGCGTTGGATTGTTCATCCAGTATTGGGCGATCCACAAGGGGTAATCCCTCATCCAGTCGCCGTATGGGAATAGGTCTGCATCGTAATGCGATGGGTTCGTATACAGAAGAACCAACTTGCTCGTTTTTTGGGTGACGTAATCCATCCACATGTGGGCCATATCCGCGAATTTGGCAGACATTTCGTTGTATTTACTCTCGAAGTCCAGGGCGTAGAAGTGCAAGTCGCAATTATTGATCGCTGACAGGAAAAAGTCAGCCTGCGCTTTCCAGCCGAGCTGCGAACGCAAGAAATGGTATGCGCCGCGGATGGGAACTTTCTGGACACCAACCCAGATTTCGGCAAATTTGGGATCGCGCGCGGTACCCTCGCTGGCCTTTATGATGGCGAAATCAATTTGCCCTGTCGCCTTCGCGGGGTCGAAAGATACATCCCATAAGGATAGGTCAACACCGTGTGCCCTCATATCGTTTTCTCCTTTTCCCAGATCACTAAGCTGTCTTTTGTGCTAATCTCCAACAGGGCCGCCAGCGCGGCCTGATAACTCATTTTTCTTGGCGGTCAGTTGCGCGATCATCCAGTCAATCATCTTTATCTGGGCAGCCTTGGTATCATCAGGTGGAGGTGGAGGCGGCGGGGGTGGAGGAGGAGGCGGCGGAGCGCCCAGCTTCAACCAGGCGCGCATGTCCGCGACCGTGCCGTTGAAGACGTTGAGGTCAATGCTGTTGACAGGCGTGCCGTACTCCTTGGCATGTCCAGCAAAATTTATCTCGCTGGCATATTGGTAGATGGTCCAGTCACCCAGTTTGCGTTTTTTCGGCATTCCGGGATTCATATCTGGCTTTGGATTGTTCCAGTATTGGGCCAGCCACAGCGGGCAATCCTTCATCCAATCGCCGTAGGGAAATAGATCTGCATCGTAGTGCGATGGGTTTGTATATAGTAACACCGGTTTGCCTGTTTTCGCGATGACATAATCAATCCACTGGTGAGCCATGTTTGCGAAGGAGGCGCCCATCGTGTTGCCTACGCCCTCGAAATCCAGGGCGTAGAAGTGGTGATCGTTTCCCTTTACCACCGATATAAAGAAATCAGCCTGGGTTTGCCAATTGATCCCTGAACGCAGGTAGTGATACGCGCCGCGGATTGGCACCTTCTGAACCCCGACCCAGATCTCCGCGAATTTGCTGTCGCGAAAAGTGCCTTCGCTCGCCTTCTGGATGGCGAAGTCAATCAGCCCGGTCGCTTTCTCGGGGTCGAAGGAAACATCCCAGTGGGATATATCAACACCGTGTGCTCTCATATCGTTTTCTCCTCTTCTATCAGGTGGTTCTATCAGGTCGCAGCCGGATGATCACGCGCGAGCCCGCGGCGCGTTCGAGTTCTTCTTTGACCGGCTGTCCATCACTTCCGAGATGGATGTCGAAGTACCTGGTAAATCCCGGATATTGACTGAAGTAATTGGTAAGACCAGCGAGAACTTCGGTCGAATCTTCCACAACCTTGCCGCGCACCTGGAGCCGTTGGCCTGCAACCCGCAATTGGGCCTTTCTTCCGCCGCGCAGGTTCCGCCACCAAGTACGTTCCCTCATGCTGACAACCGTCCACATCCCATCCACGTGCGCCACGTTGACGGGCGTCGAGTAATGCTTGCCGCTCTTGCGTCCCTCGAAGGTGATGACTGCAAAATTCTCTCCCAGCAGTGGATGGAAAGGCGAATTGATGATCGCCTTCATGAAAAAGTTTCCAAGAACGCTTGGCATGTTTATTCCTTTTCCATTACTCGATAGGTGACCTGGCTTTTGCCGATTCTTCTTGCTCCGTACATCATCCTGTCTATCTCGTTCAGTACCCTATCGAGTTCGATGGCCGTCTCATTGCAGGTTAGCACTCCCATGCTGATCAGGATCGGCCATTTTTTCTTGTGGATTTCAGAAGTAAGCATACTATAGAGGCGGGCGATTACACTGGTCGCATTTTGTTGGTCAGTCTCTGAAAATAGGATGATGAATTCCTCTCCGCCCATCCGCCCAATAACGTCGGTGACACGGAGATAGCGGGATAGCTCTTTCCCTATAAAACGGAGCACCTTTTCCGCTTGAGCCTGGCCGAAACGATTGAATATCTCTTTGAAATTCACCAGTTCGAAGTAGGCGATCGTAAACGGCTTTTGGCTCCGATTGGCACGCGCGATTTCGATATTCGCCTGCTCGTGGAAAGCCCGTGAGTTCAGGATTCCCGTCAGATAGTCTGTTCGGGCCAGTTTCTTCTCACGGCCAAGAGAATGACGCAGGTTGGTGAGAAGAACAGCGCTGACCAGGAAGAAACCAAGCAGAATGGCAGCATCCCAAATAAGAACCCACATTGGAATGCCGCGAGATGGTATCGTTGTTGCACTGGTGACAAACCATATGATTGCACTCGTAATTGATAGAACGACACCAGCAGTCCGGTCGATGTACCACGCCGCAAGGAGGATCGGCGCCAGATAAAAAAGACTGATTGAGATGTCGAAACTAGTTATATAGTCAACGATCCCGATGATCGCGGCAAGCGTACAGATAATTAGGATCAGAATTTCTCTTGGCATTTTGTGGAGTGTGTTATGAGTAGATTTCAAAATACTTCCTCCGCGAATGATGCCTTCAGTATAGAACAAATTCCGTTTGAAATCAACTCCAACCGACATGTATTTCAGCATTAAAATATACCTCTCCGGTGGAGCAATCGCCTTGATTTGAGTTGGGTTGCATCGCCTCCACGCACATTAATAGGGCCCTCTTGGGCTGGCAGATGCTCAAGGAAAGACTATCCTGGTTCCAGGCGGCGGGAATATTCCTGGCCGCTTGGGGGGTTTTGCTGGTGGTCACTCGCCGAGATCCTGGCCAGCCCGCCTTGGGGAAATTCGGAAACGGTGGAGATTCCTTGATCCTGATCAGCACGCCGAATTGGGCTGTGTTTTCTGTGCTTTCGAGGCGCGGATTGCAGCGCTATTACGCGACTTTGATGATGTTCTATGTGATGGCCTTTGGATGGCTTTTTTCTTCCTAGTTATCACGGAATCCGTAAGTGTCTATGATCCTCTGGATATTTTCTCGGTCCTGCGGGGTTAGATCGAGCAATTCAAGACTGTTAGTGTGGAAATGTGGGTCAACATCCAGCCGGCACCTAATATTTTGGCTGAGAGTTCCAAGAAAGGTTTATCGGCGAAGTCGTTGGAGAGTTCTATCGAAAGCCAGAAAGGCTTATTGGTTGGATGAGTCTTTTCGCTGACCAGCATGACGCCTTCGGGGGTGGTGTCAACCAGATTTCCCGTCCGTTCGCGCGTCTGCACGTTGAAGATGCGCGCGTAGTACAGCAGGTGCCGTCGTTTGTTTTTTCGCTTCTCGCTCATGTCGTTCTCTTTATCGAGCAACTCTCAGGACTTTTGCGCCGCGTATCTTTCTGCTCTTGAGTTCGAACAGCGCCTGGTTTGCATCCGTCAGGTCGAACTCCTGGAACTCCGGCCGGATGGGGATCTCGGCAGCCAGCTCAAGGAATTCGCGCACGTCACTACGGGCCACGTTGGCCACGGTTTTGATCTCCTTTTCCATCCAAAGGTGGGTCGGGTAATCCAGGTGTAACAGATAATTCTTATCCACATCTTCCTTGCGGATGGCATTGACGACCAGCCTGCCTCCCGGCTCCAGGTTTTCCAGCGCTTCCACAACTGGCTTCCAGACAGGGGTCGTGTCAATGATAGCGGAAAGCTTCTCAGGGGCTTCTTCTTCCGTGTCGCCGGCCCAGACCGCGCCCAACTCGCGGGCGAAGGTGCGTTCGCCCTCGCTGCGTGAGAAGACGTATACACGCGAATTTGGAAAGCGGAACTTTACCATCATCAGCACGAGATGGGCCGAAGCCCCGAAGCCAGTCAGGCCCAGGCTTTGTCCATTGTTTAGGCCGGTCAATCTCAGGGAGCGGTAACCGATGGCCCCCGCACACAGCAGCGGCGCAGCTTCGGCGTCTGAAAAGATGGGCGGGATGGGGTAACAAAAATCCTCTGCCACTGTCATGTACTCAGCGTAGCCGCCGTTCACGTCTCGGCCGGTGGCGCTGAACTCTGGGCACAGGTTTTCATTCCCCTCCAGGCAGTGACTGCACTTGCCGCATGCCGAGTGGATCCAGGCGACCCCGACCCTTTCCCCGACCTGCCGAGTAGGTGCTGCGCACCGAGTAGGCGCTGTGCGAAACCTGCTCGCCGCGCGCCCGGCCGCGGCCACCCTCCCGACGACTTGATGTCCCAGGATCACCGGCATTTGGGGCGGCGGCGTGCGGCCTTCGATCTCGTCCAGCTCGGTGTGACATACGCCGCAGGTGGATACCTTTACCAGTATTTCATGCTCGTTGGGCAGGGGTTCAGGTAGATCCGCCATTTCTAAAGGCGAATGGTTTTCTTCTAGGCGAGACAGCTTGTTCAACAGCATGGCTTTCATCCGATTTCTCCTGCCAATACACAGCTTCTCTATAAAGCTGGATACTCTCTCAGTATAGAGCAGATTCGCCGGTTAATCAACTCTCATTTGCCTGCCGGTTACGTTGTTCTTAAGTCCATCGGGGGTAAATTTTCACCGCGAAGAAGCGAAGTCCGCGAAGTTTTTAAAGATTTTTTTCGTTCTTCGCTGCTTCGCGGTTCGATTTTCGCAGTTTGAGAAGCCGCATATCGACTTTAAGAACAGACTAGCCTGCCGGGTACGCGGTGATTAAATCACGGAATATTGTCCCTATTTCACCCTTCATCCTCTGATATACTGGTTACGATATCCTGCGCCAAAGGAGCTCCCATGTGTGAATTCTGCATCCAGCACGGCGAGGGCAAGAAGTGGTATTTAACCATGGAGAATTACTCGCGTGACCTGCTCGAGCAGGATAGGCGGCACGAGTTCATGGCCGAGTTCCTCAACACGTTTGCCGAACGCATCCCGCTGGACATCCGCCAGCTTGAATCGTTGGCCCGTACGCCGTTGATGGGACCTGCGCGCTCCATCCTGACCCGACACCAGAAGCAAAACCATACGGCCAGGTCGTGCCGATCGAGGAGATCGAGCAAATTCTGGATCGGGTGGAGGGCGTGATCCGTCTCCCGTGTGTCTGTCGCCGCGTGACTACGGGCAACATGAATGCGCGTTTCTGCTATGGCCTGACGCTGGACGAACGTCTGAGCGCAGCGTTGGATGATTCCTTTAGCCTGGAAATCCTATCGAAAGGCGAGGCTATCACTGCGATACGGACCCTGGACAAAGAAGGTCTGGTGCACTCGGTCTGGACTTTCAAGACGCCCTACATCGGCGGCATCTGCAACTGCGACCAGGATTGCATGGCCTATCGCGTCACGCACGCTCGCGGGCATTACCCGGTCATGTTCCGGGGAGAGTATGTCGCGGCTGTTGACTTGGACACCTGCAACGGCTGTAAAAATTGTATGCGCCAGTGCCAGTACGGGGCCATCCGCTTTTCGGCGACGAACAAGAATGTCGTGATTGACGCGCGCGCCTGTTTCGGCTGCGGCGTCTGTCGCTCTGCCTGTCACCACGATGCCATTGCTTTACATGCGCGCCTGGAAGACCCCGTAGCAGCAAACATCTGGTGAGATGAATACATTATTCGGCGGCATCGAAGCGGGAGGCACGAAGTTCGTCTGCATCCTCGGCAGCGGACTGGAGGATGTCCGCGCTGAGGCACGCTTCCCGACGACGACCCCCGAGGAGACTATCCGGCAGGCAGTGGACTTCTTTCTCTGTCAACAAGAAGAATACGGCGAACTGGCTGCCATCGGCATTGCTACCTTCGGCCCGCTCGACCTGGATCGTAATTCGCCGACCTATGGATATATCACTTCCACGCCAAAGCATGGTTGGGCGAATACGGACTTTGCGGGCACGATCCGCCGAGCTTTGTCCTTACCGGTTGGATTCGACACGGATGTGAATGCCACCGCGCTGGCTGAATGGCGCTGGGGCGCAGCCAGGGGGCTGGATACTTTTATCTACCTGACCATCGGTACCGGAATCGGTGGGGGAGGCATGGTGAACAGTCGTCTCATGCACGGTTTGCTGCACCCTGAAATGGGCCACCTGTGCATCCCGCATGACCGGGGGGCTGATCCATTCGCGGGTAGTTGTCCATTTCATGGGGATTGCCTGGAGGGATTGGCTTCTGGTCCGGCCATCGAAAGCCGGTGGGGAAAACCGGCGGAGACGTTTCCACCCGAACACCCAGCCTGGGCACTGGAAGCACGTTACCTGGCCCTGGGAATGGTCAACTGGATTTACACCCTCTCGCCTCAGAAAATCATCCTTGGCGGAGGCGTGATGCAGCAAGCTCACCTGTTCCCGCTCATCCGCCGGGAAGTACAAACCCTTCTCAAAGGCTATCTCCAGTCGCCGGCAATCTTGGAGAACATTGACGATTACATTGTCCCGCCGGCGCTGGGGAAGCGTGCCGGCGTCCTCGGCGCGCTCGCCCTGGCGATGGACGAGGCGAACCCCCTCCCGATATAATGATGGGGGAGGGCAGGGTGGGGGCTTGACTCTCCTCCTGCTGGAGGTTGTATAAATAGTGCGGAGGCTTCCAGAACATGATCCGGATCGGAGACTTTTCCAAACTCAGCCGTGTCTCGGTCAAGACACTGCGCTACTACGACGAGATGGATTTGCTCAAACCCGTCGAAGTGGATCGCTTCACTGGCTACCGCTACTATGAATATGACCAGTTGCCCCGCTTGAATCGCATCCTGGCGCTGCGCGACCTGGGCTTCTCGCTCGAGGAGATCGGCCAACTCCTGGGTGACAGCCTGACACCGGAGCAAATGCGCGGGATGCTGAAACTGCGTCAGGTGGAGATTAGGCAAAGTGTCCAGGAAGAGACGGAACGCCTGGCGCGGGTCGAAGTGCGGCTGAGACAGATCGAACAGGAGGAAGATATGTCCAAGTATGACGTTGTCATCAAGAAAGTCGAACCTATCAAGGTCGCCTCGGTACGCGGCATTGTCCCCACGCCGCCCCAGCAGGGATCGCTGTGGAGCGAGCTGGAAGGATACCTCGCCAGGCAGCGCGTCCATTCGGCCGCCCCATGCTTTAGCCTGTACCACGACGATGAATACAAGGAACGTGATTGGGATATCGAGGCTTGCGAGCCGATCGAGGCTGACCTGGCCGAAACCGGCCGCGTCAAGGTGCGCACCCTGCCCGCCGTTGAGACGATGGCCTGCACCGTGCATCACGGGCCTTTCGTCACCCTCAACGAGGCCTACGATGCGATCGGCAAGTGGATTGACGCCAACGGATACCGCATCTGCGGGCCTAGCCGTGAAATCTACCTGCACGTTACTGAGGAGGGTCACGGCATGGTCAGCCAGACTGCCTCGGATACCGTCACCGAGATCCAGTTCCCGATGGAGAAAGTGTAACCCCCACCAGCCCCTCTCTGTCCCCCCATTTCTGCCTGCGCCAGTGCTGCAGGCTCAGGTGTATTTCGAAATGGGGGGATGAAAGGGGGGGTAGGGGGCATTTTGTTGTACAATAGACTCGATGACGAAAACGATCAATATACTTTTCCTCGCCTCGGAAGCCGAGCCGTTCGTCAAGGTGGGCGGATTGGCGGACGTAGCGGGTTCGCTACCGCTTGCCTTGCGCGCTTTGCCCGGTGAACCGTGCCTGGACGTTCGCCTGGTGCTCCCTCTTCACCAGGCTATCCAGGCCAATTCTGCTAACCTGATGCCAGGTGTGGAATTCTCTGTCCAGCGGAATGGCGCTGACATTCCGGCACAGGTTTTCGAGACCAGACTGGAGGATATGCCAGTCTATTTCGTTGCTGGGGGGTCGATCTCGGAAGAGGCAACCGTCTATTCAAGTAACCCAACCTTCGACCGCGAAAAATATACTTTCTTTTCCCTGGCGGTGCTGGAGATAACCCGAGCCCTGGGCTGGCGGCCGGATATCCTCCACGCCAACGACTGGCACACCGCCCTGGCGCTCTACGCACTGCGCACCCGGCGCAGCGATCCCTTCCTTGCATCGATTCGCTCGGTGCTGACCCTCCACAACCTGCCCTACATGGGCGGTGATGGCTCGCAGCAGCTTGCCGCTTATGGCCTGAACCCAGTCGAAGACGAGGCGCTGCCGCGATGGGCGCATACCCAACCGCTGCCGCTGGGATTGTGGGCTGCGGACGCGCTCGTCGCTGTCTCACCGACCTATGCTCAGGAGATCTTGACGCCGGAATTTGGCTGCGGCTTGCACAATTTCCTGCGCGGACGTGGCGACGCTTTCTCGGGCATCCTGAACGGCCTGGATACGGTCTCTTGGGACCCGGCGGCTGATCCCGCGCTGGCAGCCAATTTCGACGCCCTCAGCCTCGCCTCCCGCCTGGCCAATAGGACCGCTTTGCAGGTACGTCTTGGCATGCAAGATGATCCTGGCGTCCCGCTGCTGGCGATGGTCGGGCGCATTGATCCGCAAAAGGGCGTGGACATCGTCTTGGATGCCGCACGCCAGTTCGTGGATCTGCCCTGGCAGATGGTCATCCTAGGAAAAGGCGACGCTTCGCTGGAAGATGGCGCCCGCAGACTGGAGGCCGATTTCCCTGGCCGCGTGCGCGCCGTCATTGATTATGATGCTCCCCTGGGACGGCTGATCTACGGTGGCGCGGATGTCTTCCTGATGCCCTCGCGCTACGAACCGTGCGGCCTGGCGCAGATGATCGCTATGCGTTACGGCTGCGTGCCAGTTGTGCGCGCCACGGGTGGGTTGAAGGATACCGTCGCGGAGGGGCAGGCAGGTTTCCTGTTCGAGGAAGCGACGGCCGAGGCCCTTGTCGAAGCCCTGCGCCGTGCGCTGGCAATCTATCCAGAACAGGCGAAATGGCAAAAGCTTCAACGCAATGGCATGGCACAGGATTTCTCGTGGACGAAATCCGCGCAGCGATACCGGATGATTTACCAATCTCTGACAGGATGAGACACCCGGTGTCTTCGAGACAACGGGTGTCTGAGGAGGTTTACCATGAAAACTCGTGCCGTCATCATGGCTGGGGGAGAAGGTTCTCGTCTGAGCGTGCTGACCGTCAAACGCACCAAGCCTGCCGTCCCGTTTGCCGGGAAGTACCGCATCATTGACTTTACCCTCTCGAATTGCACGAACTCTGGCATTTTCGATGTCATGATCCTGGCGCAATACCGTCCGCACTCGCTCATCGAGCACATCGGCGCGGGCGGCCCCTGGGATCTCAACCGCGATTTCACTGGCGGCGTGCGCATGTACACGCCTTTCAAAGCGCGCACCAGCGGAGATTGGTACGTGGGCACCGCCGACGCTGTCCAGCAGAACTTCGCTTTTATCAAGCGAGGTTCTCCTGACCTGGTGCTCATCCTTTCCGGGGATCAAATCTATACGATGGACTATGACACGATGATTACTTTTCACATGGATCAACACGCCGACCTGACCATCGCCACGATCCGCGTCCCGATGGAGGAGGCCTCTCGCTTTGGTATCCTGAGCATTGACAAAAAGTATCGTGTCACTGGCTTTGTGGAAAAGCCGAAGAAACCATCTTCCAACCTGATCAACATGGGTGTTTATCTGTTCAATCGCGAGTTGCTCGACCGCGTTTTGTGGGAAGATCACCTGCGTGAAGACTCCTCGCACGATTTCGGCAAGGATATCCTGCCGCGCCTGGTGAAGAACAAGACGCGCGTTTTTGCCTTCCCTTATACGGGTTATTGGATGGATGTGGGCACGGTTCTTTCCTATTGGCAGGCGCACATGGACCTGCTTTCTCCGGACCCGCGGCTGAAACTTTACGATCGCAGTTGGATCATTCACACCCGCACGGAAGAGCGCGCCCCGGTCCGCTTCCCGGAAAACGCCAGTATCTACGCCAGCATGATCTCGGATGGTTGTTACATTCAGGAAGGGGCGCGCGTCGAAAGTAGCGTCCTCTCACCGGGTGTGATCGTGCGCCCGGGAGCGGTGGTGCGCGAATCCATTGTGTTGACGGACAGCGTAATCGAAAGTGGCGCAGTGGTGGAACGCGCCATCCTAGATAAAGGCGTGCATGTGGGAGCGAATGCACGCATCGGCGGAGGCATCGCCGATCCCAATATCCTCCTGGCGCTGGTCGGCAAGAACAGCGTCGTTCCATCCGGCATGGTCGTCGAGCCGGGTGCGACCGTAGGGACAGACGTCGTCGAAACCGATTATTCCGGCCCGGTGGTCAAATCGGGCGAAACCATCGAAACCAAGAGGCAATCTTATGAAATTTGAACGGGCGTCCGGCATTCTCCTCCACCCCACCAGCCTGCCTAGTCCCTACGGCATCGGCGATCTCGGCCCCCAAGCGTACGCCTGGGTGGATTTCCTGGCCGGGTCCGGCTGCAAGCTGTGGCAGGTGCTGCCCCTCGGCCCAACCGGTTATGGCGATTCACCTTACCAGTGTTTCTCAGCCTTTGCCGGCAACCCCTATCTCATCAGCCCGGAATTTTTACTTCGGGATGACTTGCTCCATCCGAACGACCTGGTGGAAAAGACGAACTTCCCGGCCGGGTGCGTCGACTTTGGTGCGCTCATTCCCTGGAAGTTGAACCTGCTCGAACGGGCTTTCATCCGCTTCTCTTCGGACCCTCAGCCTGCGCTGCAAAAAACTCTCAACTCTTTCTGCGCCGAAAACTCCTCCTGGCTGGACGATTACGCCCTCTTCATGGCGCTCAAGGAAGCTCACGGCGGCGGCTCGTGGGACGGCTGGCCTGCGTCGCTTCGTCGCCGCGAGCCGAAAGCCCTCGCCGAGGCGCGAGCGTCCCTCGCGCCTCACGTTTTACGCTTTTCTTTTTGCCAATTCCTCTTCTTCCGCCAATGGCAAGCCCTCAAAACCTACGCCAACGAACGCGGCATCCAGATCATCGGCGATATCCCCATCTTTGTGGCCTATGACAGTGCTGACATGTGGGCGCACCCGGAGCTGTTCTACCTGGACGACGAGGGCCAACCGACCGTGGTGGCGGGCGTCCCGCCGGATTACTTCTCGCCCACCGGCCAATTGTGGGGCAACCCACTCTACCGATGGGATGTTCACAAGGCAAGTGGTTATACCTGGTGGCTGGAGCGTTTCCGCGCCATCCTGAAGATGGTGGACATCGTCCGCCTGGATCATTTCCGCGGCTTTGCTGGTTATTGGGAAGTCCCGGCCGGCAACCCGACGGCTGAGATCGGTCGGTGGGTGCCCGGCCCCGGCGCGGATTTCTTCGACGCGGTTCGATCCTCCCTGAGCGGAGCCGCAGGCGAAGACGAAGGGTTGCCCATCATCGCCGAGGACCTGGGTTTGATTACACCTGACGTGATCGAGCTGCGCGAAGGCTTCAATCTACCTGGCATGAAAATCGTGCAATTCGCCTTTTCCGGGCCGGATAATCCCTTCCTCCCGCATCATTACCCGCACCATTGCGTGGCCTATACCGGCACACACGATAACGACACGGCGCGCGGCTGGTACGCGTCCGCGCCGGAGGAAATGCGCAATTTTGCCTTGCGCTACCTGGGCTGCGAACGGAGCGCGCAGTCAGTCTGTCCTGGCCGACAGGCCAGGGAGACTGCGCAATCCAACTTTGCCTGGGAATTGATCCGCGCCATCTGGGCATCCGTGGCCGTGTTCGCCCTTGCCCCGATGCAGGATCTGCTCAACCTGGGCACGGAAGCGCGCATGAACTATCCCTCCCGTTTGGGAGGGAATTGGGAGTGGCGGATGAACGAAAACGCCCTGAGCGGTGAATTGTGGGGAAAGATCAGGGAATTGAACTACCTGTACCAACGCTAACGGTTCGCTTCAGCCGCGTTGCGGGTATCGAAGACTCCTTCGCGGGCAACACTCGCCAGAATAACCAGAACCTTCGCTTGGATGGCGCGGTAGCAACGTCGGCTGCAAGCGGTTGTTCGGCTTTCTGCCGTTCGCTTCTGAATCACTCATTGAGACAGTTCCCGGGCGCGAATCATGGAAATTGCTTTCTTTATTTCTGCTCCGGAATCTCTTGAAGATCGCCGCGCCGACTCGAGGACGGCTCTGTCTTCGGGCTTACCAAGAATAGCCAAGCCTCTGATCGCAGTGTAATGCGTAATCATATCTGGATCGTTTAGCCAGACGCGCAGTTTTTCCAGAACGAATTCCCCGTCCCCGAGCTGCAACCGCAATTTCCGCGCTGTTCCTTCATTCCCAAGTAATAACTCAGTTACAGCTTTCCTCGCTTCCATGTCAAGATCGACCAGGGCTTCTGTCATAATTTCCAACTGTGTGGGAGTTTCGGTACCTTGCCTGACAGTTGCCAGCACCGCTCGAAGCAGGCGCCGGCGCGCCTTTTTGTCATGTTCGTTATGCAGCATTTCCTGCAGGGGTATTGCGGCCAGGGGCGAACCGCTTTCTGCGAGTGCATTGATTGCAGCCGTCCGGATACGGTGTTCGGCGGAGGAGAGGTTCTGAAGCAGGATATTTACTGCCTCATCTGCCCCGAGCTTGCCCAGCAGCGAAAGACAGGTGATCTTTTCTTCAAGATCCCCCTTTGACAATTGCTCTGCGATGAAGGGAAGAGCCTTTTCCCCGGCTGCCGAAAAAGCAAATTGCAACTCCCCTTGCTGGAAAAGAATGCCGGCTTTATCGAGCTGATGATATACATCCGGGGGCAACAACTGTGAATCCGGGTTTTGTTGGAGACACACTTTCAGCACCTTGCTCAGATTTTCTGCTAAAGCGGTCTTCACATCATCATCCCCCCTGGATTGTGAATAGCATTCTGCCAGGGCTTTTCCTGCCTCAGCATTACCGATTTTTCCCAGTTCCCGTGCGGCTTCAATCCGGCGCTTGCGGCTTGCTTCCGTTTCGATCAGAGGAATGGAGATGGTCATCATAAGGTTGGGATTCTCTTGCGTCCCATACCGTTTGGTTTCTTTCGGCCCTACAAGCCTTTCAGGGTGCGTAAGTATATGGACAAGGCTGTCGATGTTCCTATTCAAGCCCTCTTCTTTCACGATCTCTCTGTCGCCACGGAACGCGCGCTTATCGAGGGTGAACGCTGAGTCTCTGGCCCCCATTGCAGCTGCCTCATGTCAAAGTTGGCGCTTATCCAGTTTATGGCTTGAAAGAAGCTGGCATCCGTCTGCATGCTGATAGTGCCGGACAGTTCGACAGCCGCATCTGTTAATTGCTTGCGGAGGGTGGCGTCGATCGGGTGCTTTCTGTTGATCAAGACCTGACCGTTCTGCATGTCGAAGGGTACTAGATACAGATAGTCCTCAACCATCATCTGGCGGATTAAACCGGTGACGAGTGTGAAGGGATCCTTATCCTTGAACAAGTCGGAATGATGGAGACACTGTTCCCACACGAAGGGATCTGTTTGATTCGTGTCGAAGAAGAAGTACAGGGTAGGAACTTTCCCGAAAGGTGTATGATGTATGAAAATTTGAACTCCGCTACGAACATTGGGGTCAACATTATTTGGGAACCACCTATCTCTCTCTACACCCAGAAACGCAGAAACCACCAGGCGGAATCCGTCACGAACTGGCAGAAGGACATCACCTTTTTTTTTTGCGGGACGGGTGGTCGAGCGGAATAGTGGTGTTTGCGTCAGCCCACATCGGACGGCGCAGCATCGAAAGTTTTTGGTCCTGCGTGTCGCGTAATATTAGCGCGCCATAATGGTCTGGCTTCACTTTCAATATATGATCGAATGATGCCATTGCCTGTGAAGTCAAACCCAACTCGAGTTCCGCGCACCCTTTGGCGAAAAACGGATCAAAAATGGAACTCCTTTCGGAGTGTGAAAGGTAAAGTTCGAACCCCTCGATTATTTTGGAGAGGTTCTGGCGATCGTCATTCGACCAGGTCCCTGTCCATATTGTCTGATTGATAAGCTCTTCGATGTTTGCAAGCTGAGGAAAGGGTTTCGATTCATCCTGGGTGTTCTGGCCTCTGAATAGCTTGTCGAAAAAACTGGACATGGTAACTCCCTTCTGCAAGCCGAACTCATGATTCTACGAGCATGGTGTGTTTAATACCAAGATTGATACGATCCAGCGGCGTTCGAGCCAATGTTAGCTTTCGCTGCCCAAAACGATAAGGATTGATGTGGTGGGAAGAGCGAAAGTTGAGGCTCCGGTTCACTGCGCCGCCATATCAATCGGGTTAAATGGATAAACCATTGAAAATATCACTGTCACTACTTTACAACATTTCCAAATCGCTTGTCAAGCCCCAAACCAGAAAATGCTCATCCTGCGCCTGCCCCTCGTCAGGCTTGCCGCTTGCCTCCCTGGCGGCCGGCCAGACAAATTCCCACCAGGATCATTGCCGCCCCGCCGAGCTTGATCCAGGTCGGCGATTCGCGTAAGATGAAGTAGGCCAGGATGGTCGAGCCGATGGGTTCGCCGAGCGTGGTCACGGCTACCAGGGCGGCCGGCATGTAGCGCAGCGCCCAATTGTAGGTGGAGTGTCCGATGAGTTGCGGGATGAGCGCCAGCAGCAGCATCCAGACGTAGGTTATCGGAGAGTAGCCGAGGGGCGTCTCGCCGGATGCGAACATGATGACGATCAGCGCCACGGCGGCGATGCTATAAACGACGAAGATGTATGGAACGAGCGACATCTTTGCCCGCAGTCTGCGACCGATCAGCAAGTATCCAGCCACCATCCACGCGCCGGCCAGCGCCAGGAAATTTCCGAAGAATGCCTCCCCTTTAATGAATTCCGCCAGTGAGGGGCAGGCCAGTCCATTTTGCCATACACAGGCGTCGCTTAAAGCGATGACCACGCCCCCGGTCAACGCCAGGAGCATACCGATCAGCACCGGTCTGGTCAGCCGCTCGTGCAGGACGAGGGGTGATAACAGCGCGACCCACAACGGCGAGGTGCTGACCAGCACCACCGAGCTGGCAACGGTGGTGTATTCCAGGGATGAGATCCAGGTGGCGAAGTGCAGGGCGAGGAATACGCCTGAGAGCAGGGCAAGCAGTAACTCGCGCTGTGTCAGGCCGCGCAGTTCGGCGCGGTGACTTGTCAGGGCGATGGGCGCCAGGATCAGGCTGGCGAATGTCAGGCGGAAGGCGGCGATGACCAGAGAGGGGGCTTCCCGTTGCGCAAAGCGGATGAAGATCGAGGCGGTCGAGACCGCCAGGATGGCCCCCAGGATGGCTAGGGGGAGAGTCAGGTGCAGACGTGAGTTGTCCATGGAGTATCTCCTGAGCAAAGTATAAACGATATGTTAGAAACCTTGCGACGTTCTTGACAGCGCTCCACCTGTAGCATATAATTTAGATGATAAATATCATAATTATTGCAACTTCCTGTAATACTTTGCATCTAATAATTATAAAGGACCAACAAAAGGAGAACGAAAATGGCATTCCAACTTCAATCCCTTCCGTACGCGTACGATGCACTGGAACCGTACATTGACACTTTAACCATGCAGATTCACCATGACAAGCATCATGCCACATATATCAACAACCTGAATGGGATCATCGAGAAACATCCTGAACTGGCCGGCAAATCGCTGGAGGAACTGCTCGGCAATATTAACGCTCTTCCAGAGGATATCCGCACCCCAATCCGCAATCAAGGCGGCGGTGTGTGGAACCACAATATCTACTGGGAGATTATGGGCCCCAAGGCCGGTGGTGAACCCAAAGGTAAACTGGCCCAGGCGATTGAGGCGGCATTTGGCAGCTTAGCCAATTTCAGAACTGAATTCGAAAAGGCTGCGATCGGTCGTTTTGGATCTGGTTGGGCCTGGCTGGTCAAGAAGGGCAGTGGTCTGGCTATTGTCTCGACCGCCAATCAGGATACGCCCCTTTCCGATGGCCTGACTCCCATCCTGGCGCTGGATGTCTGGGAGCATGCTTACTATCTAAAGTATCAAAACCGCCGAGCTGAGTATGTCTCCAGTTTCTGGAATGTTGTCAACTGGGAGGCGGTGGCTGGCAAGTATGCTGCGAAGTGATCATTGGATTTGTTCGCGGCGGGTCTCAGACCTGCTGCGAACCTTTTTGAATTGCACAATTTCGCCAAGCCGGATATAATATATCCGGCTTTTTGGCTCAAACTAAAGGAGGAACTTGCCATGACTCATATCATTACAAGCCTGTGCCTGCGCGACAGCGGTTGCGTGGATGTCTGCCCGGTGGAGTGCATCATCCCTGGCAAGCCGCAGGAGCAGTGGCCGTGGTTCTACATTGACCCCGACACCTGCATTGACTGCGGGGCCTGTATCCCGGAATGCCCGTATGGGGCTATTTTCCCCCAGGACGAAGTCCCCGCGGCTTACACCGCCAAGGGCGGGGAATACGTCAGCAAGATCGGTCTGACCGGCCATTACGAGGGCAAAAACCATCACGGCCAGCCGGTCGTGCTCGACTGCGTCCGGCAATTACAGGCTGGCGAGAAGGTGGACCTGACCGCTGACACCCAGGCGAATTACGAGTACTTCAAGAGCGGCCCAGGTTACAGCGCCAAAGATTAGGCTGCGTGGCAAACGAACCCCCGGTTTCCAAAAGAGATCGGGGGTTTATTGGAGAAAGCCCATGACATTCGACCCTACTTTCCTGAGCAATTTCACCCTGGTGTTGACCGGTTTCAGCGGCGCCTTCATCGCTGCGCTGTGGGTGGCGTTGGTCGTATGGACCTATCGCGACATCAAGAGCCGCGCCCGTGACCGGTTGGTGCACATCCTCGCGGCAGCTTTAGTGGCGCTGCTCTCGTTGCCCGGCGTGCTCGTCTACCTGATCCTGCGCCCGCAGCACACGCTCGAAGATGAATACCAGAAAACCCTTGAAGAGGAAGCTCTCTTGCAGGCCATCGAGGACCAGGCCATCTGTCCCGGTTGTGAACGGCGCATTAAGGACAACTGGCTGGTCTGTCCGATCTGCCAGACCAAGCTCAAGAAGCCCTGTCACCAGTGCGGTAAGCTAATGGATCTGCCCTGGAACATCTGTCCTTACTGCGGCACGCCCGCGCCAGGGATGAGAAAAGAAGGCGTGACGATGGAAGAAGCGCTGAGAGATGTAAGGATGGGGGAAGAAGATGATGAAAATTGACCACATTACCCTCACCCACATCTCCATGCCCCTCGTCTCCCCCTTCGAGACCTCCTTCGGGCGGACGACCGACCGCGAGTGCATCCTCATCACCATCCAATCCGAGGGGCTGACCGGCTACGGCGAGTGTGTCGCCGACCGCGACCCCGGCTATTCTTACGAGACGGCTGGCACGGCCTGGCACATCCTCAAGGATTTCATCGCGCCGATGATCCTTGGGCAGGATGTAAAAGATGCGGCGGATTTCCAGCAGCGTGTGGCTGGCATCCGCGGCCATCACCTGGCCAAGGCCGGGGTCGAGATGGCGTTTTGGGACTTGCTCGGAAAGCGCGAAGGCAAATCGCTGCGCGAGTTGTTCAATGGCCAGCGCGAGAAGGTCGCGGTGGGAGTCTCAGTGGGATTACAGGAATCGCCCGAAGCACTCGTTCAGGCGGTGGAGAAATACTTGGCGAATGGCTACCGGCGGGTCAAGATCAAGATCAAGCCGGGCCGCGACGTGGGCGACGCGTCCGGTGTCCGCAAGACGTTCCCCGAAATCAAACTGCAAGTGGATGCCAACTCGTCTTACACCTTGGAAGCGGCTCAGTCTCTAAAACCACTGGATCAATTGAACCTATTGCTTATCGAGCAGCCGCTCTTCGAGGATGACATATGGGAGCACCACAAGCTGCAGCAGCAGCTCCGCACGCCGCTCTGCTTGGATGAAAGTATCCTCTCAGCCCGTCACGCTCGATATGCCATTGAAATGGATGCCTGCCGCATCATCAACATCAAGGCCGGGCGTGTCGGCGGCCTGGGTGAAGCGATTGCCATCCATGACTTGTGCCTGGAACGCGGCCTGCCCGTCTGGTGCGGCGGGATGCTGGAGACGGGCGTCGGGCGCGCCTCCAACCTGGCGCTGGCCTCGCTGCCCAACTTCAGCCTGCCCGGCGACATCTCCGCCTCCGAGCGCTACTATGCTCAAGATATCACCAACGAGCGATTTGTGCTCAACGCGGATAGCACTATTGACATTCCAACTGGGCTTGGTCTGGGCGTGACGCTCGATCCGGCCGCGGTGAGGAAGTATAGCCGGGCGGAGATCAGCCTAATGGCTCATGGTCAAGCGTAGTTTCTTTGCAGCCCTGGCGTGCTCACTGTTGCTAGCCAGTTGCGGCTCACTGTGGGGGATTCCCGGCCCGCTCACCTACACGCCGACAGTGATGATCGTCGCGCCGCAGGATTCGACTGAAACTTCCACGCCCTTCCAGCCGATCGGTGTAACTCCGCCTGTTCCCCCAACGCTGCCTCCAACTGCGACCCTCCCCCTTGCGAACCCATCCGTTCCTCCGTCTGGGACCGCTTCGTTGTGGATCAGCCCTGCTGTTCCAGATGCTCTACGCCTGTCTGCCCAGGCATACGACCTGCCGCTCGTTTCTGCTCCCGAAGACACGACGGTTCAGCTCGACATCAATCTGCAATCGTCAATCCAAAATCCGCAATCGGTATGGATTTACGCCCTCGTCGCTCCCTTCCCAACCGTGGCGGACGGCGTCAGCGCGGACGAGCTGCGCCGCGCCTGGACGGATGAACTGGCCGGACCTTTCGCCGGTCAGCTGTTATGGATGACCGAATCCACCCTGGCCGCGTTCGGTGCGCTTTGGGGCGAACCAGGCCCCGGTTCCGTGCGCACCGCACCCACAGACCAGTTGCTGGATGCGACCTGGGGCGAGGAGCCTGCCTGGGGGATCATCCCCTTCGAATCCCTCGAACCACGCTGGAAGGTGTTGGCTGTAGACGGCCAGTCGCCCATCCACAAAGATTTCGATCCGTCAAATTATCCGTTGGTTGCCACCTTCAACTTGCAACCTGCAACTTTCAACCTTCCAACCACAAACCGCGAACTATCTAAATTGACCACGCTCATCATGACCGGCGTCACTGCCCTGGTGCGGGCGACGGCTTTCCGCATGGAGCAGCGGGGCGTGACCTATCCGGCGCGGGACATTGGCGATCTCCTGCGCAGCGCCGACCTAACGCACATCAGCAACGAGGTGGCATTTGCGAAGGGCTGCCCGTACCCGGATCCAAACCAGCCGACGCTCATCTTCTGCAGCGACCCGCGCTACATAGCCCTGCTGGAAGATGTGGGCACAGACATCGTCGAGTTGACCGGCAACCATTTCCAGGATCATGGCTCGGAGGCGACCCTGTACACGCTGGAACTGTACAAGCAGCGCGGCTGGCAATACTATGGCGGCGGGGCGGACTTACAGGATGCAACCAAGGCCATCACGCTGGCGCACAACGGCAACAAGTTAGCCTTTATCGGCTGCAATCCCGCCGGCCCGCCGGGCACATGGGCGACCGATTCGCATCCCGGCGCAGCTCCTTGTGATTACGGCTGGATGCACATGGAGATCACCCGGCTGCGCTCGGAGGGCTACCTACCCATCATCACTTTCCAATATTTCGAGTATTACACACCGATTCCAACCGACCAGCAAATCACCACTTTTCGCGGCATGGCGGAGGCCGGCGCACTGATCGTTAGCGGCAGCCAGGCGCACCTGCCACAGGCGATGGAATTATACGCTGGCGCGTTCATCCACTATGGGCTGGGCAACCTGTTCTTCGACCAGATGGATACGCCTGTGACCGGGACGCGCCGCGAGTTCATTGACCGGCACGTTTTTTATAATGGCAAGTACATCAGCACCGAGTTATTGACCGCCATGCTGGAGGATTACGCCCGTCCGCGCCCGATGACCGAAACCGAGCGAGAGCAGTTTTTGCAGGATATTTTCTCGGCCAGCGGTTGGTGATTTTCGCTGAGCGGAGGCTCCGAGCGAAGGCGAGGAGCCGCAGTCGAAGCGCAATCTTGGTTGAAAATGCCCTTCGACTTCGCTCCGCTCAGGGCGGACATATTCTTTATCTAAAATTCTTTTTAGTTGGAGGCCGCCATGAAGATCTACGACATCTCTCTTACCATTTCCCCCGATCTGCCTGTCTGGCCGGGCGATCCATCGGTAGAGATGAAACAGGTTACTTTCATCCCCAAAGGCGATAGTTGCAACATCTCGCACGTCGCCATGAGCGTCCACACCGGCACGCACGTGGACGCGCCGTATCATTTCCTGAACGAAGGCAAGACGGTGGAGGCTTTGCCGCTGGAAGCCCTGGTCGGCCCGGCCTACGTGATCCAAGTCCATGACGCGGTGGACAGGTTGACCGCCGAGGTTCTCGCCCAGGCCGAAATTCCCGACGGTGCGGAGCGCGTCCTGTTCAAGACGCGCAACTCAGCCTTCTGGGGGCGTGAACGGACCTTCCAGGAAGGATTTGTTGCCATTACGGCGGATGGCGCGGAATGGCTGGCCAAGCGCGACCTGCGCTTGATTGGCATGGATTACTTATCCGTTGCGCCGTTCGGAGACGCGGTAGTCACGCACCAGACATTGCTGCGGAGGGGAATTGTGTTGCTCGAAGGGGTGAACCTGTCTGAGGTCCAGCCGGGACGCTATGACCTGTATTGCCTGCCCTTGAAATTGGCCAAATCTGACGGCGCGCCAGCGCGCGTCGTCC
>Ga0315293_10000790_pt1 | contig 29945 bp, 32 predicted proteins | sample YL17G13_20_MG_FD_203071 | JGI IMG/M metagenome (GOLD analysis project Ga0315293, IMG submission 203071) | Sediment microbial communities from Yellowstone Lake, YNP, Wyoming, USA - YL17G13_20 | ecosystem: Environmental > Aquatic > Freshwater > Lake > Sediment | place: USA: Wyoming | collected... | reverse complement strand
TCCGGTCATTCTGATAGCAGCTCAAATAACCGCCATAGCCGCCGATCCATAAAGCACCAGTATCATCCCCATGCAAAGTGCGGAACACTTCGCCGTTCAGTCCTTCGAGGCCGGTTAACGTGGTGATTCTTTCATCGCGTATCTGCGTCAATCCCCCTTCAACGGTTCCCACCCATAAAGCGCCCTCGGCATCTTCGTACAGGGAATATACGTAATTGCTGCTTAGACTATGATCGGTATCCAGAGATTGAACTGCGCCTTCACGCCAACGATACAGGCCGCCTTCGCTACCTATCCATAGGTTGCCGTCATGATCCACGGCCAGGGATATGATACTGGCGGTCATTCCTCGTTTGAGAGGATAGTCGAGCAAACGATTATTTTGACAATAATACAAGCCGCTATTCGTTCCCAACCACAAACGGTCGCTGCGGTCTTGCCTGATCACGACAATATCATTGCCCAATTTATCGTTCGCGGACAGGATCTGCTTAAACTGTTCTTTTTCCAGGCGATATAAACATTTGTTTGCTGTACTGACCAGTAACCGCCCCGATCGATCCATCGCTATACATACGATCTTACGGTTGGGAAAAGAAAGGTATTTCTTGAACGGTTCGTTATTTCCGGGAGACCGGAAGAATAAACCCTCGTAGGTCCCGACCCAGAGATTGCCCTGGCCATCTTCGGTAATGCAGAAATAGGAAAGGCCCGAAATATTTCCGGCAAGAAGATGGTTTTTAAACTTTCCTTGCTCCAAGGTTAAAAGGTTTCCATGCAAGGTTCCGATCCAAAGGGCTCCCTGGCGGTCAACAAACAAATTATTTACAATATTATCGTGAAATTCAGCGGTGTTATTGCTGTTGAAAACGGTAAAATTTACTCCATCAAAACGTACCAGCCCTCCAGCTGTGCCTAGCCACAAATACCCGGAACGGTCTTGCGCGATAGCTAAAACCGTATTGTTGGGCAAGCCGCGTTCGGTTTTCCAAGTATTCAGTGAATATTGGGTTATTTTTTTTTGCGGATCCAAACTCCAAAGTAAGCCGCTAAAAAATAAAAAAGAAATGACTAATAAAATATACTTGCGGAAAATTGTTTTTATTTTAAAATTACCCCCGATTAAAAATCAGCCCCCCATCACTGGCTGGCTCTTGCGGCAGGCTATCAGCTGGATCTCACCATCCTTGTCGGCGAAAACCTTTTCCAGCTTGGCCAGCGCTTTTTCGGCTTCACTGAATCTTTTCCCCCTTTTTTTTGCTTCCGGCTGCGCGTCAAAATAGGTCCTGATCTTGCCCAGCAGCAAATTCACATTGGCTTTTTTTATATCCATAATTCATCTCCTTTTTGAATATGTTCAATAATTTTAGGTTAAACGAAAATTAAAAGCAATGAATCGGCCACGATTTGCTAAAAACTTGCGAAGCCTTCCCAGGCAAGGCTTGTGAGGAAATGAACGTCTTGATACAATGGCTTGGCCATGCAAGAGATCTCCACTTTGACCCTGGTGTTGACCGAGCGCTGCAATTTTTCCTGTTCCTACTGCCCGCAACATAGAGGGAAAAACACATTGTCGATCGAAACGATCATCGCTTTCCTTGATTTTCTGCAACCTTGCTCGGCCAAAGAGATCTGGCTGGGCTTTTATGGCGGCGAACCGCTGCTGGCCTGGCCGCTGATCGAAAAAACCGTTGCCCATGCGCGAAAAAACCGTAAAAACAAGTTCCATTTTACTTTGACCACAAACGGTTCACTCCTGAAAAAAGAACATATTCTGTTTCTTAAAGAAAACCAATTCGAGCTGGTTTTGAGCTACGACGGCCTGGCCCAGAAAAGCCGCGACCTGGGCAGCATCACGGCCGTCGAAGCCACGTTGCAAAACCTGCAAAAGCTTTACCCCAAAGGGTATGTTGTCAATAGCGTTTTCACCCCGACCACCATTTCAATGCTGACTGCTTCCATCAGCGCTTTAATAAAACAGGGCCAGCGGCGTTTGCAATATGCTTTGGACTTGAGCGTTCCCTGGGAAGACTCAGCCTTGCAGATCCTGGAATCGGAGCTCGGACGCTTGGCCGAATGCTGCCAAGAAAGCCGGCGGGAAACAGGGATGATGCCCGTGGAAAACTTCAGAGATGCCGGCGGCAAGGGAATTTTCGCCTGTTGTGCCGGCCGCGACCGCCTGGCATTGCTCCCGGACGACACCGTCTGGGGCTGCTACATGTTTTATGACCTGCTGGGGTACGATCCCCGGCACCCCGATTACGCGAAATACTGTTTTGGCAAATTGCCCGCCTTCATGCGCGGTAGAACCAGGGCCAAAGCCGTGGCCGCCAAATACCGCGATCTGCGCCAGGATTATTTTTTCACCGAAAAGAAAGAGCTCTGCAGCCTGTGCGCGCGGCTGGAATCGTGCAGCGTCTGCCCGGTCGTCGCCGCGCTGGCCTCCACCCAACTCGGCGTTATACCAGCCTGGACCTGCCGCGTCAAAGCGCTCCAAGCCCGGTTCAAAGTGCGATTGGCGGCCGTTCTTTGAAATTGTTTTTTTCGCGGTGTAAGATACGCTCGTAACCAAAAAGGAGGAAAAATGAAAAAGCTTGTGTTGACATTTTTGCTGGCGGCCCTTTTACTGACCGGCCTGACCCAACCCCTGGCCGCGGGCGATAAAATCAGGATCGGCGTCCTGCGTTTTACCAACGACACCAAGGCCAGCTGGTGGAATTCCCAGGTGGGCAACGAGCTGTCGGACATGCTGGCCGCGGAGCTGGTCAGTACCAGGGCCTTCACCGTGCTGGAAAGAAAGGAGCTCGACGCCGTACTCGGCGAGCAGGACCTGAGCGCCACGGACCGGGTCAGTGAAGCGACCAAGGTGAAGATGAAGCAGTTGAAAGGCGCCCAATACCTGATCGCCGGTACGGTCTCCGCTTACGAGGAGCACGTCAAGGGCGGCGGCGCCGGCGTGCGCCTGGGGCCGGTCAGCCTGGGCGGTTCCAAGGAAAAAGCCTACATCGCAGTGGACGTGAAGGTCGTCGACAGCGAAACCGGTGAGATCGTCGACGCCCGCACCATCGAAGCCACGGCCAAGGGCAGCGCCCTGAGCGCCGGCTTGAGCATCAGGAATTTTTCCCTCGAAGGCGTCGGCTATGATAAAACCCCGGCCGGCAAGGCCATCCGCGCCTGCATCCTCTATATCGCCGAATACCTGGAATGTTCCATGGTCATGGGCGAGGACGACGAGTGCATGGAAAAATGGGACGAAATGGACAGCAAACGCAAGGAAAAGACCAAGGACGCCATCGATCTGGATGATTGATTGCAGCCGCAGGATAGCCATCGGCCGGCTGGCGTGAACAGGGTCGTTCGAACTTGACAGGACGGCCGATTTAGTGTATGAATAGGTTTGGAGTTGGGCGGTTAGCTCAGCTGGTAGAGCATCGGTTTTACACGCCGGGTGTCAGAGGTTCAAGCCCTCTACCGCCCAGGCTCAACATAGGACGCGGGGTCGTAGTTCAGCTGGTTAGAACGCATGCCTGTCACGCATGAGGTCGCGAGTTCGAGTCTCGTCGGCCCCGCCATTCCCCAGGCTGGGGGCGTAAAGGTTTTGACAGTTTTGACGAAGTTAGAGAGGCAGACCGAGCCGAGTAGCTCATTAAACTGCTCAAAAAAAGAAAAGCAAACAACTTTGCACTCGCAGCGTAATTAACACGTTGCCGTTCCGGTTTTCCCCGCCCGCGGGAGGGCCGGAACGTCACTTTGCGGGCTAGCGTTGGATTGAGCGCCTTCTGTGGTTCGACGCGAAAATCAGTGAGGGCCGACAGCAGCCCATTTTGTTTGTTTCAAGGGTTGCCGGCTGTATAGAAAACAAACTATGTCTGTAGAATCTTTAATGGAGTCATTATTGGACGCGGGTTCGATTCCCGCCGCCTCCACTGGCATTTTTATGTGAGCGTGATGAGACAAATCAAAACAACGAGTACCATTCTTGTTTCCCTCCTGCTGCTTTCCAGCATGCTGCCCGCCCTGTCCATCGATTTCCGCACCTTCGACCATGAAGGGTTCACCCGCATCGTCCTGCAGGCTGACCAGAGTTTTGCCTTCTCGGTGCGCAATGCCCCCGGCCAGCTGCAAGTGCTCCTGCCTAAGAACGCTGATTTTAAAACCGAGTCGTTCAGCGGGCAAAATTCGCAGCTGCTGGAAAGGGTAACCGGCGAAGTCAGGGAAAATAACAGCGTCGTTACCATTTTCTTCAAGGGCAATGTCAGCGTGAGCAAGAATTTTGTCCTGGAGAAGCCTTTCCGTTTGGTTTTTGACTTGGTGAAATCGGAAAAAATTCCCACTGCAGCGCCCGGCGTCCCGGGAAACCTCGAAGCCCCACAAGGCACACCGCCCGCTGCGCAGCCGGCCAAGCCTGCCGCCAGCAAACCCAGACCGATCGAGACGATCTGCATCGACGCCGGTCACGGCGGTGAAGACCTCGGAGCTCTGGGCAAGTCCAAATTGCTGGAAAAAAACGTCACCCTGCGCATCAGCCAGAAACTCAAACGACTCATCGAATCCAAAACCGGGCTGCGGGTGATCATGACCCGGGACGGGGACAGCGAAGTTTCGCTCAATTCGCGGGCATCCATCGCCAACAACCAGCAGGCGCAGATGTTCGTTTCCATTCATGTGAATTCATCGTTCCGCAAGTCGGCGTACGGCTCGGAAACCTACTTTGTCAGCCTGAAGGCCACCGACCCGGAAGCGCTGGAACTGGCCCGCAAGGAGAACCAGAACCAGGAAGACCCGGGCGAGACGATCCAGAATGACGAATTGAAAATGATCCTCTGGAACATGGCCCAGACCGAATACATCCGGGAATCGAGCTCGCTGGCCGAGTACATCCAGAACGAACTGAACGACCTGCTGGGCACCCGCAACCGCGGCGTCAAGCAAGCCCCGTTCCGCGTCCTGATGCGGACCGCCATGCCCGCCGTCCTGATCGAGACATCCTTCATCTCCAACCCCGCCGAAGAAAGAAAGCTGCACAGCGAGGAATTCCTGGATAAAATCGCTTTTGCTATATTCAACGGCATCTCCAAGTTTATCTACTATTACAGTACGATCGTCAAATGACGACCAAAACGCGGAACATCCTTCTGATCTCCCTGGGCGCATTTTTTTTTGCGGTGCTCCTGATGGTGGTCTGTTCCCGAAAGAAAACGGAACGCCCTGAACCCGAAACGCTGACCAAAACAGTCGCCGACGGCACGATCGCCGAGTTCATCAAAGTGAAACTTTTTTATCACAGCGAATCGTCCGCTTTACTGCAGCCGGTAACCCGCGAGATCAAAGTCCCGGAATCCAAGGAAGAATTATACAAGAAATTCATCAGCCTGCTGCTCATCAGCAACAACGGACTCATCATTCCCGTGCCGGAGGGAGTCCAGTTGCGCAGCATTTTTTACCTGAGGAATAAGGAAATGTTGGTGCTTGATTTCAATGACAACTTGATCAACGCCTTCCCCGGCGGCACCGCGGCCGAATTGGAATTCGTCTATTTCATCGTTGACAATTTCTGCTACAATTTTCCGGAAATAAAAAAGGTTAAAATTCTCTGCGGCGGCAATGAAAACAAAACCCTGGCCGGCCATATCGACCTGGAAAAGCCGTTCTTCCCGGATTTCGGCCGGATCAAAAATGAATAAAAACCGCCCCCGGCACCAAGGAGTCATCCGTGCTTTCATGGATTGAAAAAGTTCTCTTTCTGGCCGCCGCCGCGCTTGCCGTCGGCCTGGCTTGCAACGAATTCCGCAGGAAGTTTCTCCTGATCAGCCGCGGCCGAAAAATCTCCCGCTGGGACCACCCCGGCCAACGCCTGTGGGAGATGCTTTACCGGGTGTTCCTGCAGCTCCCGGTGTTCGCGCAGCGGCCGGTCACCGGTTTTTTTCACGCCGTCATTTTCTGGGGCTTCCTGGTCTTTTTGGGCATCACTCTCAACCATGTCGCCGAAGGCTTTTTTGCCGGGTTCAGCCTGTTCGGCCATGGCAGGCTCTACTCGCTGCTGCTCTTCATGGCCAACCTTTTTGCCGGCCTGATCATCCTGGCCGTCATTTATTTTTTTGTGCGCCGCTACATTGTCCGCGTCAAGAGCCTTGAACGCCCCTCCTACCAGTCGCTCATCGTCCTTTTCTTCATCCTCACCCTGATGGTCAGCTTCATTTTCTATGAGGCGTTTAAAATGTATTCCCTGGGGCCAGCAAAAGGCTATTCCCTCGCCAATTGGGCTTTTTCCCATGTCCTTCCAGCCCCAACCATGATTTCCGCAAGCGCCGTTCTCTTCTGGACCAAGTTCCTCTGGTGGCTGCATATCCTGATCATCATGGCCTTCGGCGTCTTCATCATGTTTTCCAAGCATTTGCACCTGCTGGCCGGGCCCATCAACCTGCTTTTCAAGAACCTGGGCGTCAAGGCCGAAATTCCACTGCTCAACCTGGAAGAACAGGAAAAATTCGGCACGCCGCAGATCACTGACCTGAGCCGCAAGGATTTGCTGGATCTTTTTTCCTGCGCCGAATGCGGCCGCTGCGACGACGTATGCCCGGCTTTCCAATCGGGCAAGGCCCTGTCGCCCAGGACGCTGCTGGAGAAGCTGAAGCACCACCTGCTCGACTCGGCCGCGCAGCTCCGCACCGACCCGGCCGGGCTGAAGAAGCTGCTCGGCGAGGTGGTCAGCGAGGAGGAGGTCTGGGACTGCACCACCTGCGCCGCCTGCATGGAAGTCTGCCCCATGCTCAATGAGCATATCGCCAAGATCATGGGCATGCGCCAGTTCGCCGTGCTGATGGAATCCCGGTTCCCCGAGGAATTTCAAACCCTGTACCGCGGCCTGGAAAATCAAGGCAACCCGTGGGGCATCAACGCCGACACGCGCAGCGATTGGGCCAAAGATCTGCAAATCCCGCTGCTGGCGGAAAAAGGCAAAACCGATATCCTGCTCTGGGTCGGTTGCGCCGGCAGTTTTGACCAGCATTCCCAAAAAATTGTCCGCTCATTGGTGAAAATCCTGCAACGGAGCGGTGTTGATTTTGCTTTCCTGGGCAACGAAGAAAAATGCTGCGGAGACCCGGCCCGGCGCAGCGGCATGGAATACCTGTACCAGATCCAGGCCCGGCAGAATATCGAAACCCTGAATCGCTATCAATTCCGCCGGATCGTCACCATCTGCCCGCACGGGTATCACATGCTCAAGAACGAATACAGCAAAATGGGCGGAAACTACCAGGTCGTCCACCATTCGGAGCTGTTGCTCGAATTGCTGCAGAACAAGCAATTGAAAATACAGGCTGGCGACAACGCGAAAATGACCTACCATGATCCCTGTTATCTCGGCCGCTATAACGGCATCTATGAACAGCCGCGACAGCTCCTGCAGACCCTGAACCGGCACCAGCCGCTCGAAATGGCGTCCAGCCGGCAGACCAGTTTTTGCTGTGGCGGCGGCGGCGGCGGCATGTGGAAGGAAGAAAAAACCGGCCAGCGCATCAGCCACTGCCGCATCGCCCAAGCGGAAAAAACCGGCGCGGGAACCGTTGTCACCGCCTGCCCTTTCTGTTCCATCATGTTCAATGACGCTTTGGCCGAGATCGGTCGGGAGAAATTGAAGACCATCGATTTGGCCCAAGCCATCGAGGAGAGACTCGTCTAAGCGCGGGCGCCATGCCGGAAAAAATCAAACACCTGGCCGGCGACTTGGCCATCCTGGCCGGAATGATCACTTTTTTCATTTTCCGCGCCCCTGGCGGCTATCTCTGGCTGCTGCCCGCCGCCCTTTGCCTGCTGTCATTTCTGCTGCACCTGAAAGAAACATCCCTCTGGCGGTCATGGCGGCACTGCTTTTTCCCCATCGCCGCCGGTCTTCTGATCTGGCCGATGCGCCTGTTTTACTGGGATCGCGGTGATTTCAGCTCACGCGTGCATAACCTGATGCTGCTGGCATCGCTTTTCAGTTTGTATTTTTTGGCCCGCCAAGGCCGCTGGCTTAAAAAATTCCTGCTGTACTTCAATTCCCGCACTTTGCGCAAGAGGCTGCTGGCTATTTTCATCAGCGCGGAATTGCTCTGTATCCTCGCCGCCGCCCTGCTGACCATAAAGGGAGTGGCGCTGGTGGGCGACGAGCCGCATTACCTGGCCATCAGCCAGTCCCTGGCGCGCGATCGCGACCTCAACGTCTTCAACCAGTATTTCCGTAACGGTTTCAAGGAGTTTCTCAAGGTTGAGAAACTGGCCGCCCACGGCACCTGGGGCAAGGGCTTTAAAAAGATATACTCTTACCATCTGCCGGGCGTTTCCCTGACCCTGGTCCCCTTCTTTTTTTTCAAGCTCTCCCCGCCTTGGCTCTATTTTCTGCTGCGTTCGTTCCTGGGACTGTTCGGCGCCATGTTAGCCGTGCTGGTCTACCTTTTCTGCCTCAGGCTCTGGCGTTCGCGCAGCCTGGCCTTTTTTATCACCCTGGTCTTCAGCCTGTCCGCCCCGGTCTTTTTTTATTCGATTCACATATTCCCGGAAGTCCAGGCCTTGCTGCTGATCCTCAGCGCCCTGTACCTGCTGTTTTTCAAAGTCCGGGGAAAAGAAAGCCTATGCCTCTGGGCCGGCTTGCTGCTGGGAAGCACCATATTTTGGGGGGTCAAGTACGTCCTTTTCATCTACCCCATCTGCCTGGGCTTTTTCGCCTATTGGAGCTGGAAAAAAAAGTTCCGCCCGGCCCTGCTGCTGATCGTCTTCCCGCTGCTCTTCCAGGCCCTCTTCTTTGCCTACCTGTATCACGCCTACGGAAACTTCTCCCCCAACTCCGTTTATTACGGCATGCTCAGTCCCGCGGAGTCCAAGGCGCTCTACGAGACGATCCTGAAAACGATCACGCTGAACATGCGCTGGGAAACCCTGCTTGACTATTTCTTTGACCAGCGCGACGGTCTGCTGCTTTACAACCCCTTTTATTTTTTCGCCTTTCCCGGCTTGCTGCTGGCCCTGAAGCATCGCCAACGCTACCGCCTGCATCTCTTGGTCGCCCTGCCGGCGGTATTTTTCGTTTTAAACCACGCGTTTTCGACCATCCGCCCCGGCTATTGCCCGCAAGGCCGCTACCTGACCCCGGTTGTTTGGGCGCTGCTGCTTTTTGCCGTGATCTTTTACCGGGAAAGCCGCAACCCTTTTTTTAAAAAAATATTTCTCAGCCTGCCGCTCTATTCCCTTTTCGTCACCGTCTATCAAATCACTCAACCATTCACTCTATACCAGCCGACGACCCACGATTCGCTGCTGCGCCCGGGCCTGATGTTTCAGAATTGGAGCAACAGCCGGATCGATCTGCCGGCCCTGCTGCCCTCATACATCAAAACCGACAACCGCGGCTATCTGCCCAACCCGGTGTGCCTGGCGCTTTTCGTGCTCCTGGTCGGTTTCGCCCTGACCCGCTGGCGTAGCAACGCCCGGCGCCGCGGCCTGACTCCGCTGTTGATTTTTTTTGGAATCTTTTTGCTGGCCAGCCTTTTCCCGCGCCCCGACCTGGCCGATCCCCAGCGCATCCGGGGTCCCCGCGATCTGCCCTGCCAAGTCTATTTCCACCCGGCCGTTTGGGCCGGCAGTGAAGAAGCAACCTGGCTGAGTTCAGTTAACCTCTGCCGCTTGCGCATCGAAACCCTGCTCCCGCTCAAGTCCATGCAAATCCAGGTGCAAAATCGTTCGGCAGTGGAATCGCTGGAAATGACCGTCATTCTTTTTGATGAGGCGAACCGCCGACGGCAAATGCCCCCCGGAGCGGATGGCGAGTTCCGCTGGGATCAGCCCCGCTTCCTGAAATTGAAAACCCGCTTCAATTACCAGCTCGAACTGCGCGCCCGGAACAGCTCGCCGCCGGGGTGGCTCCTGCGCCTCAAGCTGCGCTGAGAGTTTCAATCCACGGTAATCGACTTGGAGACGTTCTTGGGCACGTCGGGATGGACGCCGTGGTTTTCGATATGGACGCGGTTGAGGTACTTCATCTTAGCCACCGACATTTTCAGGGCCAGCATTTGCAGCACCACGGCGGCCTGAAAAATAAAAATATTCCTGTCGCCGCTACGCGGGATGCGGATATATTTGCAAAAATAGTCATTCAACCCGGCCGGCCTGCCCTCGACCGCCTTCCTCAGATCCTCATTCTCCTCGGCGATCAGCACCACATCAGCGCCGCGGATCTTATGGGTGTGGATCTGTGAGATGGTAATGCGGATATCGCGCTCGTCGGGCGGGCAGATGAAGATCAACGGGTAATTGGAAAAATACCTTTCGGCATTGACCTGCCCCTTGAATTGGCGATATAGATCCTGGCAGCGTTTCATCATCCCGGCGGTCAATGCCGGGTCGTTGTCGATTTCGCTACTGAAATCGTTGAATTTGAAGTCACGGATCCAATCGAGAAACTTGGCGGCGATGGATTCCCGCTCGCCATTCCGGCCATCCGCTTCCAGGAGCAGGCGCCGGTTGAAATCGGCCATGTCGGCCAGGACGTTTTCCAGGTCGGTGAACGAGTATATGGTGCTCTTGCCGAGGATGGTGTTGGGGCCGTGCTTGAACTCGGCCGCGTCGTAACCCTCGGCATGGTTGAGCACCACCTCCCTGATCTTCAGCGCCCCTTCGCGGGCCAGTCCGATCAGCGACGTCCCCAGGATATGGATGGAGGGTTTCAGGAAGAATTTGAGCATGACCTCGGTGACATCCTCCTCGCAGGCTTGCAGGGTGAAAGCGGTAAGGTGCTTGATCTTCTCCAGCTTCTGCTGCAGCAGCAGGGCCTCCTGCTTCATGCTGGCCGCGAGCAGATAGAACAGCGCCAGCTGGGCGCTGAAAGACTTGGTGGCGGCGACGGCGATCTCGGGACCGCATAGGAGCGGCAGGAAAAATTCGGCCTTTTCCTGGGGAATGGTGGAATTTTCATTGTTGACCACGGCGATGATGCGCACCGCCTTCGCGAACTGATCCCGCACCTGGTTCAGGATGTCGACCAGGTCCTTGGTTTCGCCGGATTGGGTAATGGCCACCAGCGCGTCCCCGGGCCGCAGGCTGTTCATGTAGACGGAACGGAAGAGATCGGGGTTGCAGGGAACAATACCCAGGCGGGTCAGCTGGTTGAAGAAAAAACCCGCCGTCAGCGCGGCGTGGTAGGATGTACCGGAGCCGATGAAGAACACCCGGCCGCCGCTGGCGAAGCTCTGCTGAAAAATGGCCACGGCCTTGTCCTTGAAGCGGATCACCTTGCGCTTTTTTTTCCAAATGATGATCAGGTCCATGGTGAAAAGGGCCGGGTAGTATTCCTCGCCGAATTCCCGCAACTCGCGCAAGAGCTGGGCTTCATCGGAGGAAAAAAACGCCGGGGCGTCAGCCAGCTGGCCTTGCGAGCGCAGGGCGTTGATTTCCCTGACCAGGGTTTCAAAGCGCGGGTCGGCGACGATTTTCAGGAAAGCCTTCTTGAGCCGGACCCGGTCGAATATGGCGTAGAGCTTGAGCAGTTCAAAAACGATATCCTTGCAGTCCCGGGAGTGCTTTTCAAACAACGAGAAATACGGTTTCTCCCAGTCCTGGGAGAAATAATATTTCTGCATCATCTCCAGGTTGGCCGCCGTGGAAGCGATCTCCTGCTCCATGAAAAAATGATACTTGGGCTGCAGGGCGATATCGGCGATATTCAATTTCGAGCGCTTCAGCCCAGGGACGCTGCGGCTGCCGTCGGCGAGCGAAAAAACAAAATAGTCACTGGCGGAAAAATAGATCCCTTGTCCTTCAACCAGGGGAATCAGGAACCGGGTTTTGGCCAATACCGACGTCAGGTCCGAGGAAACGACGATGAAATCACCGTCCTCGTCCGCCCCCTTGCCGGCGTACAGCGACGATCCGGCCTTGACGGCGAAGATGCCATCGATGTCCGGGGCCGAAATGCAGGCCGCGTAGGATCCGACCGCCTTCTGGTTGGCGTGGAGAATGGCCTGCAGCAGGTCGTCGATCCGGGTCCCCGGGTCGGCTTCTTTTCGCAGGAGCTGCTGCTCCCGGTAAAAGTGCTCGACCAGGTGCACCAGCATCTCTCCGTCGTTGTCCGAGACGATGCGGTGGCGGGCTTCGCTGAGGAACTCCTTCAGACTGTCGGTATTGGAAATGTTGCCGTTGTGGGCGCCCAGCAGCCGCGTCCGGCAGTTGACTTCGTGCGGCTGGGCGTTCTCGTCGGTCACCGAGCCGTAGGTGGCCCAGCGCACCTGGCCGATGAACTTGCGGCCGCTCGCTTTTTCCAGGTCCAGCTCATGGATGACCTTGGAGGGCGATCCCACTTTCTTTTTCAGGCTGATGGTCCCGTCATCCTTGAAAAACGCGGCCCCGGTGGAGTCATAGCCACGGTATTCGAGCTTCTTCAGCAAAAACGAGCCGACCTGGCCCAGGCGGGGATTGTATTTCCCATAAACAATGCCTACGACACCGCACATGTTTTCTCCTTAAAAACCGCCGCGCCGCTGCGAACGTGCGGCTACCATTTTTTGCGCTTCCAGAAGAACAGGAAGCCGATGCCGGAGATAACGGCCAGCGACAAGACGAACACAAAAGCCAGAGGATGATTCTGCAGCGGGAACTTGATGTTCATGGAAAAGATGCTGACCACCAGCGTCGGCATCATGATGCAGATGGTGATGATGTTCAGGGTCTTCATCAGCACATTCAGGTTGTTGCCCACGATTCCCGCCCGGGCGTCCATCAGGCCGGAAAGGATGTTGGAATAGATTTCCGCCTGCTTGTAGCATTGGTTGTTCTCGATGAAAATGTCGTCGAGGAACTCCTGGGTGTCGCTGTCGATGCCGATCTTGACGGTATTGTTCTTGATCTTCTCGATGACCATGGTGTTGGAGTTGATGGCGTTGAGGTAATAGACCAGGCTTTTCTCCAGGATGAAGAGGTTGAGCAGGTACTTGTTCTCCATCGAGGCGTTGATCTTCTGCTCCAGGGAATCGGACAGCATGTTGATGATCTTCAGGTGCTCGATGAAGTGGAAGATCGAGCGGTAGAGCAGCGACAGCATCACCTTGGGCAGCGATAGCCCGCGCACGTAGGGTTTTCCTTCGAATAGCGGGATGTCCTCGGTCAGCAGGATGACCAGGCGGTCCTTGAACAGGAACAAGCCCAGCGAAGAAACCCGAAACAGGAAATTATCGCAGGCGGCATAACTCTTGGGCCGCTTGAAAATGACGGCGACGTGCTCGGGCTCGAACTCCAGCCGGGAAAGCTCATCGGGGTCCAGGGAGGAATTGAGCGTGTGCTCGTCCAGTTTCAGCTCTTCGGTCAAATACCTCTTTTCGGCATCGCTGGGGTTGATGTAAACCAGGATCGGGCTTGTCTCATTCTCGCTGGCAATGATTTTCCCTTCACTCAACAAGTATCTCTTCACCATGACGCTTCCCCTTTGGTCAAAATATCCGGTCCGCCGCTGTCGCGGCAGCGCCGCCGCGGGACGGTTCAGCAACCAAGACCGATTATAACAACATCACCCGGCGCTGTCGAGGTCTTTCGGGATCAGGCAAAAAAAAGGGCGGTGTCGCCACCGCCCTTGAGATCGAAATTGAAACCGGAGTTACTTTTTCTCTTCGGTTGCCTTCTGCTGGCACTCGCGCTTCGCCTGGGCCTGCTTTTCCATGCAGCCTTTGCCTTCCATGTGCTTGCCGCCCATCATCATGCAGCAACCCATGCCGCCCTTCATGCAGGCGCCCATCTCGGGGAGCTTGGCTTTCTGCTCGTCGGTGAGCAGCGCTTTCACGGCCTCACAGTGGGCCTGGCACTTTTTCTGCATCTCGGCCATGGCCGCAGCCATCATGGCCTGATGTTCGGCGTGCAGTTTTTCCAGCTTTCCCTTCTGCTCGTCGCTGAGGTTGGGGATTGCTTTCAGCATCATGCAGCCTTCGCCCATCATTTTTTCATGGTCACCCTTTTTATGGCAGCCAGGGGCGGCTTGCAGCGGCAAGACCACGATCAAGGCCACGAACAGGGCCAGGGTCAGAAACTGAAACATTTTTTTGTGTGTCATCGGATAAAACCTCCTTTATACGTTTACCGATTACAATTTACTTTTTTGGCTCGCATTTTTTTTCGCAAGCCGGAAGCGACTCCCCCGGCGGACAGGCTTTCCCAGACATCATTCCCGGACAAAGCCCCTGCTCAAAAAATCCGTCGTATTTCTCCAGTTGCGCCGGGGTTAAAAAACCCTTCATCTTCAGGGAATGCAGGATGAACATTTTTTCGATCTCCGTCTGCAGCCGGGAAATCTCGTTCAAGGCAAGATCCAGTTCGGCGCCGGTTATGGCTTTGCTTTTCAACAGCAGGAACAGCTCGCGTCTTTTCAGGCGCAGTTGCTCCTGCAGCGGTTGCGCCTGGGTAAAAACCTGCCGGCGCTCGCTTTCCATAAGGCGGGCCTGCTTGACGTCCAGGCCGAGGCCGCGCCGCATCGGACCGCTATGCCAACCGAATGGCGATTGGCCTTTTACTGGCGCGTGCCCGAGAGTATTCTTCGGCCAGAACCAGTGCAACAAAAAACCGATGTTGATTCCCAGCGAAACCACCAGCAGCACCATCCAGATTCTTTTCTTCACCGGAGTTCTCCCTGCAGCAGGCGCTCATAGACAGCCCCGAACGAATCGGCGGGCAGATCGGCGAACGTCTCGAGGTTCAACGCCTGGCTGAAGGCCGACAGCGAAGCGTCGGCGCCGGGCGCGGCCGTATCCAACCGGCCGCCGAGGAAAATCCCGAAAAGGGCCGAAAAGACGAAGAGCAGGAAAATGGCCGCACGCAGCATTGCCGGTCTTAATGAGGTTGGATAAAGGGCGAAAAGTCTTTTGCGGGCTTGGGATTCATTGATCTTATCCTGCAAAACGGCATAGAAGGCCGGAGAAGGCTGTTGCAGCGCTTGCGGTGTTTTTATCAGGTCCAGAAGCCAGAACTGCTCATCCTGCCAGTTCCGGCAGGCGGGGCAAGCACGCATATGCGCTTGCAATCGCTCAAGGACGGTTGGTTGCAGCCGTGAGTCTATGGCCAACGAAATGTTTTTTCTTGCCTTTTTACAACGCATTTTCATATTCACTCCTTTAGACAAGTCTTTTCCAAAAAACTTGCGCTCAAAGTTCACCTTTATTCTTCAGCGGCCTTAAAAAAACAGCCAGGTTCTGCCGCGCCCTGAACAGCAGTGTTTCAACCGCTGCAACAGAAATCTCCATGATGGCCGCGATCTCTTCGTAGGATTTCCCCTCGAAATTGGCCAGGATGAGGGCCATTTTCTGCCTGGCCGGCAAAGCATTCAGGGCCTTGTTGACCAGGATTCGCCGCTCTTGGATCAGGATTTCTGTGCCAACCGCAGCGGTTGCAGTCGCAAAATCGCCAAGGAGGGGCAACGGCTCGGGATCGTTTTTTTTCTTTTGCCGATCATTCAGACAGGTGTTGACGGCCAAACGGTAGAGCCAGGTGCCGAACGCGGATCGCCCCTTGAACGTCCGGGCATATTTCCAGACCTTGAAAAATATTTCCTGGGCCAGCTCCTCGGCGTCCTGGCGGTCGCGGACATAGCGGTAGGCCAGGCCGAACACCTTGCCCTGGTAGCGCCCGACCAGTTCGCAGAAAGCCACCTCGTCGCCCGCCGCCGTCAAGGCGAGGAGTTCGTCATCCGCTTTCTCGGCGTTTTCATCCATGGCAATGGAAAATTCGTCGCAAAATAAAATGTCGGCCCATGTTTCTTATTATAACAACAATTGGACCGTGAAATGAAAAATAAAATACGCCACGTTAGTTCAACTGAAAACAAAATATTTTTTGCGGAATAAGAGCGCCACGTCGACCGGGCCGACTAGGCAAGCAGGGGGTGGCGGCCGGCGGCCAGGCGGATCAAGTGGCTGCCAAGTTCGCCGTAGGAAAGGCCGATTTGTTCCGCGGCGCAGGCCATGCTGGCATTGGAGCTGATATCGGGATTGGGGTTGATATCCAGCACGTAGAAAGTTCCGTCGCGCAGGCGGATATCCAGGCGCGCATAATCCCGGCAGTCGAAGACGTTGAAGCACTTGACGCAGATCTTTTCCAGATCGCCCAATTCGCAGGCTGTCAGCCGCGCCGGGACGATGCTGCCGATGATTTCGAAATGCTTCGAGCCGGGCCGGAACTTGGCGTCGTACGTGCAAAGCCGGTCATGGATATCCAGGCAGCGCGAATAATCCATCTCCACCGGCGGCAGCATGAGCAGAAAATCGTTGCCGATGAGAGAAATATGGAATTCCCTGCCGTCGATGAAATCCTCGACGATGGCCGGCTGGTCGAAGGTGTGGATAATGAAGTCGATCTGGCGCTCGAGTTCCGCCCGGTTCAGCACGACCGATTCGGAGCTGATGCCGAGGCTGCAATGCTCGTTGGTCGGCTTGACGATCGCGGGGAAGCATTTCCAGTCGGCCGCGGCCGGGGTTGTATAAATCCGCCAGCAGGGAGTGGGCAATCCATGCTCGGCCAGGGACTGCTTGATGTACTGCTTGTTTTCGCAATTGCTGAGGGTCTCGGGCGGCGACCCGGTATAGACCAGATTACGCTGCTCGAGGGCTTGGACCACTTCGGCCTCGCTGTGCGGCATGCCGGGGATCTCCTCGCAGAGGTTCATGATGATCCATTTTTCCCGTTGATAGTGCGACAAGCGCTCATGGAACTTGTCATCCATGATCTTGAGCAGGGAAACCGGGTGCCCCAATTCGTCGAGAGAAGAGCGCATCAATTGAACTTCGACGGTTTGTTTCTTTTTTTCAGATTTGTCCCAAGCCGCATCGAGGTTGTATATAACCAGTACGGGTAATTCCGCCGCGTCCCTTTGCGAAGTCATTTCCCCGCCCAGGGAATGGATTGGTTTGCATCGCACGGGGCTCGATTATCATTTCGCATTAACATAATACTATATTTTTATCGTTTATCATTTTTAATGTCAACCCCAAGCGGGCTAATTATAATTTTTTTCAATTTATTTTCGCCGCAGAAAAAACGGCGCCTCGAGGAACAAAAGCGAAACAAATGTCATCGGTCACGCACGATTGAAATATTTTTTACGAAAGAAGAGGGCCACGTTGACCAGGCCGATCATCACCGGCACCTCGACCAACGGCCCGATGCCCGCGGCGAACGCCGCACCGGAACTGCCTGGGGCCTGCCCGCAGACAGACGGAGCTTAACTGGCAACGGTTTTGAAGATGAAATGGTAGACGGTCTTGGCCTTGTCCCTGCGCACCGGGAGGACCACCTTGTAGATCAAGTCCTTGTCTTTAACGGCCTCGAATTCCTCGTCCGACAATTTATCCTGGAAAATGTTTTGGATCGTCCAGCCTTTTTTGGTCCAATAAAAGTAGTCGGTCGGAGCCACCACGCTGCTGACGCTCCCATTGGCCTCGATCTCGAGGACAGCCCCGGCTTCACCGTGGATGACAGCGCAGTTTGCGCCGACCTCGTCAATGAAACGGCATTCGTCCCAGGGAATGACCAATTTGCCGTTCGTCTTGTTGGTCAGCTGGAAGTAAAAGCCATCGGGGCGGGCATCCCAGGTAATGCCGATCAGGGCGTCGTCGAACTTCATTTCTTCCCCGACCTTCATCGCAGACTTGATGTTGGGTTCCTTGGCCACCTTGTCAAAAACCACAAAAAGACTCACCTTGGCCGCCAAAGTAATTGCCAAGCATAATAGAAGCGAAAACAACATCGTTCTTTTCATACTCCCTCCGGTTGCTTATTTTTTATTTCTAATAGTATAAGGGAATTTTTTAATAATTCCAATGGCTGGCAGTTTTATTGTCGCCAGCCGCTTGCTTCTGTTTCAAGTTTTTCAATCCATTTTAAAATGGCATCGCGCCCGGAGCGAAAAGCGACCAGTTTTACTTCTTCGCTGCCGGAAACGGATGCCGGATCGGGAAAACTTTCATGCCTGCTTTCTTTGGCGCCCGGGAAAAAAGGACAGGCCTCGCGGGCGTTGTCGCAGACGGTGACCACCAGGTCAAGCTCCCGGCCGACGAACTCGCGCACATGTTTGGAACGATGAGCTGAGATGTCGATGCCGATCTCAGCCATCACCTTGACGGCCAGGGGATGGACGGCGCCCGGCTCGGTCCCGGCCGAATAGGCCTGGTAGCGGTCACCGCGCAAATGGTTCATCAGCCCCTCGGCCATCTGCGAACGGGCCGAGTTGTGGGTGCATAGAAATAGAACACTTTGTTTTTTCATTGATTTAATTCAAACCTAAAGTGTATTTTCGAACCGGATTTAGTTCGCCGATTATATGTTGGCATACCAATCCGCATGAGTCCAAGAGGCGCCTTCCTTTTTCTCTGCCGAAGGATTAATAAACAAGGTAAATTCATTTTTATTCAACTTGTGCTTCCATGCGGACAAAGACATAGGGGTTCTGGTAATCGTTGGTACGTATCTTGATCATGTTGTTATAGGTTCCCTTGTCGAACGGAGTAAAATGGATGGCGATCTCCGTATTTTTCTTAGGAGCCAGGACGTTGGTTTTGAATTTCAGAGAGACCTCGGGACCATGGCTGACTTCAATGATGCGCAGATCGAGAGTGCCGAGATTGCTCAGGTTGAGTTCGCGCACGTAGGTCTTACCCGCACGGACGATTCCTAAGGAAATGTGGTCTGGCTTGAGGTCAGCTTTAGCGAAATCCTTGAGGGCAACCGTGCCACGCAGGGTCAGTTGCACTTCTGGGGCGGCGGAATCGTTGGTCATTACGGTTATGGTCTTGACGATGCGGCCGTTGTAGCCGCTGGTATTGAACTTGGCAATGATCGCTCCCCTCTCCCCAGGCTGATACTCCTTCTTTTTCAGCTCGGCGGTCGTGCAGCCGCAGGAGGGGACGATGTTCTTGATGAGAAGCACCTCGCTGCCGGCATTCTCGAACTCAAAGCTGATGTCCAGTGTCTTGCCGGAAGAAGCTTCGCCGAAATCGACAACCTGGCTCTTGAACTTGATCGCTGGCTTGGCGAACAGGATTACGGGCAGTAGCAAGAGCGTGATGATAATGGCCTTTTTCATATCTCCTCCATTTTCATTAATCATAAAGAATCTTAAAAATCATTCTTGTTCCCTATTTGATCGATTTTATACCAATCTGCACGGGTCAGGGGCAAACCGCTATTCCCAGTATCCTCTGGCTTGATTAACAACGCCTGATAAACATTTAGCCGCCCGATTTCAAATCCATAGGCTGAGCCTGACATGAACAAGCGCCAAACCCGGTAAGTCAATTCGTCAACATATTGCAAGGCCTGCTCATGGCACGCTTCCAGGCGGCGCACCCAGTGGCGCAAAGTCATGGTATAGTGTTCGCGCAAGCTTTCCACGTCGCGGACTTCCAAGCCGGATTCTTCCGCCGCCCGCAGGCTTGTGCTGATGGGCGTCAATTCCCCATCGGGAAAGACGTAAGCGTCGGAGAAAGATCGATGCCGGCGGGGGTTATCGTCGGCCCGGCTGGTGATCCCGTGGTTGAGGAAAACGCCGCCAGGCTTGAGCAGCTCCCGGGCCCGGGCAAAGTAAACCGGCAGCAGTTTTGCCCCCACATGCTCGAACATGCCTACACTGACCAGGGCATCATAGCGATCCGACTCGCCCATGGCGCGGTAATCACGCACGTGCACGCGGCAGCGGTCGGATAACCCGGCTGCGGCGACCCGGGCGTTGGCCATTTCGGCTTGCGGCCGGCTGAGGGTGATCCCGGTTGCCTCCACGCCATAGTGCTGGGCGGCATAGATTACCAGCCCGCCCCAGCCGCAGCCGATGTCCAGCAGGAGTTGCCCAGGGCGCAGGCGCAGCTTGCGGCAAATGTAGTCCAGTTTGCTTTCCTGAGCGCCGTTTAAATCATCGTTGGGGTCCTGGAAGTAAGCGCATGAATAGGCCATGCGCCGGTCGAGCCACAGGGAGTAGAAATCATTGGAAACATCGTAATGATAGGTCACGGCCTGGCGGTCGCGCTCAAGCGAATGGCGTTTCCCTTTGAGTTGTGCCGGGCCACGCAGTCCGGGCTTGCGTTGTTCCCCCTTGGGGAGTCTTAGTAAATATCCCGCAATATTCAATTTAGCCAGAACGCCAGTGACATTTTTAGTCAGATCATCGGCCAGGCCAAAGACAGCTTCCAGGTCGCCTTCGACATCAAAATCATTGTGCAAGTATGCCTCTCCCATTCCCACCTGCGAGCCCGCTAATAGCATATTGCGCAGGGCGCCGGGATGGTTGAGCACGATGGTCGCCAGGCGCGGCTGGTCATCCGGCCAAGGCGTTCCATCACATAGTCGAACCCCTACATTTTCAGTGGCTTTCCCTCTGAATAACTTTTTAAGCAGAAGTAAAGTCAGTTGCCTAGCGCAACCGTTTGCATTGGTTGGCATACTAGTCATCGTAACCTCCTTCTTGCATAAAATTATCCGATAACTTGTCGAATTACATTCCCTGTGGCAATTAGCGAATCGCCGGGATCAATAGCACCGACACCCCAGCGTATCTGGCAATATTATGGCTCACGCTGCCCAGGAATATTTCACGGATGTACCCCTTGCCCTGGCTGCCCATGACGATCAGCGAATAGTTTCCTGTTGAAATCTCGGCCATAATCTCCGACGTTGGGATCCCATAGGGCAACCTTTCCTGGATGCTGCTCGCGCCATTTTTTTCGAGATGCTCCCTGAGCATGGCGATCCTCTCCCGGTCGATCTTGTTGAAATCATCGAGTTTATGAGAAAGATGCGGGGCGATCTTGGTTTCATCCTGCACGTGCATGATGGTCACTTTTTTGCAGCCGCCGGCCACTATTTTTTCCACATAGTCGAAAGCCCGTTGCGCGGTGTCAGAAAAATCAGTGCAGTACAGCACGTTTTCCATGAAGTTCGAGCATGAATTCTCGAGGCATGTTTCCAAGCCGTTTTTTACGATCCGCGTTTTTACCAGCAACAGCGGCCGGGTGAAACTGTGAAGCACTTCGGATGTCGTGCCGCCTATTTTGAACAGGAGGTGTTCCGCCATGCTTTCGCCGTGAGATCCTATGACAATGAGCGAAGCATCCTTTTGCTCCGCCACCCGGTGGATCTCTTCCGATGGCGCGCCGGGGGCCAACTCAATGGCGACATCCAGGCCCTGGTCCGTCAGTTTCTTTTTCTGCTCGATCAGGAACGGTTCCACCTTTGGCGCAATAAGGTATTTCATCTCTTCCAAATGCCGTATTCCCATCGCGTAGGTGAGAAAGACTTTTTTTACGCCAAGCTTTTTCAAACCCACGACGCAATCCACAAGGGTGTTGGCTGCCGGCGACAAGTCCGTCGCTAAGACGATCGTTTTGAACATTTCATCCTCCTTTCTTGATAAAATTTAAGTCGATCTGGCATAACCCATCAGACAGTTTCTTTTTGAAGAAAATATTTTTTTTTGAACATCAGGGCCACATTGACCAATCCGATCATCACCGGCACCTCGACCAGTGGCCCGATAACCGCGGCGAACGCCACACCGGAGTTGATGCCGAAGACCGCGACCGCGACCGCGATGGCCAGCTCGAAATTGTTGCTGGCCGCGGTGAACGACAGAGTGGCGGAGATCGGGTAATTGCCGCTTATTTTCCTGCTCATGAAAAAACTTATCATGAACATTACCACGAAGTAGATCAGCAGCGGAATGGCGATGCGCACGACGTCGAGGGGAATTTTTACGATGTATTCGCCTTTCAGGCTGAACATGACCACGATGGTGAACAGCAGGGCGATGAGGGTAATGGGACTGATCTTGGGGATGAATTTCGTCTGGTACCACTCCTTGTTTTTCAATTTGATCAGGGAGAAACGGGTAATGATCCCGGCGATGAACGGGATGCCCAGGTAGATGAACACGCTTTCGGCGATCTGGCCGATGGTGATGTTTACGGTGCTGCCTTTGAGGCCGAAGAGCGGCGGCAGGACCGTGATGAAAACCCAGGCATAGACGCTGAAAAAAAGCACTTGAAATATGCTGTTGAATGCCACCAGCCCCGCCGCGTACTCGGTATCGCCTTTGGCCAGGTCATTCCAGACGATGACCATGGCAATGCAGCGCGCCAGGCCGATCATGATCAAGCCGACCATGTATTCGGGATAACCCCTGAGAAAGACAATGGCCAGGATAAACATCAGGATCGGCCCGATGATCCAGTTTTGCACCAGAGAAAGCCCCAGCACTTTCCAATTTTTAAAAACATCGCCAAGTTCTTCGTATTTAACCTTGGCCAGGGGCGGATACATCATCAGGATCAACCCGATGGCAATGGGAATGTTCGTGAACCCCACGCTGAACTTGCTGTTGAATGTGGCCACGGCGCCGGGGATCACATACCCGATCAGCACGCCCAGGGCCATGGCGGCAAAAATCCAAAGCGTGAGATAACGATCCAGGAAGGATAACTTTTTTGTTACTGATTCACTCATTTGCTAACTCCCTTTATGAGATTCATTCTCAGTCACTTTGAGATTGCCCTTCAGTTCCACCGCGGCGCGGGTGGCCATGGTAAGAACCGGGCACCAAACCAGCGGAATGTCCGGATCTTTCGCGCCTGCCGCCAGCCGTTCGAATCCGGAACGAAGCTTTTTCAAGTTCACCGCGCTGGCGCCGAACATGATGCCCATTCCCGCCATGACCGAAATGAACGACCAGATCAGCGCGACGCCCCAGCCCATATTCCCGCGGGCGGTAAAATGGATGCCGGTTGCGGCCAGCAAGGAAACAAGTATCCAGAGTCCCATGACCGCGGCATAGGCCGGCATGTTTTTTACAGAAAAAAGGGGATACTTTTGCCGCATGACTTACCTCCCCAAACGTTGGCTTGAATAGGCTTTTGGCGCCAGATCTTTGGGGCAGCACTCCCTTTGGAACAGTGACTCCGAAACCTCCCTCAACGCCGACAGGCCGATGATCTCATCAGCGAACATGCGTATCCTGAATAGCGGCAATTGGAACAAGCTCTCCGCCAGTCCCAGGTAGCGCTGTTGCATTCCGTAGCGGCGGCGGAAAAAGTCAGGCGTGGATCCATCCATTTCCAGGACATTGTTGGCGATGATGCCCTGGACCTGAATTCCCGCCAGGCTAAGGTCGTCCATTGTCCTTTTCGCCTCATAGATCGGCGTATATTCCGGATACAGCACCAGCAAAAATGCGCATTGATCGGGGTCTTTGAGCTTTTTCACCAGTGTTTCCAGCTTGTTTTTCACCTCACTGGCGGGATCGTTCTCTTTTTTTATGTTGACCATCATCTCGACCTGCCGCGCATAATCGTAGGGCAGCTCAAGGAGCCGCAGGGTGTGCCCGGTAGGCGCCGTGTCGAACACGATATAGGCGAAATCGCCGTTTTCGGTCAGGTGGGAGAATTCTTCAAAAACGGCCATCTCTTCCGTGCACGGCGATTCCAACTCCTCCTTCAGCGCGGCCAGCATATCGGCGGAATACCCGGAACGTTCCGCGTTGGCGATGATCTTTTTTTTGTAGGTTTCCACCGCTGTTTTCTGGTCGATGCGCACGGCGCTCAAATGCGGCAGGGACTTTGTGCGCGCGATCGCGTCTCCCACCGGCTCGTCGATGACATAGCCGATGTGGGCGGCGGGGTCGGTGGTGACCAGGAGCGTCTCATGGCCCGAGCACGCCAGATGGGACGCGACGGCGCAGGCGGCAACGGTTTTGCCCACACCCCCCTTGCCGGCCACGATCACCATTTTTTTATCGCTTTTTATGTCTAAAATATTCGCCAAGGCGGCTGCATCCGCGAAATGATCGAAGCTCACGGATTCGTTTATATGTCCTTTCACTATGCCGCTTTTGCCGTCAAAAACAATGCCCGCGAAGTCCTGGATGGCCGGCAAACCCTTGATTTCCCCGCTCTGAAGCTCTACGCGGGTTGAGGGATAGGGCAGCGCTCTGGCAATCGCGTCGAGATAACGCGCCTGCATGGCGGACAGGTTCGCGTAACGGCTACGGGCGATTTCGGCGTCCGGGTAAATGCCGTTTACGATAATGAAAAAGTTCTGTATCCCCAGCGCGTTCAGTTCGTCGCGGGCGCGCAGTGTCTCGGCCAGCGAGGTCTTCTCCGGTTTGAGCACCAAGTTGAATTCCGTCCGGGAAGCGTCCCTCATGGCGGCAATGGCCCGGTCATATTTTTCCTTGGCCCCCTGGATGGACGACACCGGGCCAATGCAGGTCTGACCGGAGCCCTTGGCGCTTTCCTCGATATGCTTCGACCAGTCCACAGGCAGTTCCAGCAGGCGGATGGTATGGCCGGTGGGCGCCGTATCGAATACGATGAGGTCGAATTCGTCGTTCACCAGAAAATCGGTGAAACGGTCAAAGGCGGCGATCTCCGTGGTGCAAGCGCTGCGGAACTGCTCCTCGAGGACTTTCATGATGTCGTCGGGCATGATGCCGCGCATGGGGCCGATGACCTTTTCCCGGTACTCCACGGTGGCGGCGTCGGGATCGATGTCCATGGCGTAAAGGTTCGTCATGATCGGCGTGATGGCGTGCCCGATCCGCTTTTCGAAAATATCTCCCAGGTTGCTGGCCGGGTCGGTTGAAATGATCAGGGTCTTTTCCCCGCGCACGGCGTGATGAACCGCCGTCGTGGCCGCCATCGTGGTTTTCCCCACGCCGCCCTTGCCGGAAAAAAATATGAAGTTACTCATTTTTACTATCTCCATTTTCCAGTAATTGATTGGCCAGTTCGTAGATCTTTTTGATTGGCACCTCTTTCACAGTCTTGGCCATTTGGATTGCCTCGGCAATCTCGTCAACAGAGATCCCTAGCTTTTGGCATTGTTTATAATGATAAGTAAGGCAGGGAAGGCAGTTGCCGGCAATGGCCGCGCCAACCGCAACGAGTTCTTTCGTCTTGTCGTCAATGGGCATGATAACCCTCCTTTTTATTGAATAATGTGTTTTTAATTGGTTCCATGTTAAATGATATTTGTTTACCCGCAACAGCCGGTTCCGCCGCTGTCACCGCAGCAGCCGCCGGAAGCCATCCCGCTCCCGGTTCTCATGCCGCCGAAATTCACGCCGAACAATTGCTGTTCAACGTCTTCTGAACCGCAATGGGGGCAATTGATCTTTGCTTTCTTTTTCACCTCCATCGTCATCTTTTTTTCAAAGACCTGGCCGCAGCGCTGGCATAAATATTCATAGGTCGGCATTCAGCTCACCTCCTTCAGCAATTCCTCGTACTTCGGATATCTTCCTTTCAAGATCAGTTTATCGCCGATGATCGTTATGGGCAGCGATTTCTTGCCCTCGGAATTGACGGTTTTCTTGACAAGGGGGTTGCTCATGAACCGTGCGGGCTGCTGGTTGATGGCGATCCTCTCCACGGAGTGCCCGTCTTTTTTAAGCTTCATGATCGCTTCCTGCAATACTGCCAGTTCCGGGTCGGGAGCGGGTCCGCAAACCCCGGTGGGGCAGCACATGGGCGGCTCGTAAATTTCTATTGTTTTCATGATGTTTTCCTCTCGATGACGATATTTTTATGACAAGTTCCCGTCTTCACCTTTTTTTTAAGGATAATCAAATCATCCTGATAGACATCCATGTTTCGCAAAGCGCCGTGCACAAGCTCATCGATGAATTTCAGATCGACGGATCGCGCCATGGAGTAAAAAGACCACTGCGCCGACCTGCGGCTGATAACCAGCCCGGAATTTTTCAAGGAGGCAAGATGCCGCGATATCTTGGTCTGGGGCGCGCCGATAATTTCCTCGATATCGCATACGCACAGCTCCATCTCGTACAGCAAATTGATAATGCGCAGGCGCGTTTCATCGGCAAGCGCCTTTAAAACGAGCAGATGATTCTCCATTCGTTTCCTCGCTGCTTCCAGATCAACCACAGCAGGAACCTCGTTGCAGGCCCTTGAGGAAAAAGCCCTCCTGTACCCCCTGATTGATGTAATCAAGGGTTGCCGCATCCAGTTGGGTAAAGGAGCGCTTTTCAATAAAAACCGGACATTCTTCACTTTTAAATTTCACGTCACCCGGCTTGCCTTTGTCGACAATGTCAATTCCCAGCGCCGGGCCGCAGCAGCCTCCTGCCGCCAATGCCAAGCGGACGACCTTTCCTTTATTGGACTCCGCCGCAATGATTTTCTTGAATTCCCGCATGGCCGCCTCCGTTATCTCGATCATGAATACCTCCTATGAAAACAACCGTGTGATAAAACTACATGATTTGTTCATTTATTTGATTATCCGCATACGCGCATATAAGATAATATAACACATTTATCGCTTTGTCAACAATAAAATGATTGCTTTACCTATATCCTTAAAAAACCGTTGTGTCACAACATGAATGGCAAAGAGTAAAGCAAAAAGAATATTTCCCCAAATGAATTCCCTTCCGTGCTCCGTCACTCATGGGCATTGGATGAACCCTTGCGACCAGAGACAGCCTCCGCAGGCTGGATGGACATTGCCAAAGCAGTCCTCGTTGTTGATGTCGGGCAGATCGCAGCTGTTGCAGGTAGTACAGGGGGCGAAAGAGAATTCGTCCAACTTGTGGCGAAAATCGCGATAAACTGGATCGTTCCAGAAATCACTCAAGCTCCGTTCGGCCAGCGAACCGAAGGTGAAATCGGGCCACGTGCGCGTATGGCCATTCAAACAGACGGTGTGGGGGTGGAGCAGCGGCAAACAGGGGCCGAGGCGGCCGTCCCAGCGCACGCTGGCGCTTCGGCGCCGCAGAAAGGGGCACAGTCCCTCATGACCGGGGGCCAGCGGCGTGAATGTAAGCGCATCGGGGAACAGAGCGGAAACTTTCTCCAGCGTTTCACCTTCAATAACGTTCAGGTCGAAGCGCGGCATGACACATCCGCCCTCAGTCAAAGCCTCGAACAAAACCTTGCCGTAGAGGACTTCCCTTGCCATATCTTCGGTATACGGTTCGATGTTGCTGAGCGAAAAACGGCTCGCCCCCAAACGCCGGGCCAGGTCGAGCACGGCAGGCAGGTCAGCGATGTTGCGCTTCAGGGCCACGAAGGAGATGCCCAGTTCCGGTTTGTTGCGCATTGCGTTCAGGCGCTCCAGGTTGGCGATGATCTCCGGCAGGTGGTCGCCCAGACGAACGTCGGCATAGCTCGCTGACGAGGCGCCGTCGATTGATATCCAAATGCGGTCGAGACCGGCCGCGATCAGACGCTGCGACATTGCATCATCCAACAGGATGCCATTGCTGATCAACTCCACTTCGCTCCCGCCTGTCTTGGCCAATGCCACCATGTCCACAATGCGCGGATGGCTCAGTGGTTCGCCGAAACCGCCCAAAAAGATCCCCGGAGGCCCGGGCAATGCACTCAGGTCAGCCACGATCTTTTCGAACTGAGAAAAATCCATGAAACCCAGGGGCTCTTCCCAGCCGTGGCGCATGCAGGTGCGGCAGTCGAGGTTGCAACGGTTGGTCGGCTCGACATACAGTTTGGCCAGGCGGTCGATGTCGCTGTCGCTTGCCACGTTTTCTCCCTCAGGCATGCTTCACACCGGCTCCTTGACCTCAAATTGCCTGTCCTTCAGGTCGGCCGCCAGCAAAAAGCCGATGACAATAAAGACCGGAAAACTGAACAGGGCGCGCAAAAGGGAAAATTTCCATCCCAGAAACCCGACCTCGAAAGTCAGCATGGGGATCTTCAGGGCAGTGAAAGCGCCCAGATAAATAAAAATATTGCGCACGCTGCAGCCCTTGCGCCACAGCAGGGCGGCCACCGGGAAGGCGGCATACAAGGGGCCGACCTGCAGCATGGCCAGCAGGATGACCCAGAGGGTCCCCCAGTGCCCCGCCTCGGCACCCAGATGGCGGATGATCCTTTCCCGGGGAACCCAGACCTCGAATAATCCGATCAGGATGAACATCAGGGGCAGGATCAGGATCATTTCCATGAAGAACACGCGGAAGTTCTTCCCGATCTCCATCCCGCCCGCAAAACGCATCATATGAGAAATCGCAATGAACATGACAAACAACACGACGAAAGCGAATTTCTTCATGATGACAATCGCCCTATTTTTCATAAGAAAATCCCCATCAGCAGCCCGACCAATAGGGCGCCGGCAAAGCTCAGCGCGTTGCGCAGGATGCCCACCTTCCAGCCGAAATATTTTGCCTCCAGCGGCAGGGTCAGGATACCGACCATCATCAGCGTGGTGATGAATACGGCCACCACTTGGTAGGAAACGCCGCTGCGCACCAGGATCGCCCCTAGCGGGAAGGCGATGAAGCCCGGGATCAGCGATATCGAACCCAGGAAGGCGGCGCTGGCGATGCCGGCCCAGCCGGTCCCCCGCCCAAGCCACTCGGTCAAAACCTGCGCGGGGAAAACATAGAGGAAAACGCTGACCAGGATCAAAACACTCAGCAGGGCCGGAAGAATGTTCAGGAACATCTTCGCCCCTTTTTTCAACCCGGCCAGGGTCTTGCCGCGGTCGGCAATAAAAGACAGCAGCAACAAAATCGCGGTGGCCAGTGCGAGTACGATCATGATTGATTACCTTTTAGCATTCTTCTTTAGAAACCTTTGCCGCTCATTTTTTAAAAAAACTTATTTCCGCGCAACGGCCCGTTTCAAATTGCAGGGTGACATGGGCGATCCCATAGTTCTCTTTCAAAAGGCCTTCAATCTTGTCGGCAACAACGCAGGCGCTTGACAGCATACAGTCATCCACGTCAATATGGGCCTCAAAGTAAACCGTCTCCTCGTTGGCCATCCAGGTGTGCACATGGTGGATATCCCGCACTTCCGGGATGGCTTCGATCTCGCGCTGCATGGCGCCATAATCCAGGTCGGCGGCCGACTGCATCAGGATGCCCACGGAATTTTTCACGATCCCCCAGCTTTCGCGCATGATATAGAGCGAGATCATCACCGTGACCAGCGGATCGATCCAGAACAGGCCCCAGATGCGGATGGCGATGCCGCCGCCCAGGACGCCGATGGAAGAGACCGTGTCGCCCAGAAGATGCAGGTAGCTGGAGCGCACGTTCATGTTCCCATGTGCAGCCTTTTGCAGCAGCAGCATGGAAATAAAATTGGCCGCGAGCCCGAAGAGGGCGACGCCGATCATCAGGCCGCTGTCGATGGTTTCCGGTTTGCGGAAACGCTGAATCGCCTCGAACACCAGGAACAGGGAGATCGCCACCAGGGCGGAAGCGTTCACGAAAGCGGCGATGATCTCCGCGTGCTTGTAGCCGTAGGTCCGGCGGACATCCTTTTCCTTTCCCGCGATCCTCCAGGCGAGATAACTCGTCAAAATGGAGACCGTGTCGCCCAGGTTGTGCGCCGCGTCGGAAAGCAGCGCCAGGCTGCCCGACATGATCCCGCCCGCGATTTCTACGACCGTGATCAACCCGTTCAGGAGCGTCACGCCAAAATATTTCGCGGCGGATAAGTTCACATGAGCGTGCCCATGCTGATTTTTACTTTCTGTTCTTTCAAGATCCATTTTTTTTGGTTGGCTTTCGGTTCAAGAACGCATAGGCATTCTTGCCTCTTGAATTGGGCAGTGCCTGTATCGCCAATTTTTCTATATACCCCGATAACCTCTCGAAATCCTTGAAAGGAAACCCCAGTACGGTCTCGTTCGGCCCGATATCGGTGGCATCGCGGCAGCCGTAGCAGCCGAAGCTCATATTGAACTTCTGCTTGACAAAAGGGATGATCGTGGCGTCCACGCAGGCCGCCTGCAGCACCGCGGTTTCGCTTTCCACCCGCGCTCCCTTGCCGTTGTTGATCTCGGCCAGCACCAGCCACATGAGCTTTTCCGTTTCATCTTCCACCACGACAATATCCGGCTCCATTTCGGCCGTCTCGAGCGGGAACAGATATAATGCTTGCAGCTTGCCAGGTTCCAACACC
>Ga0315293_10000789_pt1 | contig 29948 bp, 27 predicted proteins | sample YL17G13_20_MG_FD_203071 | JGI IMG/M metagenome (GOLD analysis project Ga0315293, IMG submission 203071) | Sediment microbial communities from Yellowstone Lake, YNP, Wyoming, USA - YL17G13_20 | ecosystem: Environmental > Aquatic > Freshwater > Lake > Sediment | place: USA: Wyoming | collected... | reverse complement strand
ATTCAGCAATTCAAACGGTTTGTATAAATTTACAAATGTCACTATCACAGGACCGAGCGGCGTAAACTATTACGGCAAACACGTCTGGCTGTATGGTGAAGCCGGCAGTTACAAGAACATGCTGGAATGTGATAACTGCACATTCTCAACGGTTGGTATGCAGTACAGGGGCTGGCTTGTATCAAAGACTCACAACTCTATTTTGAATGACTGGAGAATTTACGGAACTCTGAATTCATCAGAGCCAGATGATGGCTTTGAAGGAAATGACTGGACAAATATAACAAATGTAACTTTGCTGAATGCAGATGCATACAGCGGAGCTTTCAACACAACGTTCACACAAGATGAAAATGTAACAACACTGAAATTAAACGTAACAACAAATACTAATTGTAACATGTCTGCAGGCACAGCTCTGACGTTCCCAGACTCTGTAGGCGCGGGATTTGCTTCAGATGCCAGAGGAACCCTGAATGCGATAGGTTCAGCAAATAATTGGGTAACCATAAAATCCTCTGCGGCGGGAGTGCCGACAAATAGCTGGAATATTTACACAGACATGAATCTGAACATGTCGTATGCTGATGCAAGATACTGGGGCTACCTTGGAGCCTATAGCTGGGATTGTCCTTACGGCTGTCCGAAATGGTGGTTTAACAACGTCAACATAACAACATCTGGCGTCAGAAGTGTTGATACGCAGAAAGGTGTCAACATGATTAAATTTGACAATGTCAAGATGAACGTATCATCAACAGACATAGCGCTTCTCTGGCTGCCAACTCACGGTTCAACCATGCCCGCACTCGTGGACAATCTGCAGGTCTACCTGACAAGCGTTACTTGCGGCTTGTATCCTGCGTGGGGCGGAAAGCTCGAGATGAATAATTCAAACTTTGATGTTACAAAAGTCTGTACAAACACAGACGCTGGTGGCGGAGATGTTGTATCCCTAAACACAAACGATACAGTAAATAATTATTACATGTTTACAAAACCATCCGGTTTGAATAAATCATTGATAACAAATGATTTCACGTCTGCAGATAATATTACTGTTTACCAGGGCACCTTGCTTGTGAATGAAGCGGGAAGTGCAAACAAAGTCACAATTAATTCAGGCGCTGCAACAAATGTTACTGCTGGCAGCACAATGACAACAGCAAATGTAACGCAGTTGAACGGAAGCCTGTACATAAACAGCGGCACTTGGACGAATCTGACGTTGAATGACATCGCAACTACAAAGCAGACTTTGCAAGCAACAAATGTTCAAGTGCTGAATGTGCTTAGCAAGCCAACGGACCCGAGCGACGCCCTGAACGTAAGCAAATACTCTAATATTACAAATGCATCAACAAGTGCAAACGCTTTCGTAAATATAAGCTATTCAGATTCGAATTTGAATTCAGAGTATAACGAAAGCCAGCTGGAGATTTGGAAGAACAACGGTTCTTGGATAGAAAACGGCTGGAATGGCACAAGAGTAATTGACACCACGAATAACATTGTCGGTGTGAACATCACAAACTTTGGAAGTATATTTGCGCCATTAGGTCCGATAACGCCTCCGCAAATATTCTTTGTCTCACCGCCTACGCCTGCAAACGGCACGATAACTGGAAACACGTCAGTTGCAATTCAGATTAATATTACAGAGCCAAATCTGTTGGAATTCATCTGGAACTGGAATGGAACCAATTACAGTTTCTATAACGACAATCTTGTACTGATGTACAATTTAGATAATGTTTCAGCAATTGGCGATACTGCAATAAGAGCAACTGATGTTTCCGCTTACTTCAATCACGGAAATATTTTCCAGGCAGTTTACACATCTGGAAAGTATAGAACTGGTTTGTACTTTGACGGCGCTAATGACTTTGTAAATGCAGCAAACTCGCCAAGTTTAGGTGTAACAAATGCAATAACAATAGAAGCGTGGGTCAAAGTGCCTGGCTACACAACAGGCCCGATTGTTGACAAGCGTACAATACCTGCAGACGGTTATGCCCTCTGGCTAAACACAAGCAGGGTGCAATTAATGCTCGGAGACGGAGCCAATAATGTAGTGGCTCTGGGTTCAACTGCAATGTCATCAAATACATGGCACCACATTGTCGGAACCTGGGACGGTCCCGGCAATAATTTGAAAGTATATCTGGATGGAATATATGATGGCCAGAGCGCAGCAGCTAAACCAGGGCTGACAGCAACAAATAATGGTCAGTTATATCTGGCACATGATGTTCCAACAAATTATTATCTGAACGGTACGCTAGATGAAGTCAGAATTTACAACAGAAGCTTTTCTGCTGGAGAAGCATGGCAGCAGTATCTTTCAAACCTCAATAAATATGATACGGACAAATGGACATTCTATACGAATGAAACCAATTTATCGACAGGAGTTTACACATATTACGGATGTGCGAAAGATACGTTTGCACATTCGAACTGCACGGGAATAAGATACCTTATTATAGGTGATGCTCCGAATGCACCAACATTATTGTATCCTACAGATGGAGGAACTATAACTAATACTACTCCGACACTGAACTTCACAACAACGGACATAAATAATGATACTTTGCACTACATTGTAGAACTCTATAACAACTCAGGTCTGACACAACTGTTGTACTTTGGAAATTCATCTGCAGGCACAACCGGTTTCAGTCCAGTACCACCAGTTGCATCGGGATTAAATGTCTCATACACTAACGGAACTGCACTTGCAGTAGACCATACATACTGGTGGAGAGCAAAAGCATTCGACGGTTTACTGTACAGCAATTGGTCAAGCACATTTAATTTCACACTAATCAGCTTCATATCCTGCGAGCTTTCGCAATCAACCATAGATTTCATTACGATCAGCCCGGGTACTTATGATAATAACGCTACAAAGAATTATGCTGGTGCGGGCGGTTCAACCTTGTTTAATGTTACATCCAGCTCAAATGTTAATGCTACGATCCAGAGCAAAGGAACTAATATGACTTGCGTAGCTGGCAGCTGCACTGGCTACATAATTCCAGCATTATATACAAGTTGGAATTCCTCAATGATATCGAACACAACAATTAGCCTGCCAGGATTTAATCTGACTGAAGCTTACGATACTGCAAACCCGATAGCCACGAATTTAACGCCAGATTCATCAGCCTGGTTAAGATATTGGATAGATATTCCAGATACAGGCCAGCCAACAGGCTCGTATCAGGGCAATTATTCAATCCGCTGCATAGCATCCTGACTATAATAAAATATATATACGTCTTTTATTGTAATTTACATTAATAAAAATCAAAAGGGGGTAACGATGGCAGGAAATACGATTAAAGTTGAGCTATTTGTAGCATTATTTATAGCGATTGCTTTAATCTTGGCACTTGGGTTATTTAACAACCCGCAGACCGCGTCTGATAACAATGCGCATTCTAGCATAGTTATTACTGCGCCCGTATCAGAAGCGCAGCCGAATGGCGCGACACAACAGACAGGATTTTTCCCTTCTGGAACAACGGCAGCAGTGCTGACAGTGCAGCCACCTAGGTAAAAACAAAATGAAAAATAAAATTCTATTAGGAACTATTGCTTTTGTTGCGATACTTGCAGTTATCGGTATTCTGGCAGTTTCGTTTACGATGACACCAGCGATAGCAACAAACCAGACAAATGCGACAGAATTCATCAACATCACTTGCACAACAGCCATAATGCTTAATGACTCAGAAATAAACGGCGGAACAGGTGGAGTATTACAAACCTGTATAGATTATTATAGCAATCAATCCGCAGCAGTTGTAGAGACAAAGAATGCAACAAGTTCATGTTGGAGCGGACCAAACACACAAGATTATATCCGATTACTGAACAAAGGAAATAATCTTATCAGAATTGACTTAAATTTGATTGAAGATGCAGGATTTATAGGCCAGCAGGGCGGAGCGCAATTCGGCTACATAAATAATACTGTAGCTATCGAAGTCGTGAACGGCAATGTTTTTGGCAGCCCAAGCAATGATGTAAACCCTGCGTGTTTGAATAACACAGCTTTCAATTGGACAAACATACAGAAGAATGTTCCAGTAACAATATGCGGTTCAATGGACTGGGAAATAACTGCAAATGAGATATTCTTGTTCAAGCAATGGTTTATACAGCCAAAGACAGCGCCTGGCGGATATAACTTTACTGAAACAATTTCTGCAACACAGACGCAGTGCGGAGGACCAGACCCGGCATACTCGCCTCCTTGGGGAAATGATTCTTTCATGTATTTTGGAGCGGGTACAAATTCAGTAAATGTAGCCAGCCCGGTAGTGGGTATGGAAGCGGTGCCGCCAATACCACGAGTAATAATAAATGTGCCGTCATCGCAAGTGTCATCCGTAGATTATTTGGCGACTCCAGCAGCAGGTAACATAATAGCATTAGGTGTAGCTAATAATTTTTATGATAATGCTGGTTCGACAACTGTATTTACAATTACTCCAACATCTTCTTCGGGTACTAGGACAACATCCAGTGGACCAACACCAGGTCCAACTTATGCAAATGAACAAGTTGCATTTAGCGGAGACGGCTCTGTTATGTATATGGTGATGCCGGGGACTACGCCAGTTGGTAATACCTATAGAGGTACATTAAGCGGTTCAAATTATGCTCTTGCAGCCGGACCTAATTTAGGTACACTGCTGAGTGAAACATTAACAAGTGTAAATGGCATCACAAATATAGGAAACTTTGACCCGACAACGCCAAATGCTGGCTTTTATGCATTTATGTACGTTGCATCTGGAGTACGAAAGCTTGCAGTAATAAGAGCCGATGTAACAGGACTGGCAGCAGTAGTTGGTACGCCGATAACCATTAGTGGATCGCAACAATTACCTTTGACACCATATACTGCAGTTAAGGATATAGCATATGACTCCGATGCCAATGCTTTGTTTGCCTTGGATGTAACCACAAATACGATTTTAAGATTTCCGTTGGGAAGAGATGGCAACCTAATTACTTCATTTGGGTCGCCGACTTTTGTAACACATATAACTGCTGTAGTCGGCGGAGTTGCAGTAAAGCAAACGGGTACAACGCCAACATTGAATTTCCCTAATGCGTACTAAGCCCTTTATTTTATTTTTTTATTTTTGATTAAGTCTACAGCGGATAACAAGATTTAAAATGAACCGCGAGGTTTAAAATATAATGAAAAAGGTTGGCCTGTTTGTATTTTTGTTATTTATCCTTGTGGTTTTACAGCAAGCTGTCGCAGGCTCATCCATAGCAGTTACGCCGGGTGCACAAAATGTAGCGTATGTTCCCGGAGCAAGCTATGAGCTGGTTTTTCTCATACAAGGTGAACCAGAACAGGAGTTTGACGTTAGAGCCGGAGGAGAGCTAGCAGACTATCTTGAGTTACCTTCAGATTTGATTACGATGGATGCTATGGGCACAGCAAACATAAAAGTGAGATTTACTGTACCTGAAATAAGTAATCCTGGCAAGCACTCCGCAGAGCTTGTTGTAGCAGAAAAGCCAGAAGAAAGAATTTTTGGAACGCCAGCCAATGTCCGCGCATACGCGGCAGTACGCGCGCCAATTGAAGTTTACGTGCCATGCCCGGACAAATGTGCAGACATAACTTTTGATGCTAGCGATGCAAGCCTCGGCGAATTGACATTTTTAAACGTGCGTATAGCAAACACAGGAAGCAGCAACATAATCGCTGCGGACGGCCAAATACAAATATATGACCCTGAAAATAATGTGGTTGCAGTAATCCCGCTAATCGTGACGCAAAGTATTGCTCCTGGCGCAACAGCAAGCTTGAACTCAGAGTGGCGTACTGAAGGCATTCTGGGAGTATATACTGGAAAGGCAACAGTTAATTTTGACGAGTACTCAAGAGAGTTGGAAGATGGTTTTAAAGTTGGAGATTTGATTGTAGACATCAATGGCGTTTCTCCAACACAGTTTTACGTTGGCGATATTACACCAATTGTCGTAAACATACAAAGCAAGTGGGGCCAGGAGATAAACAATGTTTATGCATTGGTTGAAGTCAAGGATTCAGGCAATGCGACATTGGCACGAGCAGAAACGCCCACCTTACCTCGCCTAAGCGCATGGAGTAATAGTAATCTCAACACTTTTTTGACTTTTGGCGGAATACCCGTTGGAAATTATACGGCTAAAGTTACCTTGTATTATGACCGCGAGACAAATGAAAAAGAATTTCCGATAACGGTAGAGATCAAACCAGTAATCACACAAGAGGAAAAGAAATTTACATTTGACGGGACTTTTGCAGTGCTGATCATTTTAGCAGTCATGATTGCAGGACTGGCATATGCCTACACAAAAAAGAAAAGGCAAAGGTATGGTTACTAAAAAAACAAGGATTTTTCTTTTTGGATTTTTGTTAATTGCCATCGTGCTTAGCATACTTGTTGCAAAAACATTTTTTGAAAAGCCCAGGAGCATAACAGAATATGCAATGGAGATGCACGTTGTAACAGACCCAAACGAAATAGGAGTCGATGCAGGTCCTGAAAAATTGAATTTTGGCTGGATTAGTCCAGGCACCACAGTGACAAGATTCATCAAGATGGGAAATCTTGGCCAGAAAGCCAAAGTAAAATTAATCGCATCAGGGGATTTTGCAGACTGGGTTAGCGTTTCAGAAAACAATTTTGTACTTGAAACAGGAGAGAGTAAGGAAATAGCAATAAAAGCAACAGTGCCTTCAGGTGCACAGCCAGGCAATTACAGCGCAACCATGCGCGTAAACTTCTACAATACAAACTTTTTCTAAAAGTTTGATCAAAGCAAGTTGAAAGATAGACTTTCAACTGCTCCATCTGAGCTTCGCTCAGATTGGAAAGTGGGGTTCGGCTAAAGCCTCAAGCCCACAAAAGTAGCATTTGCTTGCGAAAACGACACTATCAACTGAGCGTGGTTAAGATAATAATGTTTATATATACCCTAAGCTCTAAGTTTCTCATCTAAATCTGCCTCTAAGGCAGAAATAGGAGGTAATAATGGCAGAAAAATTAAATAAAGTGGCACTATTCATAGTGCTACTCGTAGTGATTGCATTGATTTTTGGACAACTTGGATTTACAAAGACGCAAACAGGTAATGCGCAATCTAGCATTACTGTAAACAAAGTGCATGTAGCAGAAGGCGGACTTCCGACAGCATCAATAAACGTGTTAAGCCCTGGCGAAAAAACAGCACCAGAGTTCTACGCTCCTTTGGGAACAGCAGCAGCAGTGTTGACAGTGCAGCCATCAAAATAAAAAGGAAAAAATGAAAAACAAAATTCTATTAGGAACAGTGGCTTTTGTTGCAGTGCTTGCAGTGATTGGTATTTTGGCAGTTTCGTTTACAATGACACCAGTCTTAGCAACAAACCTGACAAACGTCACAGAAAAGATTAATGTTTCGTGTACAACCGCGATTGCCGTTCCGAAAAATTCAATTGATGTAGGAACAGGTTACATACCACAATCATGTATTGATTGCTGGATTGGACAGAACACAACTTCATGTAAAGATGTAACAAGTTTGTGGAATGACACAAGCGCTTTAGCAAATATTAATACAAAGCACTTCTGGGACAAATGCTGGGTTAATACAACCACGCTACCCCTACCGGACTACATCTGGATTAAAAACAAAGGCAACAACTACATCGATTTGAGCATAAACTTGCGTGAAGATTCTGATTGGTTACTCCAGTCAGGCGGTGACGAATTCGGTGATAATGCGATTGAAGTATTCTTGGAAAATGGATTTACGATGGGCCCAAGCTACAGCAATGATAACGCTGATGCTTGTGTAGAGGACATGGTAAACGGAGACCCGGATGAGGCATCATTGGCGCTTGACACACCGGTAATTCTGTGTGGTGCAATGGCATGGCAAGACAACCAGAACGAAGTATTCCTATTTGACAAGTTCTTGATAAACCCAAAGACAGAAGCAAAGGAATACACGCTGATAAAAGAAATTTCAGCTACAGAAGTAAACTGCAGTGGCACATACACACCTTCCGGTGATCCACCAATGTCTGCAGTACAGGCATTTCCACCAACAACAACAGCACCTGGCGCAGTAGCGTTCCAGAGTGGAAGTTGGGGTAGCTGGACTCTTGTAGGAACTCCAAATATAGATACAACAACGCCGCTCTCTGAATCGTACTCAATGGCAGCAGATTCCGGTAGCGATTATGCAATAATTGGAATTGACTTTGGAACAGAAAGTGGAGGAGCCTTCAATTACAGATATTTCGACGGCGTAGCAACTTTCGCTGCTAAGACTATAAGCGGAATAACAGCAACTCCAGCGGATTTTAACGCGATTGTTGATGGACTAACAGGCGGAGGAACATCTATTGCAGCTGTATCTGACGGCATATACTTGACTGTTGGACACGACCAACCAGCTGGAACAGCGATTGAAGGCGCCCTTTACTCTGGTGGTGGAGTCATCAGTGGAGGATTTGGCGTGGCATACCTCGGACCAGCTTGGAACTTATGCACTGCAGCCTCAATAACTTGCATAAATGCAGGAACATTCCCGGCAGCATTAGTGGACATGTCTGTAGCAAACAACGCAGCAGAAACACCTATGGCAGTATTAGGCACGGTATTTAGCGACATTGCAGGCGTTGACAAGTTTGCAGTTATAGGCGTAGACAGCACTGGCTCATCCTTGATAGGTTCAGTAAAGAACATACCAGGATTAGCTGCGACAGATATAGTCAGAGATGCAGCATACACCCCAGTTACTGGCGAATTATGTCTATGGGTTGATGCAGCAGCTGCAGCAATATACGGAAATAGCGCTGGCGACAACGTGTCGTGCTTTATTGCACTTAGAAACGGCAACAATGTGTTAAGTCTATTACCGATTAACAACTTCCCAGGCCTATTATTCCCGAAGGGCGGAGCTAATAGCGCATACGGAATTGCATTTAGCACACCAAACATGCCACCTGGATTTGGCAACAGTGTACAAGCAGGACCAGCTGGATAAAATCCTTTTTTCTTTTTTATTTTTTATTTTCTAAATATTTTTGGCGGTCTTTGCTAATCCAATCTACTGCATAATCCCAGCCAAGTTTTCGTGCTAACTGCAGACCCAAATCAAAATACTCCTTTGCCTTGCTTAAATTACCTGTTTTTGCATAACCTATTCCTAAATTATCATAGGAAGTGCAAACATTTTGCAGGTCATGCATGTTCTTTAGTATTTTAACAGCAGATTCCAGACTATCTAGTCCTTCCTTTAAGTTTTCATTGCCAAGTTCAACCAGTGCGGCACCAAGCCCGGAAAGGGAATGTGCATATTCTCTATTTCTCAAATCCTTTGCAACAATCAGGGATTTACGATAATACTTCACGGCTTTGGCCAAATCTTCTGAAGTTTGTCTATGATGGTATGCTATACCTATGTTCCTAAATGCTCGCCAGAGTTCTTCTTTGTCATTTGCCTGTTCTGCAATCTGAAGAGATTTTTGTAATAATTCTATACCTCTGTTGATATCACCTTTCAGGACTGTTGCGCCGCCCAATCTATTGTAAGCCTGTGATTCTTTTTTCTTGTTTCCAAGCTCGTTTGCAAGATTGACAGCGGCTTCAAGGCTTTTGATTGCTTTATCGTGTTGTGACAAATATGATTCTGAATATCCCTTGGCAATCAAACTGTCAAGCTCTTTTTCTTTGTTGCCTAAGGATTTAGCAAGAACACTTAATTGCTCTGAATATTTTACTGATTCTTTCCAATTGCTTGCCAGGAAATATAACTGCTGTAATTCATCAACAACAGCAAGCTTTTGCTTTTGGATTTCAAGTTTTTGCTCTCCAGATAATTTGGACTCCAAGGTTTCCAAAAACTTCAGGCTATTTTCGAAATATTGTGTGGCTTCTTCGTGGGCATATTTCTGTTTCACCTGTCCGCCCGCCTCATTGTTATTTTCTATGGCTTTTTGTAAAATTGGCAGGTCTTCTTCCAAATCCAGAGGCTCTTCAAGATTTTCAGCAACTTTTGTGTAATGCCAGGCCAATTCAGTAATATGCTCGGATACATTTTGCTGGTACAGGTTTTCAATTGTTTTCGCAGCAGCAAGATGTATTGCCCGCTTGCTAGCAGACTCCAATCCTGCGTAAACAACATCTTTGATGCTTGCCTGATCAAAAGCATAACCGCCATTTTTCTTTTTTAGAATATTTTTTTCCAGTAATTTTTCAAGCTGTTCGCCTAACAGCTCATCATCTAATTTCAAAGCTTTGCGCAGAACTTTAGGATTGAATTCCTGCCCGAGAACTGCAGCATATTTTAATGTTTTATAAGTAGCGGAGTCGAGAGTCGAAAGTCTTTGCTTTATGATTTCCTGAATTGTTTTTGGAATTGCAAGGTTTTCAAGATTTATATTTGTCCACCAGTCCTGCCCTTGTTTGATTGCGCCCTGTTGTTCAAGAAAACGCAGGGTTTCATGAACATAAAAGGGGTTGCCTTCTGTTTTTGCGTACAATTGTTTTGCAAGGTCTTCAACAAGTTCAAATCTGATATTATATTTAGAAGCTATGATTGTTTGTATGTGTTCAGGTGCGAGCCTTTGCAAATCTAATTTCAGGCATAAGTTCTCACCAGACATTTTTATAAGAGGTCCGTTAAGATTTGCATTTTCCTGCGGACTGAATGTTCCTAAAACCGCGATATTAGTGTTCTTTATATTTCTGGCCAGATAATTCACTAACTTGAGCGTTGAAGGGTCTGCATACTGCAAATCATCCAGAATAAGCAAGGTCTTTTTATCCTGAGCTTTCAGGCCTTCAGTAACTCTATCCAGAATTTTGTCCTGTTCATTTTTTAATGCTGAAGTATCCAGTTCGCCTTTGTATTTCTCTGACAATTGTTTAAGTGCTGTTAAGTTGCCTAAATTCTCCTTGATGCCATCCCATTGCGCAAGGTTTGGGTTTTGCAGTTCAAAATCAGCAACTATCTTGCGCAAGTCCTCTTGCAGGCTTTCAGAAATGCCGCCAGTAACTGCAGCAACAACATAGCTGTACTTGCCTTGCATGACAACTAAGTCTAGCCCTTTGAATTTCAGCTGGTTTAATTCACCCTTATCAAAAGATGTCTGGCCGAAATCTTTTACAGCGCTGAACATGCCCATAATAAGTTCAGGGTCAGCGTGAACACTGTTCTCGGATTGAACAGTTTCTATAAGCCTGCCATCTCTATAGTTGTAAAATATGCTTTCAATCTTTGGGTTTTCTGCCGATAAAAGATGCTCCAATCCAGCAGATTTTAGGATTTTGACAAAGGGCTGGAAAGGTTCTGTCGCTTCTGAAAGGCACTTTCCTATGAGGATTTGATAGCCATTTTCAATAGCATAAGGGATTATCGACTCTACCAAAGCAGTTTTACCTATACCTGCTTCGCCTGAAACAAGAACAGTAGAACCGCCTTTATCTAGTGCTTCTTGAAGCTGTTTTAGTTCCTGTTCACGGCCAATTATAGCGGGTAGCATATTTGTTTACAATATTGTAAGATTTATAAGGCTTTTGGGAAGTTCCGATAATTTTATTAAGATGCAAACAAAAAAATCGCTATGAAATCAGATTTCAAGAAATATCTACTGCCCATAGGCATTTTAGTTGTTATTTTGCTGGTATCCGTATTATATTTAGCTAATCCAACACCAGTTGGCAAGCCGAGCTCTGTCAGCGAGATTGACATGGTATTGCATGTAGCTGAAAACTCCAGCGAGGTTGGTTTTGATACAGGTATTGAAAAACTAAAGTTTGGCTGGGTGCCAGCCAGTAGTTACTCTAAAAAAAATATAACAGTCACGAATGATGGTACTGACGCGCAAGTTGTTATTAAGGCAGAAGGCGAGCTTGCAGACTGGATTGAATTCAGTGACAGCAGTTTCAATTTGGCTAATGGTGAAAGCAAAGACATACAGCTTAAAGCAATTGTTCCGAAAGATGCACAGCCGGGAGACGTTACGGGCACATTAAAAATTTATTTTTACAGATAACTGACTTCTGGCTTATTCATAAATTATTTAAATTGCCGTTATTAGTGATTGCTAATGAAACGGCCACTATTTGTATTAGTCATTCTATTCTCAATGTTTGTATTTAGCGCATATGGCGTAGAGGCTATGCCAAAGCTCGCAGTAACACCCGGAAGTTTTGGAGTAGCTTATATTCCGGGCGAAGTTAGCGAATTCCAGGTTTTTATAGAAGGCAATCCCTATGATCAATTAACTGTAGAAGCGCAAGGCGAACTGGCAGACTATCTTGAAATTCTAACTCCCGAAATAGATTTGGGCGTGGCAGGCCGCGCACAGGCCCTGTTCAGGTTTACAGTGCCGGTAATAGATATGCCAGGAACTCACTCTGCAATTGTCGCGATAAGAGAAAAGCCTCCACTGAGAGGTTTTGGAGAGCCCGCCCCCACAATCACTGCAACAGCAGCAATTGGAGTGCCTGTACGAGTTTATATGCCCTGCCCAGATAGATGTATCGCACTTACGTTTAATGTTGAAGATGTAGCCTTAGGTGAGCTCGCTTTGTTCACGGCGCAAGTTAGCAATGCGGGAAGTAATCCAATCGGAACCATAGGAGGGCACATAGAAGTGTTGGATGATTCTGGTTCGGTTGTTGCAAACTTGCCATTCACTTCTTCACAATCATTAGCGCCCAGTGGCAATGTCGCGCTCCATTCGGAGTGGGACACAACAGGAGCAGCAATTGGTGTTTATACGGCCAAGGCAGTAGTGCTTTATGATGAATTTTCAAAAGAGGCAAAGGATGACTTTAGACTAGGAGAGCTTCTGATTAGAATATTGAGCGTATCGCCACGGACGTTTACGCAGGACGAAGTTGCTAGCATATCAGCGTTAATAGAAAGCGTGTGGAACAAGCCAATAACTGACATTTATGGTGTCTTCCGTTTTAAAACTTTAGAAGGCGAAGAGGTTGCACAAGTTACAACTCCAACTATGGCCAGTATGGCGCCTTGGTCAAAGAGCTCATTAAATGCATTACTTGACATCAGAAGCCAGCCAATTGGTAACTATACTCTCAGTACTGAAGTATTTTATGAGGGGAGAAATGCAAGCGCAGACTTCCCAGCGTACATAGTTGAAAAGCAACTAGTAGAGACGCAGTTTAAGCTCGACCCCTCGGTAATTATAATTTTTGCACTTCTAATGCTAATAGTGATTCTAATATACCTGCGCGAACGAAAGAAGCACGCGTAAGTAAGCTTTTTTAAATAGTATAATGTATGGTTTTAACATGCAAAAATGGCCACTTTTGCTGTTATTATTAACGCTCGTAGCAGGAGCTTTTGCAAATATTGGCATCGGACCTGCACAGCTCGATCTTAACTTTGACAATTTTACTAGAGTACAGACAGTTACTTTGTATGCCATTAATCTCGGGGGCGACACGACAAGGGTGCAGGTTTCTGCCGAGGGGGAATTAGCGAGTTTTGTTACTTTTGAAAACACTAATTTTTTGCTGTCCGCAGGAGAAACAAAACCTTTCCAAGCAACCATAAATTTGCCAAATGATTACACAAAAGGCAATTATGAACTTTACATCAGCGTCGCAGAAGTACCTGAAGGGGAAAATGGCACGGGCTATGCAGTGCAGAGCCTTTCTTCGACGGTCGTAAATATAAATCAGATTTCAAGTGCAACGGTTTTCCAGCAACCACAAAATCAAACAATCCAAACAGCAGGTCAAAATCAAACAACAAATGAGACTAACCAAAATCCTGGCGGTTTTGTCATACTTCCGCCGCAGAAAGAACCGGAGAAAAGTCTTTTTGAAAAATTCACGGGCGGGTTTGCAAGTTTCTTATCGCCATTTAAATACAGACTAAATGCGCTTACGTGGTTGCAATGGGTAGTGATAGGTCTTTTCGTAGTTGTCTTTATTTTGTTGTATGCATATCTCAGAGAACCGGGCAGACCACAACAGCCACAGCTATTTGCTTATCAGCCACGCCAGCAATATCCACAAACATACTATCCGCAGCAACCAGGTTACGGGTATAGAAGATGATGCGGAAAATACTGCTTTTTGTAATATTCATGCTCGTCATATTGAATTTTGCGAATACTAAAGTGGATATAACAGGTTACACTACCAACACAGGTGCGATATCTGCAATCCGCGTTTTAGCACCAGCGGCATGTTCTTTTGATTTGCTACCAGAATGGAATCTTATTTCCATTTGTGCTAACCCTTACAATGCATCTGTTACGGATATGACTTCTGAGTTTCCAGGAAAATATGAATACGTTCTGCGCTGGAATGATACCATACAAGCCTATGAAGTATACTCAATTTATGCAATTTACAAACCGTTCATAGATTTCAACAACAATGAAAGCTATTTCATCTATATGAATGACAATGCAACTTGGAATGTCAGAGGAGCTCTGCGGAATGACATAAATATGTCGTTAGCCAATAAGTGGAATGCGCCAGCTTACCCGTATGAATTAACAGGCAATGTCAGCAGGTATTTAGAAACAATTGATGGGCGGTTTGAATACATGTTGAAATGGGATGAGCCAACGCAGTCATATTCGCTGTGGAGCGTTTATGCAATTTACAAGCCATTTAATCAAATATTTAAAGGCGAAGGGCAGTTTATATTTGTCAACGATACTTCAGCTCTATTGAAATATAATAAGAGCTATGTAACGAGCTAAAATGGCCACAATATCAAAGAAATATCTAGTCATCTCGATTTTATTAGCGGTATTTTTCGCAGCTGGAGTTTATGCAGTCAGTCCAGGACCGCCAGACTGCAACCAGCCTACCGTAGTTAACGGTTATGTTTACTGGTCAAACGGGTCTGTTGTTCCAAATTCCAATGTAACAATTACAACAACAGCCACGATATGCAATTTATGGTATGATATTACTGAAATCACAGGCTATTATGCCATACCTGGCCTTGATATTAACAGCAGAACTGTTTCGGGCAGAGCCGTAAAAGGAATATATGATGGAGTAAACTCGACATTCCAGCTGGGAAATGTTTTGTGGCTTGATATTGTGCTAAGACCAACACCGCCAACTTTAGTTCCTGTTGCAGACAGGCATAATGGAACAAACGTGGAATTTGCGTGGACAAATGGCTCTGAAGGAGCAACAGGCGTTTCAATATATAACCAATTCAAAGTTGATGGTTCATGGGTTAATGAAACATCACCCACGACCAGGAATCTTCCTTTCGGAACATACACTTGGCGCGTTAAAACATGCAATCCTGTTGTATGTTCAACTGAAGCAACAGATACCTTTACAGTATACAATAATCCACCAAGCGAACCAACGCTTACTGACTTGAATTTCACAAACGGAACTTCCACAGATTTAAATTGGACTTCTGGCACTGATACCGATACTTTGCCAGACGACGCAGTAACGGATTACTGGCAGCTTTCAGATACTTCAGATTTCTCAAGTATTGTTGATTCTGGCTCGGTACCAACAACAGATGGAGCTCCGCAATTTACTACAGTCAGTTTAACTAATTTCACGCATTATTTCTGGCGTGTCCGCACGTGTGATGATACGGGAGCAGCAAACAACTGCTCATCGTATGTTCAGGATGACTTCTTCACATTCAACTGTCCAACTTGTCCGCCTTGCGCAGGGGGCGGTGGCGGCGGAGGAACAACAAGAATATGCGAAGGTAGTTTTGTAGCACCTACTGTTGTCGAAGGAGTACCTGGCGCAACAACAGTGTTCGAAGTGACTTTCACAAATGGCGGAACAACAATAGAAAACCCTGTAGCCAAACTTGAAGGCATGCCTTACGAGTACAGTATAGAATCACCAAGCATAAATAGAATTGGAGCTGGGCAATCAGTCACGTATACCGTTAAAATATATGTGCCTAGCGGAGCAGCAAATTACTATGGATCCAATTTTGTGATAACGTCGTCAAGCGACTGCAAATATGAAAAAAGCTTCGTATTATTTATGTCACTTAAAGAAATAACTAAAGTAGATATTACTGCAGAGCCAAAAACATGTGAGTTCGATGAATCCGGAAACAGGGCAGACGCGTGCGGTTGTCCAAAATATGTCAGTTATGTGAAGCCCTACGAGTTGTCAGACTACGTTGCAGAAATTAAAAACACGGGAACAGCGGATTTGGACGATTTGACTTTCGAATTAGCTGTTCCACAGGGCTGGCAGGCAGAGGGAACAAGAACCCTGGGTAATTTAGGTGCTGGCGAGAAAGCTGAAGTCACGTGGAGAGTCATACCGCCGTTGCAATTAGAGGAGTCAACAGCAAAGTTCACAGTTACAGTGAAAGCCAAAGATTCAACAATAATGACTAAAGATTTTGATGTTTTGCTAAAAGTGCCAGATTTTGAAGTCATTTTAGAACCAAGTTTGGATGCAGATTTTGCAACCAAATCTGAAGTAAGAGTCATAACAATAATAAACAACAAGCACGGCACTGAAACCATTGAGAAAACATCAGTTGAGTACAACATAAACGTATGTGATAAACCAGAGACAAAGATTCTAGACCTGTTTGAATTTGGAGATATTGTACCCGGTCAGGCCTTCATATACAATAAGACGTATTCACTACCAGAAAATCTTGGCGAAGGAATATATAGCGTGCACGGCGTACTTTACAGTAAGGGCTACTCTAGTGACGAGAGCTTCAGAACTCTCGATTTAACAGAAAGAGTGCCTGTGCGCAAAGAAGTGTCAATTAAAACAGCGCTTACAGTTACTACAACAATAGTGGTTGTGGTGCTTTTGGCCGCAGCCTACTATCTATTGAGGTTAAGGAGAAAAGGAAATGGTGTTCGTGTTCGGGTTTGATGTACCAGTAATTGAGATATTATTGATATCAACTATAGTCATACTCATAACTTTGGGCTTTTTATTCTATTACGTCAGGAGAATTTTATCCAGCATAGAAGCACTAGAGAAACATCTTGGCGCTCACGTTGAGAAAGATAAGCCAGAATTCATCCGCATTGAAAAGTACGTAAGATACCACCTTGGCAGAGGTTTAAGTGAAAAGAAAATACGTGAACACTTGCAAAGCCAAGGCTGGGAAGGCCTTATTATTAATGAAGTTTTAAAGAAAATAAAGGAAGAAAAGGAAACGGACTTAAGGCGTTAATCTATCGGGATCTCTTGGGAACAGAACAGCTTCCCTGATATTTGACAAATTCAATAGTGGGCAAAAGCTTTTTATTTGGCTTAATCGATGCAAGAACATGCAATTCCTAACTGTGGCTAAAGCAATAGCAGCAGCCTAGTTAGGAGAAGCTTTCTCTAGCTTTTCCTTCACGATACCCTAGCTAGAGCAGAAGTGAAAAAATGGTAGACATCAAAATCCTAAAGAAGGAACTGAAAAAGCTGACTGACAAATATCCCGAAAAGTACTATCCCATATCTGTTTTCAAAGAATTAAATTTTACAAGAAAGCATTGCAAATGCGGAAGATACTTTTGGAGTAAAAGTAAAGACTTGTTATGTGGTGAGTGTGAAGGCTACCAATTTATAGGTAATCCGGTTGGCAAAAAGATGAGTTTTATTCAAGTTTGGAAAGAGTTTTCCAAAGTTATGCAAAAACTAGGTTACACGCCTATAGCCCGCTATCCCGTTGTTGTTAAGGGACGAGAAGATATCTTTTTTGTGCACGCAGCTATCAACAATTTCCAGCCTCAAGTGGTTAAGGGCGAAGTTAGCCCTCCGGCCAATCCTTTGATTCAAGTTCAGCCATGTCTGCGTTTCAATGAAATAAGCAACATCGGAATAACTGGGCGGCACAACACAGTACATATGCATATGGAGCAATTTACTATACAGCCAAAAGAAAAATTTGATCAGGCAAAATATCTCAAAGATATTATTATTTGGCTAGCCAAAGGTGTCAAACTGCCTTTAGAAGAAATAAAATTCCATGAAGACGCGTGGGGTGGTGGTGGAAACCTCGGAGTTTCTATAGAATATTTTGTAAGAGGATTAGAACTTGGAAATCAAGTCTATATGACTTACGATGTAAAAGAAGATGGAACTTACACCGAATTAAGAAATAAAGTTCTCGACATGGGCTCCGGGCAAGACAGGGTCGCTTGGGTAACCTCTGGCGAGCCCACCATATATGAAGTAGATTATCCGAAAGTAATGGATAGGCTAAGAAAAATCACGGGCGTGAAACTTACTCCTTTGTACAAGAATTTCATTAAGCATGCAAGTATTTTGAATATCGATGAAGCAGCCGATATAGAGAAAGCGTGGCAAAAGGTTGCACGGGAGATGAATACTTCCGCTCAAAAACTGAAAGAAGAAGTGCAAAAGATTGCTGCATTATATTCTGTTGCAGACCATTCTCAATGCCTGCTTTTTGCACTTGCAGACGGAGCTTTGCCAAACAAAGTCGGTGGAGGTTATAATCTAAGGTTGGTTTATAGAAGAGCGTACGATTTTATTAAACAATACGAATGGGATATTTCCATACCTGAAGTATGTGCTTGGCATGCGGAAGAGCTCGAACCCCAATACCCCGAATTAATTAAAGCTATTCCGAATATCGGAACCATTTTAGAATCTGAAGAGCGAAAATATGAGAGCACCTTGCAACGAATCAAGGCTTTGGTTAAATCGCTTAAAGGAAAAAATGAAAAGCTAACTAACGAAAAGCTACTAGAATTATACGATTCGCAAGGCATTACTCCGGACCTTCTTGTTAAAGAAGGGCTGATTAAATCGATACCTTCTGATTTCTATATAAGAGTAGCTAAATTGCATAAAGAAAAAAAGCAGAACTAAGGTGTCAGTCTTTCAGTATCTCTTGGGAACAGGACTGCTTCCCTGATGTTCTCCAAACCCAGCAGTTGCATCGTGATTCTTTCAACACCGATGCAAAAACCGCCGTGCGGCACACTACCGTATTTGAAGAAGTCCGTGAACCAATTGACTAATTTTGGGTTCATTTTCTTTTCTTTGATATTATTCATTAGGTTTTTGTATCTGTACTCTCTTTCTCCACCTGATGATAACTCGACTCCTCTGTAAATCATATCAGTGCTACGAGCATATTTTTTGTCAGTATCAATTCTCATTACATAGAATGGCTTTTCTTCAAAAGGAAAGCGGTTCAGGAAGAAAAAGTCATGCTTGAATTTCTGTTTTACATAATCGGCAAGGATTTTTTCAGCCTCGGGGTCTATTTTATGTTCTTTGTGGCCCGCTTTCTCCAAAATCTTGTAGACTTCGGGGAATTCGATAACAGGGAAAGGTGTTTTTGGCATGTCCAGGTTAGCATTCGGGAATAATTTTAGTTCTTCTTTGCATTCAGACAGAACTTTTGCTATCATAGCTGAAACTAATTGCTCTTCAATCTTCATTACATCATATTCATCTTTGATAAAACTGGATTCCACAGCAAGAGTTCTGTGTTCTGTTAAATGACGCGTAGTGTGAGACATTTCCGCTCGCCAACTGGTACCAATATCAGCAACTTTTTCAACACCGGAAATTACTGCTAATTGTCTGTGTAGCTGAGGGTCCTGCCTCAGATATGCTGTCTTGTTGAAATAAGGTACTGTGAACATTTCAGAACCGGATTCGGAGGGGATTCCGAGTAAACAAGGCGTAAATGTTATGGTGAAGTTATTTTTTGTTAGCCATTCAATAGCGCCCTCAACTAATTTTGACTGTATCTTGAAAATTGCAGTATTTCTTGGATTTCTCAAATCCAAAACTCTCCAATCAAGCCTTTTTGACAGGTCAGTTTCAATCTTTCCAGAAATATCTATGGGCAGTTTTTCAGATTCTGAAAGAATTTCAAACTGCTCTAACTCAAGTTCATTACCGCCGGCTTTCAGTTTTGATTTTTTTACCTTGCCCTCAGCAATAATTACAGATTCATTTGATATTTTAGCTACCTTGTCAATTAATTTAGAGTCGTTAGAAACTAATTGTACAAAACCTTCTCTATCGCGTAACTTGATGAATGCAATCTTTCCCAGAGATTTGACTTCCGCAGCCCAGCCTGCTACAATTGCATTAGAACCCTCTTTAGCATTCTGGACTTCTGACGAATAGATTCTTTTGTGAATATCTAAAGCCATGGTCTTACGTTCCAGAACTGTCTTTTATAGTTTTTGATTAATCAAACCCTTCCAGCGTCTTTTGGCTTTTCTGCTTTTCCAGGTCTTTGATTGTGCCCCAGCTGTGCCTGATGTATTTAGAAAGCGCATTTTCCCAATGCGCCTTAACGAATTTCATTGTAATCGGGTCTGCTGGATAGCCTGAGCCGAAATCAAGGCCAATTTCCTTCTTTATTTTCTCGACTTCTTCATCACGAGTAACTTTAGCCAAAATTGAGGCTGCGCCACACTCAAGATGATTAAAGTCTGCTTTATGCTCTGCAAGTATGTCGACATGAAGGTCTTTTGGCAGGTTTGCCGCAATCAATTCTGCGAATTTTGAAGCGCGAGGTGAAGTTGGAGAATCTACATAGACTAAATCAGGCTTCAGCGTTTTTATTATTTCAGCACATTTCAGAGCTTCCAATTGATTAATATTTAGACCGACAGCGGCTCTTGAATCAATTTCCTGTGCCGGAATAATTATTATTTTATAATCATCCACAATCTTGAGAATTTTTTTAAATAAAGCTTCGCGCTGTTTTGAAGTTAGTAATTTAGAGTCTTTTACACCTATTTGTTTAAGTTCCGATACTTTGCTCTCTTCTATGCAAATTCCACTTATTGTTAGTGGACCAATGACGGGACCTTTTGGCTATCAGAAAGTGTACACTTTGCTGAAACTGCCCGCCTCGTCAATTCCACATATTTTCATATTACTCTCACGTTTGTCTTGGCAATTGCTTGCCAACCACTAGTATTGAATTTAACTAAGCCTAATTTTTCAAGCTCTTTAAGTCTTCTGTTAGATGATTTCCAATCTACATTTAATTTATTTGCAAACTCGCTAGTTTTAGTTAAGCCTTTTGATAATAGTTTCAAATACTCAGCTTTAACTTTTGAAATTAGGATTAAATTTTGTTTAGTCCAATAAGATTTACTTCTAACGTTAAAATTCTTAATTTTGCCTTCCTTTTTAAGTTCCATGAGAACGTCGCAAATTCGAGCTTGTGAACGATTAAAAATTTCAGCTAATTCATAAGTTGTTAGCGGCTTTTTTAATTTTTCAAAAACTTGATTCTTCAGTTGAAGCGCAGGGTAGTGTTCTTCTTTAAACTCTCCGTATATTTTCCAGAATTTTTCCTTTTTTATGGGGTGTAAATCAGCTAATCTGTATTTTGCAAATATATCCCAATTCCATTTGCCAGTTATGACGTATGATCTTCTATTTGCCGCGAAGGTGTGGGATATTCCTAGATTATGTAAAATTTTATTAATGAATGCCTTAGGTTGTTTTTGAGCCACTAATAATGTGCGGTTATTGTGGGAACCAAACTTTACGCTGCCCTCACCCGCAAAAAATCCACGCAGAATGTGCGGGTAAAACTTTGAATTGCTAAGCGCGGAAACGACGATGTTCCGCCAGTCATGGGTAGCACTAACAGAAGCCAAACGTAGTATGTGATATGGTTTATTCGCTCTGATGTCGCGATATTGTTTGATTTTACAATTACCAAGTTCGAATTTCGCTAATCTTGATGGGGAGTATGTATAAATTCGCGGCCTCCCTTTGTATTTAAGTATAACGCTATAGTAAAAGAGTTTTATCAAATCCGGACAATTGTTAGTGAATGTTATTTCACTTTTAGTTTTATTATCGCCTTCTGCTAACCACAAACCAACACATTCTGCTAGTTTAGAATCCATGTTTGTAAGTATGGATATTAGTATTTAAGTTTATGGCCAATAACCTGACATCGTCTAAATTAAGTATGGCGGGGACGGAGTTCAATCACGCTCGCTTCATCTATTCCGCATATTTTCATTTATAGCTCTCGATTATCTTGACAACCAAGTTGCTGACTTGCTCCTTATTAAATTTGCTTTCGGTTCTCTCAAATTCTCTTTTGAAATAAGATTCTACAAATGAATTTACAGTTTTATTTGCGGAGCCTTCCAAACTCTCAGAAGCCTGTTTTTGCTTCACTGTTTTCTCCATAAAATCAACAATCTTTGATGGCAAATAGCCTATAACTTCCTTATAATTCAAAGGTGGCACTTTGTCCTCTTTTAGCAAGAATTCTGCGCAAGCCAGGCCTCGCAGAATGTAAACATATTTTTTTAGGTTTACTTCAGGTCTATCCTGAACATATTTTACATAATTTTTCCTTGCAAGACTTACGTAGTGTTTTTTCAATGCAAAATGCGAAAAATCAGAAGCAAAGATTTCTCTGAACTTCTTTCTGAAAGGCGATTCTATATAAACAATCTTGCTCTGCAACCATTCAGAAACTGTTGGATTTGATTTTAACAAAAGAGAAGCGAACTTCTTTATGTCCCAGCTGACAATGTCAATTTTTGGTTCTTCAATCATGACTTCTATTGTGTCCTTTGGTTGCTCCAAGCCCAAGTAATTTTTTGGCGAGCCGAAATGCACAGCTCTTACATCATAATCAGAATCGTTAGAGGCGAAACCCCATTCTCTGCTTCCGGATTCTACTGCGAAAAGTATCTTTACGTTGTTTCTCTTTTCAATTTCTTTTAGAGAATTCAATATTTTTTCTTTCATTGTTCACTTCATCTATTCCACATATTTTCATAACTCTGAAATTGCGCATCAGTATTTTAAAAATCTACTTACACAGCTAATAATGCGCCTAAACTCAAAGGTTGCCGAATTTGTTGGAATCCTTTTAGGTGATGGTTCTATGTCGAAGAGGACAGATAATAAAGGTCAAAATAGAATAAAGATAAGTTTTGACTCGCGAGAAAAACAGTATATAGATTACGTATCTAATCTAATCGAAAGTATTTTTGGCCTCAGGCCAATCCTAAAATATAGAAAAAATGAAAACACCGCAGATTTGTTCTTATTCAAAAAAGAATGTATTAACAAGATCTTAGATTTAGGAGTTAAACTTAGTCCAAAACGTAATAATGCACTAATACCGGATGATTTCGTAGGCAACGCGCTAGAATTAGACGTTTTGCGTGGCTATTTTGATACGGATGGGTCAGTTGTGGTTACTAATAATAATGGCATAATTTATCCGCGTTTAGAAATGAAAATCTGCCCCTCCACCATGCAAAAACAATTTCCGGAAATTCTACAAAGAAGAGGTTTTAGATTTGGCGCTTATGATTGCGGAAATGGTGAAAAGCGAATACAAATGAATGGTAAAAAGCAATTGGAAAAATGGATGGAGCGCATTGGCTTTCACAATCCCAAACATGTTGCAAAAGCAAATAGAATTTTGAAAAAATAAGTATAGCGGGAGATGGAGTTTCCCTCAAACCACGCTCGCCGTGATTCGTTTTTGAACCATCGACCTTCGGGTTATGAGCCTTCCGTACGAGCTAAAATTCTTTAACTCGATCGACGGGCACTCCAAGCTGCCCTATCCCGCTATAACACAACTCAAGAATTCGCATTTAAAAGGCTTACCTGATTTCAAGCGGTTTGAATTTTACTAGGCTAGAAATGACTTCGTGATAGCTCTTTGCAAACTTTGTCATCTTACCTTGTGTGCAGAAAAGCACAAGCAATTTCCTGTTCGTGCCTTCGGTATAAGCCATGCTCAAATCTGCTTCCGTTATCGATTTCTTATCCCTGACAATTGCGAGCATCTTGATGTTGCCTACCTTTGATGGTATGTCAACAACGATGTCTGCATCCTTGCCTTTTCTCTTCAGGTCTTTGCCAATGATTTCGGCGCCCGAATCCACTAACATAGCTAGTGCAGCATTGACAACTGGCCCTGGCTCCATTGGCTTTTCGGGCTTTTTCAAAAAGGTTCTTTCAATGACATTACGAATCTCAGATTTTGGTTCTTCAAGCTGTTTTTGTTCTAACTCGAGTCCTGTTTTGATTTCCAATTCATTATATTGAACTTCTTCAGTCTCTGGAATTTCTTCCTCTACCTTTTCCTCTTTAATGATAGCAGGCTTGGCTTCCTCAAGTTCAGGTACTTCTATCTTAGTTTCAATAACTGGCTCCAGCTTGCGTTTTGGCATCATTAATCCGCCAACCGCTCGCTCTGGAATAGCACCAACTTCCTGAGAAACATGCTTTATTGTGATAGGCATTACCTTGTGGCCCGGCTCCGGAACAGCATTTGGAGTGACAAGTTTCCTAGCTTTGCTTTTGCTTTCCTTGCTTTCAATCTCTTTTAATTTTTCAGCAAAAGCCACGCGCTTCTGTTCAACTTCAGATGAAACAAACTTTCGGCTTTCACCCTCAGGTGCATACATTTTTGCTGTTTTCTTTGACTGCTCTAAAATAGAAATGATTTTGAATTCTGCCTGCTTTTCCTGGCCAGGCATAAAGAACAGATTTGCCCCGCCAATTCTTTGATTGCTGCGCACGATCTTACCAGAATCAACTAACTGCGATAAGTAAGCACTAGCAAGGAAGCTGTCAACACCCAATTTTGATGCTACATCGACAGGAAGGGCACCGCCTGGAATCTTCTGTACAACTTCCAGAACTTTATCTAACACTTGAGACATTTTAGCCTATGTTGCAGTCATAATTAAATGAATTTCTATTCTCTAACAAATACGTGTTTGTTGTCGACAGCACCCATGAGCGCATCTGCAAGCTTTATTCCACCGAGAGCTTCAGGCAGAATTATGTAATCCGCACCCGCTCTTTTGAATTTCTGAACTAGTTTAGCGTCATTCACTCTGGCAGCAATCTTCAGATTCGGATTTAATTCGCGAGCTTCCAGAACAAGAAGCAGGTTCTTGCCGTCATCTCCTAAAGAGACAGCTATGCCTGCAGCACTTTGTATGCCTGCATCAATTAAAACAGTACTGTCTATGGGACCGACTTCAATTACCAGGGCATTTTTTGACCGCAGACGTGCTATTGTGTCTTTGTCTTTTTCTACATATACTACAGTTTTTCCTGCATTTTCCAGCCTTTCTCCAATATGTTTACCAACTCTGCCAACACCACAGATTATGTAGTGGTTGTGTAGATTTCGAATTTGATTCATAGTTTTCACCTCTTTGAAAAAATCCCCAAATTTTCCTTCGACAGCCAAGCCGAAAGTTGTCCAGATTGCAAACCAGATTATTATTGCTCCGAATAATTTCAGGGCAATGTATATGTGCTCTGCAATAGCCCCAGATGGAATTTTGTTTGAGCCGGCAAGTGCATCTATTGTCTGGACAAATGCGCCCGTTATGCTGGTTTTTTCGACCAACATCAGGCTTATTGTGCCGAATACAAGCACAATAGCAATCAATGCCACTAGAGCCCTTACCTGCTTCAAGAATTGCTCTATTGTCTGGAGCGAAGATTTGTTAGTGGCCATTAACCTATTCTGAGACCCGTAGTATAAAAAGAATGTGATTATTGGACTGCCTGCTCGACTTTTGCGAAGGTTAAGCCATCCCAGCCAAACAAAACTTTGGCAAACTTCTTCCACTCGTCCTCAGCTTTTACAACGCCTAGCGTTTTTGCAGCTTCGTCAAGTATTTCTTTAATAGTGCGTTCGCCATTGATATGGTTCAGAAGCACTATTCTCTCGGGCGTCATACGTATTTTGACGCCGGTCCTGCCATCTTGCTTAAATTGAATCGTAGCCGTTTTTTCGTTTATATTCGATGTCGCCAGACCAGGTACATCAGGTATGTACAGGTGAGGGTCTTTATTCAGGTAGTCAAAATTTTTGGGTATTTTGGATACGATAATTGAATGTTTGAAAATTTGTCCATTAAGCAATTCACCGATTGATAACTGGTCTTTTTCGGACAGTGTTTTAATGTGTTTTAGCAAGTCTTTATTAGCCATATAAGATGAAGCGTCGTACTTTGCCCGGCTTACAAAGTGAATGATGTGCATGCCGCAGTCTTTTTCCACCCAATTAAACAATTCTTTAACTGAGTAGGGTCTGTCTTGCGAATGCAAATACATATCGTAAATGCCAATATTTCCCATTTGCATCTCGTCATTGAGAAGACTCATTTTGTTCCAGTGATACGGTGGGTAACTGGCAATTACGCTCTTTGTATTTTCTATTTTTTGCTTTATGTCTGTTACATTCTGGTTGATAATACGCATGAGTTCTTGAGTCATATAGAGCGCAGTTCGTCCGTATTTACCATAAACCATAATCGCTATGCAGCCATCATCCTTTAACATCGATTTTAGAACATTCAAGCCCTCGACGGGGTTTTCAAGATGGTGCAAAACTCCAGACGCAACAATGTAATCAAATTTGCCCCGGTTCATTTCTGGTAAATTCATTAAATCTCCGCAGATGAAGTTGACATTCGTCAGACCTCTGACTTCACAGCGTTTTTTTGTTATGTCCAGAGATGCTTGTGAAAAATCAATTGCGGTTACGGTAGCTCCTACACCTTTTAATTCTTCGGCTAAATGCACTGTAGCGTCTCCAGTTCCACAGCCAGCATCTAAGGCCCGGAAATCTTTGTGCAGTATGTTTTCTCCGCCAAAGCAACAATGGCTGATAAAACGTGGGGTTGCAAATGCAACCCGTCTGAGGCGTTTCTTTTCATTTTCGGGGTCTCTGTATGGATAAGGGAAATCCTCATATTGATTTTTGACGGATTCTAGCATGACTTTTTTTTATTGTTATGTTTTAAGAAGTTTGCCAAGTGCAGGGAGTAGGATTCGAACCTACGAAGGCACTAAGCCACACGGTTTCCTATTGGAAATTAGCCGAAATTCTTTCGGCTTTATCCTAAGCCGTGCCCCTTAGACCGCTTGGGTATCCCTGCAGATTCGCAAATCTGGAGTGCTATAGTATTCCTGCGGAATACAATAAACCAGTCTACGAATGGGCCCGAGCGGAATTGAACCGCTGACCTTCTCCCTGTCAAGGAGACGTCATACCACTAGACCACGAGCCCTTGTTTTTCAAACGCAGATTTTAATTTATAAAGCTCACTAATCAAAAACACGCCGATAGTTTGTTGCGGATGTTGCCTATTTTATTGACCTGAGATTTGACCTGCATTTTCAGCTTGTCCTTGATATATCGTCCGCCAACGGCCAGCGCGGCTACCAGAAAAACAAAGCCAATGCATTTGAAAGTTGTAGCGGCGAGTATTAGTGCTTGTTTTAGAGAGATGCCAAGCGATTTGCTGAGAACTGGTAAGATTGCGCCATAAATCAAAAGTTCGTCAGGGTCAGGCATCAGTATGAAAATTCCAATGGCTAAAAACACGACTGAGAGAAAGCCACGAACACCAAGCTTTAGACCAGTATGGTAATGGAATTTTCTATAAACTCTAAATTCTTTTGACTTTGAATGTTCTACTCTGTATTTCATTTCCCTACCAAGATTTTCTGACCTTATTTCTATATTTTTTAGCTTCTTTGTAAGCCGTTCTTAAGAACTTTTCAAATGACTCGCCTCTCTTCAAGGACTTATTGTAGAGTTCATCAAAATGATCCAAAAGGCTCTTTTTTCCTATCTTTACTTTTTGAAACTCAGGATAGCCCCACTCTTTGATTTTTAATAGTTCTTGAATAGCATCTCTGTTTAATATTGGTCTTGCTAATATTTCACTTAATGCCCATTCGAGATGCGGTGAATTGAATGTTCTTATTGGTACATTCGGAAAAACTTCATGGAATTTCTTGAAGTATAAGAAATGTAAGCATTCATGCGCTGTTGTAAGCATGGACGGGTCTTTCTTTTTCCTAAAGAAAATGGTAAATGAATGCGTTTCGAGGAATCGTGGGCAAATAGGATTTGCAGAAACATATGCATTGATTACTTTAATTTTCCATGTTGTGTCTAATATCTTCTCAAGCAGTTTGAAATACTTGTTATTGATTTTATTCCAAAACAGCTGATTGTATTTTATTACCCTATCAAACTCTTCCTTATGCTCGGAATAGTATCTCTCCAAATATTTCTTGATTATTGTTAATCTCCTCTTTTTTCCCTTCACACCTTTCAATAGTACCTTTAGCTTGGGATGAACTTTGTAAACATAGTGTGCCCAGCTGCCAAGAGTGAAGCGATTTATCCAGTATTTATCAAGATCAATATTTACCGGCTTGAACTTGACTTTAGGGATCATGGTAACACCCCTTTTTTCTCGCTTAAAAAATGTTCGAATAATATGGTAAAATAGTGCGCCTGGCGGGGATCGAACCCGCATCCCAAGCTTTTTCCGCGGGCTTGAGCCCTCAGGCGAAACCCGCTTTTCCGTCAACGCTTTATTAAAGGGTTGTTGGGAAGCTTGTGTCCTTCCATTAGACTACAAGCGCATAAATTTGCAAATTTCGCTATATTTATATACCCTGCTGGCCACCCAAAAAACCCACTGGCGAAAATGCTAAGCAAACTGCATTTGCTGATCATTTTCTCGCAAGCTCAAAAATGAGATACAAGATAGCACACTCAGAGACAGATAGATATGTTGTTTACAGAAAATTCACTTACAAGAGAAACAAATATCTCGGAATCCAGGGATTTTTGTCGGTAAGTTTGCTGTCAATAGGAATATTTTTGACTATGCCAACACCCGAAGATATTATCGTCTTAGGAGCGATTGGAAAATACTTGTCAAAAGTGTTTGACGTGACAACAGGACAGGGAGTTTTGTATGCAACTTTAGCTTACAAAGGAACGGGCGTTGCATTGATAGTTGTTGCAGCAGCATTTGGTGGAAGTTACATCCGTAACAGATTGAAAGCACAGGTAAAAAACACCGCAGCCAAGGCAGTTAAGTATTTAAATTACGTAATTTAATTTTAATTATGGTCGCGACGAAGGATGCTCATGAGTATATTCACGTTAGAGACTTCTCAATAGTTCAGAGTCATCTAAAGAGAACTTCAGACCGGCTGCAGCAGGGCATTGATAATACATTCAACGCAAAAGACCTGCATGAGCAGAGAATTGTAGAGTTTGAAAATGCCCGCGAGCTTCTCAGTGAGATCCTGAAAGATTCTGAAGAAGTTGAAAAATACCTGTTGAAAGAGTCCTTCAGGAAAGAGCTTGCAGAGAAAAGAGCCAGGATAGTGCAAAAACCCGGAGCAAAAAGAGTGGCAAGACCAAAGGCAGATTCAGGGAAGGACTATGTGGAGAAGAGCCAGAAAGCTCTAGAGAATTTACAGAAGAACATTCAAGAATTGAAACAACAATTAGAAATCTAAATTTCTGGTCGCATTAATTTTGCACTGACGTCATCGATTTTTGCCTTTGCTTCCTGAAGCATTGCGTTCCAGCCGTCAATGATTTCCGCTTCCTTGTTTTTTATAGCTGAAATCCTGCCCAAAGTTGTCTTTAACTCCGAAATTTTGCCCTGCATTTCATCTATTTTCTTCACGACGTCGCGGTATTTATCAATGCGGACAAAAACAGTTGTCTTTTCTGCGGGCATGTGTGCTGTGGGCGCTGAAGGAGTATAATCAGTAGGCATCTCAGGCATTGGCGGTGCTTCTGGTTCGGGAGCAAAAGGTTTTGATTGCGTTGGCCAGGCAGGAGGCGCCTCAAATTCTTCTTCGCCTGGAAGAGGCGGTAATGGGGGCAATTCTTCTGGGCCCTCTGGAATTGGTGGAAGATCATCATCTATCTTCTTTTTCTTTAGAAAGTCGAATGCCATATCACGAATAAAGCTGAGTTGTTTTTATATATTATTCACTTCTCGGCTTTAGTAAAAGCTATATTCTTGCAAGTTCTATTGAAAACATGCGCTTGCTGCTAGCTTCGCTGATTTTGGCAAGCCTATTATTGGTGTCAGCAGCTGAAGCAGCAAC
>Ga0315293_10000787_pt1 | contig 30050 bp, 60 predicted proteins | sample YL17G13_20_MG_FD_203071 | JGI IMG/M metagenome (GOLD analysis project Ga0315293, IMG submission 203071) | Sediment microbial communities from Yellowstone Lake, YNP, Wyoming, USA - YL17G13_20 | ecosystem: Environmental > Aquatic > Freshwater > Lake > Sediment | place: USA: Wyoming | collected... | reverse complement strand
TTTTTGGAGAGCGCAATGAAAAAAGAATCTAATGTTGTAGTGTCTAAAGAGGTTGCCAAAAAACTTAGAACAGATAAGAATACAGCTTTTGTACCTATATCAGCTACAGATCTTATTTGGGAGGAAGCCCTTAAACAACCTAAGAAATCTAGAAAAAAGAAATAGTTATGAGCAAAGCCTCTTAGGAACAATTTAAGAGGCTTGTTCTATTCTAAAGGAGAATTAGCAATGGAAGATTTATGGAAAGGTGAAGAACCAGAAAGTGATGTACAAAAGAAGTTTAGGAAGGCCATGGAGGAGAAAAATAGAGACATTGAGTTCTATCATGGCAAATGGTTTTATAAAGGTTGGGCAACAAGAGCTACTGACTTTGATGAACTACAAGATGTTATTAGAGCTACTAAAGTCAAGTTACAATGGGACACACTAGGCAAAACAGGATATATAGTATATCCACAAGGGGGTTGATATGGATATAAGAAAACTTATCAGAGATACGATGAAGGAGAAAAGTATTACACAAGATACTTTAGCAAGTAATTTAGGCATATCGCAAAGTATTATAACTAGATTCTTATCCGGTACTAGTATATCAGATACCCTACTACAAAGAATTTGTAGCGAGTTAAAAGTTCGTTATCGAAGTTTGGAGGATGAGAAGTTAGATAACGAAGTAGCGAGACTTAATATGAAATATGCAAAATTACTGAAAAGTGAAGGCTGTAAAGTAGCCATTACTGAAGGGGACATAATATGCGACAAATAAAGTACATAAAGAAAGAAGGTAGCCGTTGCTTAGGTCCCTTCATAGAGATAAAAGTAGGAGATACCAAACTAGATGCTAGATTGGATACTGGTGCAGATATAACAGTACTACCAATATCTGCATTGAAAAAGCCTTTAAGGTTAGGGAACCCGATAACTATTAGACAAGCAACTAATATACAAAGAGTTTGGACATATATAACTACTGTAGTATTAATGGATACCGAGTTTATATTAGAAGTTTTGACTTCTGAAGTGACTACTGTAGGGTTAATAGGATTGGATATACTAAAACATTTCTGTGTAGAGTTTCTATGTGACACGTTTAGTATTGAGATATTGGAAGACCGAGAATCTTTTGATTTGAGGAGGTCGTGACAATGTGCGACATATATTATCATAGGTGCGAAATAGTAGATTGTAACAAACGTATAGACATGCATATAGCAGACTTCTCACATCCAAGGAGTGAGTTTAAGGTATATTGTAAGGATCACATTAACTTAGCGCCTAAAGGAGCTGTTATATTTACAATCACTAAAGTTGATAATATTGATGTACATATGGAATGGTTCTATAGAGATAAAGCTGTAGATGAGATAGAAGTAGGATGGTCTTGTGCTATCTATGGTCCAGATGTAGGTGATAAGTTAGGCGTATGTCCTAACCTCGCTAGTGATATGAGTGAAACATTATTGAATGAAAGGAGATTGAAATGATACCTGAACCTGGATACTATTGGGTGAAGTTTAAGGACGGTAGAGTCACTATAGCTAAAGTTAGTGAATATTATTTTGAAATGATAGCTAGTGATGAGATATTCGATTTCAAATATTATAATGAAGAAGGTACAGAATGGTATAAGATTATACCACCTATAAAGGAGAAAATAATGAATAAGTATTTAATATTTAGTCATGACTCAGATAGTGATCATTGGGACAGTTGGAATAAACTTTGTACTATAGAAGGTGAAAATTCTAAAGAAGCTTTAGGTGAATATATGAAGATATTGGATAAGGAATATGAAGGTATAAAACTAACAGAATCTAACCTTAAATATCATTTTCCTTATCTATTCAAACAAGATGAAGGTATATCATTTAAAGACTATACTTGGTTCTCAACAGAAGATTCTTACTGTATCTGGAATCCAGATCTCGATTGTATGCCGCAGTAAATATTTCAGAATTATGGGATCTTGTGAAAGGAGAACAAAATGGCTAAAAAATATAGAAGAGAATTATTGTCAATAATAGGAGCCTTAGGTAGTTGTCATGGCGGTTGGATATTTAGAGATTACTGTGATATTGATGTGAGTGATTTTGGAGTTAGCAACATAACGCTAAAAGATATTGAAACATACTATAAAGAAAGACTTTATACCTATTGGATAGAAGATCATGTAGAAGATTGGAGAGATTGGATACCAGACTATCAAATAGATCTAGTTGAGTTGTTGGAAATTAAAGAGGGAAAAAGGAGTAAGGAAGAGTTATCTCGATTCCTAAACTATAAAAGTGAGGTTCTATACTATGAAGAAGGTGTAAGAAGTATTGCATATAATATACAAAAAGAAATAGAAGAAAGTATACCATACACCACACCTTATATAGATACATATATTTTAGGTGAAAACGAAAATGCTGAGTGTTGTGCTCCCTTATTTGAGAAATGTTTTGTTTCAAAAGATATTGCTGCTCACAAAAAAGCATTAGATATATATGAACAATTATTTGAAGGTAAATGAAGGTTGGGATACTTAACTTTTATAAGGAGAACAAAATGTCAAATTGGTGTGAATGTGAATTAAGTGTTAGAGTAGATGATGATCATATAGCAGAGATAATGAAATTTGTTAATGATGTGATTGGAGAGGATGAGGACGGCCCGTTACTATTAAGTTTCAATAAACTATTACCTGAGCCCAAAGAACTCCTACAAACTAAAGCGCCCAACGATAAACCAAATCAAGAACTTATAGATAAGTATGGAGTAGATAATTGGTATGATTGGAGGAAACAGAATTGGGGAGTTAAGTGGGAAGTAGATGCTGAAAGGGGAGACTTTAATCCTGGAGACAGATATGTTCACTACACCTTCCTTTCAGTTAACTTTCCGCCTATAGAGTTCTTTGAAGCAGTATCTAAGATGTATACACATTTAGAGTTCACACTGAAGTATGATGAACCCGGTATGGGTTATATAGGCGTCGCTAAAATTGAAAATGGAGTAGTTGATGATCAAGTTATTAATTATTAACTAAGGAGGTGATATCTAAATTTTAATTAATCCTAAAACAAAAAGGAGGTGGTTATATAATTTATTAATGGGAGAGATTCTAATACCAAAAGTTCATATATATTAATGAATAAAATATATGAATAAGAAAATTTAACTTAGAAAGGAAATTAAAATGGCACAAATGGAAATTAAAAATGGTAAATTAACAAAAGTTAATCTTGGAGGTACAAACATGAGAACGCCTAAAGTTACAACTTTTATAGAAGAGAACGGCGAAGTGGAAGAAATTGTTACTGCTACACCTAAAGTACAATCTATAGTTGTACAAGAGATCGAAGTTACTGAGTCAGAAGAAGTTACTGAATCAAAAGAAGAAGTTGTTACAACTTCAATTACAGGAGGAACGAATATGAATACACCTAAAGTAGGAAAGAAAGTTATCAATCACGTGAAAAAGAATCTCGCAGTTATTAACTATACAGTTGATAGCTACAAAGCAGTTACCGCAGAAGATCTAGTAGAAGTACTTAATCCTAGAATCTCTTTACTGAATGCTAAGAAAGTACTTATTGATATCGTTAGTAATGGTACTATTGGAGTTACTGATCCTGAAGTACTTGCAGACTGGACCTATAAAGCAGTACATGTAGAAGGTACGGTATATGGGGATGATGTCTCAGGTAAAAAGATTCCGGAAGTTGTACTTACCGCAGATGAGTTCTCACAAGCAACAGCTGAACAAGTTGCTGGATATATAAAAGTACATACAACTGAGAAGAGAGCAGGAGAAATTATTAATGCTCTTATAGCTGGTGGATGTTATATACCTACAGCAACTGAGATTGTGAGATTGAGTAATGGTAGAATTTCAGTAGAGGGCGTTAGTATAGCTAAAGCTAATAAGGCTAAAGGTACCCACAAAGTATTAGTTCGCGGTATCAAAGTCAATATCGGCAACGGCGCTAATGCCTAGTTAGTTCTTAACAGATAGGAGATAAGGTGGTCTAGTGGTTAGACCACCTTCAGTCTACTTTATATAAAGGAGAGATTATGAAAACAAAGTCAGTTATTGTAGAAGGTATTGAATATGTACCAAAACAAACTGTTACAGAAAACTATGTTATTATTAGAACTCAGAGTGCCGGTGTACATGCCGGTAATTTAATATCGAAAGATGGTAACGAAGTTAAGTTAGCAAATGCTAGAAGAATTTGGTATTGGTCGGGAGCCACCAGTTTATCTCAAATAGCTGTTGATGGAGTATCGAAACCAAATGAATGTAAATTCCCTTGCGAAGTAACTGAGATAACTTTATTAGGAGTCATAGAAATTATACCGTGTACTGAGAAAGCTGTAACATCAATAAAAGGAGTACCCGTATGGCAAGAATAAAAAAAGATGAAGGTAACGGTTCCGGTTCCGGTTGCGGAACCGGTTACGGTTACGGTTACGGTGACGGTTACGGTGACGGTGACGGTTCCGGTGACGGTTACGGTTCCGGTGACGGTTCCGGTTACGGTTACGGTTCCGGTTACGGTTACGGTTACGGTTCCGGTTCCGGTTACGGTTCCGGTTCCGGTTCCGGTTACGGTTCCGGTTCCGGTTCCGGTTCCGGTTACGGTTCCGGTTACGGTTACGGTTCCGGTTCCGGTTCCGGTTCCGGTTCCGGTTACGGTTACGGTTCCGGTTCCGGTTAGTTTTTAACAGATAGGGGATAAGGGGGTCTAGTAATTTAGACCCACCTTCAGTCTACTTTATATAGAGGAGAGAAGATATCTAAAGGATGTAGGAGGATAAAGAAACAAAAAAGGTATTTTTATCAAGCAAACGATTTAGTGAAGTATAAAGGTAAAATTTATAGAGTTTTAGGTAATCAAGGTAGTACTAATCAAGTAACATTAGAAGGAAAGAAGTATCCTAATATAAAATTTGTAACACTTTATAGATTCGGTAAAGGGTTTAATGTACAATGATTGAACTATACCGGCAAATGATTTCTAAAGGATTAGTATAAGCCTCTTCTAAACACTTTTTAGAATGCTCATCTTGCAAAGCTACCTTCGAATTTAGTCAAGACGGCAGCTTTGCCATAATGGAGATCCCAACCAGCTAAAAAAAAAATGCAACAATTAGGAGATACTATGAAACACGCTATTGTTAGAGCTACGGGAGAAGCTTATGATAAAGTTAAAGTAGTATTTAAGGAGTTAAGGAAAAAAGATTTTATAGCAAGGATGAATTATATGTGCTGTAGAACTTGTGCTAGTTATAATATAGAGAGTGCCTTAGATAAAAATCTTAAGAAGAGGTTTGGGGCTTTCTTTCATAGACAAACTACAGAACATTATAATGAATCAGGCTTGTTGTATATATACTTCTTTGGTGATACAGAACTTTTTACAGAAACAGCTGGTAGTATTATAGTTAATGAACTCTCTAAAGCGGGCGCTATATACAGCTGGAATGGTAAATCCGGTTCCGCTATATCAGTATATGATAATCAAACTGTGTTTGATAAGTTTAATAAAGTAGGTACTATACAAGGTACTACTATTGAAGGAGAGATAACTATTGAACAATAAAGAAGTTAAAGACTTCGTAGACGACCTAAAGAAAGCAGATAACGTAGTTGAGATAGGTGGACCAGATCAAGAACCAGAAGTATATACAGATATAGAACTACAAGAACACATTAGTAAAATCAAATCTATAGAGAGGATGGTAGATTGTAAGTACTGTAATAAAGAATTTGTAGTAGATATATCTACTGGTAAAGAAAGAGTAAAAGGTGAAGTTGTAGGTATATATAAATGTAGGTTTTGTAAAGAAGGTAACATAGTATATATAGATAATCCTTACACTACGGATATACTATCGAGAAAACCTACTATAGATGATAAAGATTTACAAGAGTTTGAAGGTAGGTTTAGACCTATTATAGTACAAGTTTCGTATAAGAAAAAGGAAGGAGAACAAAATTGAAGATAACAATGGTTGTAGGTAAGGATGATACATTATTACATTTTGCAGATCTATGTAGGAATGATGATTTTAGGGATGGCTTTATAGAGTCTCCTGATATAGGTATCACTACAGAGGAACTATTGAAAGAAGAGATGTTAAGAATAAAGGATGAACCTAAAGATTATCAAAACGGTTATTATATAGGTACTTGCTATAAAAATGGTAGTACAAGATTACATAAACTCGGAGGTAGAAAACTTAGGACTTTGGAGGCGAACATATAAATGGCATACAACAATATAGAATTGGGCAAAGTTAGATTGAAAGATAACCCTAACGTTCATACTGAAGATCTCATCATTTCTAAAACTGAGGACAAGAAAGGTAATGTTAAAGTGGATTTGAGAGTATATCTAGATACTATACTACCTAACAAGTTCCAAGGAATGACCAAACAGGGTTTTAGGTTAAGCAAGGACCAATGGGAAGAGTTTAAGAAACTTATACCTGTTATAGATAAAGTGTTTCCAGATGAAGAAGTATAGCTAAACATACCTTAAAACAACCTAGGATTAGGTATAAGCCTCTTCCACTAGAGTTATAGCTTATTATATATCTTTAGGTTAGAAGAGGTTTAAAATCAAAGGAGATGCTATTGACTTTCACAACTAGTATTAATAATAGATTGATTGCAAAAAAGTTAAGGCTAGCGGGTAATACTTTAGCGGTAATAGGGAAAGAGTTGGGGGTATCTAGAGAACGGGTAAGGCAATACTTAGAAGGGGTAAAGGTATCTAGATGCAAAAGTTATTTTTGCAAATGTGGTTGCGGTAAAAAAAGTAGTAGGGAGTATTATCATCTACATGATTTAATAATAAACTTGCCTATAGAGAAACTTATATCCCTTAATAAGGAAGGTAAAAACGGTAGAGATGTAGCTAAACTCTTTAACGTTAGTTATAGTTATATTTTGGATTATGTGAACTATTTAGGTATCAAACTCAAAAGACATAACACAACTCCTAAGTATAATATATCTAAAGAGGAGTTATACGATTTATATATAATACAATGCCAACCAGCTATTGAAATAGCGGATAAGTATGGGTGTAGTAAACATACTATCATTAGACTAATCACTAAATATAATTTTCAAAAGAATTACAGTTTAGGTATAACAAAGGAGGATATATATGATCTTTATATCATTCAAAAACTAACTATAAAAGAAATAGCTAAGAAGTATAGGTGCTGCGAAGGTACTATATACTATAACTTGAAAAAATATAACATAAGAAAGGAGAATAATTAATGTCGCATTTCACAACAGTAACACTATTAATATTTGATCTAGAGGAACTCAAGATATGTTTAAGGGAATTAGGTTATACTGTTATACCAGATACAACAATCAGGGGATATGGTAATACCAATCAAACAGTAGACTTAGCAGTAAGTACTGGTGGATATCCTATAGGCTTTAGAAAAAACTTTACAGGGGAGTATGAAGTGATAGCTGATTGGTGGGGAATTAAAGGTACTAACGAGAAAGAGTTTACAACTAAACTTAAAACTATTTATGCAGAGAGGAAGATAGTTAAATTTGCAAATAAAAATAAGTATATTGTTAATAAGAATACTAATAATGAAGGTACAAGAATAGAACTCGTGAGGAGGGTTTATTAATTATGCTCATTAATATAAAGAACTTTTAAGAGTAGTACTAGCAGCATATGAAGAACCAACGGGAGTAATGGTTAATTTAGTTATGCAGCATTTACTATATTTTTATGTTTATGGAGAGGATAGTTATACTAAATGGGCAACAGACCATTAGTTAGGGAGGATATATTAGTGAAAAAGTATTTAGTATTTGCTAATGAAGGCGGTTCTAATGATCCCTTATATGGAATGCATTCTTATGCTGGTCAATATGAATATTTAGCAGATATAGAAAAAGATAGAGAACTTACGGCAAGAGTTATAGATGACAAAACGGGTGAGTATGAAGATGTAGAAACTCCTTGGACATCAGATTACTTTGGTTGGTATCAGATAGTAGATACGGAAACTATGGAGTATGAAGAAGCAAGTATTAGGAAAACAGTATATGAGTGTTTAGGAATAGTGAAAGGAGAAAACAAATAATGGGAACGCACGGTAGGAATACTATAACTAAGTGGGAATGTTATATTACGGGCAAGAGATATAGAAATCATCTCTGTCATGAACAAACTATGGATGGTCACTACGCTGCAGATGATTTCACATTACCATTCTTAAAGGAAGGTGTTATCACTAATTATAGTAGACCAACAATGAATAACGAAACTGATGAGTTAGATCACTACAACTATTCACATATAGATTATACTAGAAATATCTTATATACAAGTTGGCTGCATCCTATAGAACTTTTATGTATCAAAATTATAGATGAAATAGAAGAAGGAGATATAGAAGAAGTTAATCGTGTGAAAGAAAATACTAAACTCTGGATGGAGAATCTAAAAAAAGTAGAAGATTTAGGATGGAAAGTAATATTTAATGTTACTAGATGTCCTAAAGAGTATAGATGTATTAACTCTACAGATAAAACAATAAACCAATTTATAAAAGAGGAGAAAAAGAATAGAGAGATTTGGGAAGCTACTGATATAGGTATATTAGCTACACCATTAACCGATTCTAATAATCATGTTTATGTGAAGTACTTATATGACAAAATAGTTAAAGGTGAAAGTATATTTGAATAGAAAGGAAAAAACAAATAATGGGAATGTACGATACGGTTATAATAGATAGAGAAGAGTTACCAAAGTTAGAAATACTTACACAACTTGGTTTGGACCTAAGTGAAGTAGAATTTCAAACAAAAGATTTAGAAAATGCATTAGAAACTTATACCTTTAAGAGATATAATGAACCTGGAGTATTAGTGCTTAAAGATCCTAACGATGAGATATACGGAGTTACTAAAACTATCCATATATATGATGCTATAGGTACCAAAGATGGGATTGAAGAGTATTGGATTGAGTTTCTTATATTAGTTAAAAGGGGTATAGTAGAATCTATTAGTTTGTATAATTTATACAAAATGGGGAATAGGAAAGAAATGTTAGGTATTAAAGGCGCTTATTCTATTGAAGGAAATGAAGTACCTTTAGATAAAAGTGTAGGGGGAGAAGATGAAGGAAAGAGTATTCAAAATGATACTAACGGAAGAACAGAAACTTAAATATTGTTCTACTGGTTGTAGACAACATTATTATAATTGTAGAGACTCAGATAAGAAGTGTTTTCAATTACCTACAGCACAACTTTGTATCAAATCTTTATATACTTTTAAGCATCAAATCAAACCAGACTTCGTTAAAACATTAACGTGTTTTACTCTTCAACTATAAAGGAGAAATAATGAAAGTTAAAATCACAATTCTAGTAGATATAGAACCGTTTCCTAATGATAATAAAGAGGATGTGAAAGAGAAGGTAGCAAAAGATTTAGATAATCTCTTTGTTGGCAACACTTATTATCAATATGATTATAATCCTTTTTATAATCTAACAATAGAGCCGTACAAGGAGACTAAACAATGACAACAATAGAACAACTAGACATACTCATAAGGGCATCATATCCGATTATCAATATAATCACTTATGAAGAATCTAGAGTTAAAGAACACTTAAAAGAATTATCGGTTAAAAGGAAAAGGCAGTTTGTTACTTGGTCATGTACACAAGGCTTAATCAATATAGAAGGTAATAAAGAATTCAAAGAAAACAATACAACCGATCCACTAGAAGCACTATCTAAAATTAATGATAAACTAGTACCTGAACCTCCTACAGGGCTTGGAGGTATTCTTTGGGTACTAGCAGACTTTCATCCTTATATGGATGATCCAATAGTTATAAGATCGCTTAAAGAGATAGCAGATAAGATAAAAACAATTAAAGGTAAAACACTTATACTCTTATCTCCTATTCTTAAACTACCTATAGAGTTAGAGAAACAGATTACAGTTCTTGATTGGCCTTTACCTAATCAAACAGATATAGGTATAATGTTAGATACGGCTATAGAGGATATGAAACAAGTTAATCTAACTATAAAATTAGAGAATGGAGAAAGAGAAAAGATTATTAAATCTTGTTCTGGATTAACAGGAGACGAGGTAGAAAACGTTCTTACTAAATCCGTAGTCCAAAACAAAACTATAGATATAAAAACTATTATAGAGGAGAAGAAACAAATAGTTAGGAAGTCTGGTATCTTAGAATATTTTGATGTAGTAGAAGATCTTAATAATGTAGGAGGATTAGATAATATAAAATCATGGATGTTAAGAAGATCAAAAGCTTTTACAGATAAAGCAAAAGAGTTTGGTTTATCATTCCCTAAAGGCGTTCTATTACTAGGTGTACAAGGATGTGGAAAATCACTTATCTGTAAAGCTGTTGCTAGTTTATGGAAGCTCCCTCTTATAAAATTAGATATGGGAAAAGTATTTGAGGGAGTAGTAGGTGGATCTGAGAATAAGATTAATAGAGCTTTAATGTTTGCAGAAAGTATAGCACCTTGTATCTTATACCTAGATGAAATAGATAAAGGATTCGCAGGTATGGGTTCTAGTAACTTCTCTGATGCGGGTACTACTGCTAGAGTTATAGGTACCTTTTTAACATGGATGCAAGAAAAGAAGTCACCAGTATTCATAATAGCTACAGCTAATGATATAAGTAATCTACCACCAGAACTATTAAGGAAGGGAAGATTTGATGAAACGTTTTTTGTAGATCTACCTACACTAGAGGAGAGAAAGGAGATATTTAATATACATCTAAAGAAAAGAAAGAGGGATCCTAATAAATTCACATTAGATTTGTTAGCAAAGACTTCTAGTAACTTCTCAGGCGCAGAGATAGAAGCTGCTGTAGAGGAGGGCATGTTTACTGCATTCGATGAAGGAGCTGAAGTCAATACAGAACACATAACTAAAGCACTCACTGATACAGTACCTCTATCTAAGACTATGGAAGAGAAAATAGAAGGACTTAGAAAGTGGGCTGGAGATAGAGCTAGACTGGCTAGTAGTAAAGAAGTTGTAACTGTTGTTGGTGGTAGACGAGCCATTGAAATGTGAGGTAGAAATGAACAAATGGCAATATACTTTAGATGTTAAGGAAGCCTATAATAGAGTAGGAGAAGATCAAGATATACCTAGTTTCTGCAAAATATTAGTCAAAGAACTAAATCTTATACCTGACCACTTAAAGGATAAAAAATTAGGGGATCTTATAGATTACTTTACAAGTATGGCTGAAGACGAAGACGTTAGTATCGAGGAATTTGATCATGTATTGGATGATCTATACAATTGGGCGGATACTGATAAGAGGTTATGGATTGGTACATTTTAAGGAGAAACAATAATGGAAAATGATTTAGGTTTAGAGTTAGGTATAGGAGAACATCTTATACGGATTTCAGATAACGAAGTACTGCAGTGGATGCAACAGGGCATCGTAGTACAACTTCACATATCACATTGGCGACCATACGTATCTCTAGAGGAAAGTGATTTAGGTATCAAGAGGGACACAACAACTACTAACTACCTACAGTTAGGTAGAAAGAAGCTACTACCGCCTACCATTATATCAAAATTAGAATCTTTAGAAATGAAAGCAAGATCTAATCTAAGGGCCCTATCGTTTGAATGTCCTTGGGGTAGGTTTATACCAGCCAGCACTTGGCAAACTTGGAAGGCACTGAATACTGAAACTAAAGCAACATTCTACGCTATTAGAGATGAGTTAATAGAAACTCTACCAGAGAGTATAGAGCAACTAAAAGATATCTATACTAAAATGGCTATAGAAGCTTATAAGAGATCTGTTTATGATAATGATATAGAAGTACCTATAGAGTTTATAAACAATTTTATAGATCATTGTTTAAGTAGAATACCTGATCCAGAATTTATTAGGAACTCTTTTAGTTATACAGAGATCTATAGCTATATACCCCTATTAGAACAAGTCCAAAATGTTATACAAGGAGAAACAGAAGCTGAGAAAGAAATGAAGAAAGCTGTAGCTGAAGAGATGATTACACAGAAGAAAGAAATGGTATCAGATTTCTTAGCAGAAGTATCTAGTTCTTTGAGGGCTTTAGTATATGAAGCGTGTACCAGAGTTAAAGAATCTATAGAGAAAAATGATAAACTATTACCTGGTTCTGCTAAAAGGTTAACTAGTATTATGGAGAAAGTGAATACTCTAAACTTCTATAATGATATACAAGTTGAGAAAATGATAACTGATATAACAACATCCTTAGATAGTTATAACACTAGCAAAGATGTTAAACAAGTAGCCGAATCTATTACTGGGGTGTTAGAAACTTGCAATATACAACTAGAACAAATTATAAAATGGAGACCATCTAGATTTGGTGCTATTGAATTATGAAAAAAGATAGCCTATTTGATTATCCCGAGTTTAGAAAAGGAGTTATTAAAGAATTATTAAATATGATAGAGTACGGTACTCATCTCACTGTCCGCAGTGAAGTTACTAGTGTTGAAGTAGTGGATAAATATATTACTGACAATGAATTAGCAATCTATTCTCTAAAATGGGTAACACCGAAAGGTATGCAATATATAGAGGATAATATTATGGAGAGTGGTTATTTTTTGAGGATAACAAATTCATATCAAGCTGCGATAATAATACATTTCTTACCTTTAAAAGATTTACCAACTCTCTTATCCTCAGAACTTCCTTGGATAAGATCACTTGCTAAAGCTAGAGTTGATACGTTAACTAGGAAAGGAAAGTGATGAATGCTTATTTTGTATTCAATGACTGCCGTAATCAGATAATTTCCTGCAAAAAGGATACAGAACTGTTCACAAAATTATACTATATGTACAAAGGATATGATACTGGAGAGGGGGAATTATTTTATTACTTAAGCGGTTTTCGCTACTTTCCTATAGAACTAGAAGCTGCTAAAAAGTTAAAGAAAATAGTTAATGAGAATAATGAGATGAATCTCTCCTTATGTTGGAGTATCTGTAGAGCTTTCAAACTACCTTATACAAGAATAAAGAAAGTAGAAACTCTAATTATAGATTACTTATACAGGAAAGGAAAGAAAAACTTAGTCACTTATTTAGCTTCTAATGACGAAACACTAAGAGAGTTTGCTAAAGAAGCTATGGATAGGAGGTGATAATATGAAAAAGAAGGTTAAAAGACTATTAAAGATTTAGCTATAAGTGGCTTACTTACAGATGGTGAACACCATAAACAATGGTATCTTGAGGAAATACTAAAAGCATTAGGGTATGATTTAGAGGATCTCAAAGAAAAACAAAACAATAAGGGTTATGATTGGGATATAGGTGTAGCCCCGTGAACCCGAAAGGAGTATAGTGAGTATAGATCAAAAATTACTTGAGGAACAACAGAGAGGATTGAAGAGAGCAGATGAATATGAAAATGGTATTAGATATTTAGCTTTAGGATTTGATTTTAAGTATTCTAAGGAAGCGGAAGATGAATACTTTGAATCTATTATACTACAACTCGATGATGGTGAAGATATAGAATATAGAGTACTAGAATTTACTACAGAGTTTTTAAGTGACAGTACTTTAGTGAACAATATAGAATTCTTTTTGTTAGAGGAAGAAGCTGGATCTAAGTTATCTACTATAGTTCAAAAAGGTTATGTGAAGAACATCACAACGAGATTAGAAACACTTTGGGAAGTTTATAAGTTATTTAGGAAGTGGGAAAGAGATGAATAATTTTCGTAACAGAAAGGAGATATTGTGAAATGTTTACACTGTAGTTATTGTTGTATTGCTTATGATGTAATAGTTCCTATATCTAAAACTAAATACTCTTATAAACCACTCAATCAAAGATGTTGGAACTTAGAGTTCAACAGTGATGGGGCTACCTGTAAGATACATCATGAGAAGTTCTACAAAAGAGCTCCATGTGATAGTCATACACAAATAGAGAGTGGTGATACAGATTGTAGGATGGGTGTTTATTGTTTAGGAGAAGGTAAAGAGGTACTAGAGCACTATAGGAAGATGACCATAGCAGTACCAAACATTAAGGAGATACCAAATGGCGAAAGCAAAAAAGATTTTAACACCAACTGAGTTACATGAGCGGAATAAAAAGAACGCTATAGGTTTAGTAGTTGAGAAAACTAGTGCTGGATATATGGTGAACTCTTCTACTGGTAAGGGAGGTTATCTTGTTAATACTGATAAAGAAGGTCATCTTGCCTGTGCTTGTATGGATCAGGCTCTAAATAGAGGTATACCTAATTATAGGTGCAAACATATTATTGCAGTAGAGAATAGTTTAGAGAAAACAACTATTACTAGCTCTAGATTCGCGGCGTTAGATTTATGAGGTGATAACATGAGAGCAAGAGAAATTGGGGAGTGTAGATTCTGTGAATATTATACTCAACGCCATATAGGTAAAAGTTGGGGGATGTGTGGTTTAGAGTGGGAAGTTAGGCATGATGATGATTGGTCAGCTAGTTTCAAACTTAAAGAAGAATACAGAGAGGCATATTTAGTATGGTTAGAAACATTAATTAAAGGTTTAATTAATTGGAAGGAGAGTATATGAAATATCAATTCGCAAAAGAATTAGGAGAAGATTGCGGTTTAGAAGAGCCTAGTGAGTTTATAGAAAACGTTATTATCCATTCACCTAGTTTATTCTATTGGCCAAACATTCATAAAGAGATTGTAGAACTATTGCTTGACGCCAGAGATAATTATAGCGTAGATATTACAGAGTGGGAAGAAGAACTGGAAGGAGAAACAAAATGAAACTATACAAAATCACATTAGAAAAATCATATCCAGGTTTGCATGATTATCCTAAATTAGCGGATCAATCAGAATATGTTGTGTTATTAGAGTTACATCAAACGAAAGAAGCTGCAGAAAAGAAAGCATTGAAGCATATGATAGATTTTAACCTAGAACAATTATCTGTGGAGGGGCAAGAATCTTTCTACGAAAGAATAGATTTAGCTGCCACTAATAAACTCTCTAACAATGAGTTAGAACAACTTCAGTATGATGTAGTAGCGGCTATAGAGTACGAAAGTAATGATGCAGATATTAATACAGATGACGAACTATACTTTGTTTATAACACTTTAGCTGTGGAAGAAATTACACAACTACAGTTCGGTACTAAAACATACAAAATTCTCGTATATACTGAGGAGTAGTATAATGACTAAGGAAAAATCTAAAGAGATATTGGGAGATAGACCTAAGTGGAACTTCAAAATATGAAGAAGGCGTTATCTATAATGTGTATTTTTAATACAGAAGAAGAAAATCAAAGATTAGAAGCTTGCAAAATTCTATTGAGGAAGGAAAAAAGTGAGAGAAGAAAAACTAATAATACTAATTGATAAAGAGGGCAATCCTAGTATTGAGGTAGAAGGTGTTAAGGGTAAGAGGTGCTTAGATCTTACAAAAGAGTTAGAAGGTATATTAGGAGTAGTTAAAACAAAGACTCCAAAAAAGGAGATGGCCGAAAGGCCAGTTGTAATAACTAACTCTCCAACTCAAATAATCAAAAGGAGCTAAATTATGGAACACATAGGTAACTTATACCAGCCAACTAATCAAAAATGAAAAAGGAGAATTAAATGTTAGACAACGAACTAGATTTAGAAGATAACGAATATCCGTGTCCAGAGTGTAGTAGTTTTGTATGGGAACTTACCAACTTTGCAGCAGTTAGTTTTACTATCAATACATACTTGCGTAAAGGTTCTAGGCAAACTGATATGGAGATAAAGGAAATAGGAGGCCATAAAACTTTAACTATACCAGGGCTTAAATATGAACTCAAATGTATTACTTGTGATTATATTACTACACCAGAAGAACTAGGTATGATTAGACCTAGAGAATGTAGATATGATCATGATCTGGATATATACTACATACCTATAGAGATAGATCTAGGTAGTGTTAAAATTATAGGAAGATCTATACTACAAAAAGAATGGGGCAAGAGATACTTAGATATGAGTTTTGCTAGAAATGGGAATAGTACTTGGGTAGTAAAAGCCTATACTGAGAGTAATGATCCTGTATTAAAAAGAATGGCGGAGATAAGATTAAAGGAGTTAGGAAATGGAAAATCTTAATGGCTTGAATAGGAAAGAAGCGTTATTGAAGTTAGGTGAAGTTCTTATGGGGATGAGTGATGAGTGGTTGTTGGAAATCTATGATAAAGCTATACTTGCAGAGTGGATGCTTAATCCGATTAGATGTAGGACATGTGGTAGGTTCACTATTGCGGGATACGAGTGTCCTCATGAACAAGGTATTGGGTTAAACATTTTTGAAGGAGACGATTAATGAAACTATTTATATGGTCTACTAGATGGATCACTATAGTTGCTATGGCACCAGACTTAGAGACAGCAATCAAAAAGGTATCTGAAGAACATTGCAGTGATTGGTCAAGTGTTGATCCAGGTAATTTTATAGTGTGTGAAGAACCTACAGCAGTAGTTATATGGAATGAATAGAGGAGGAATATTAATATGAGGTACATTGTGGAAGTTGATATCATGCAAGAGTTCAATTGGATCTTTCTGGTGTATGCGCTGAACTAGTGATGTATAGAGATCAAGTAGACGATCTAGAAGATCAGATAGAAGAACTAAAAGATCGGATAGTAGATCTTGAAAATCAAATAAAAGATTTGGAGGAGAAAGTATGAAAGGATTAGTATGTGAAGGAGAATTAGAAGCTATGATGTTAGTTAAAGAAGCTTGGATTAAAATAATTGATAACGATATTGCAGATAATAAATCTACTACAGACCCAGAAGAATATAAAGAGTATGTCATAGATCTCACTAAAATGAAAGAGGTAATACTGCAGATACAATCTATGCAAGAGTTAATTAATAGTATGAAAAAACATACTTGGGACTTAAAATCAGCTGCATCATTTATAGTAGCACAATTAAGTTATAGCAAAGTAGATTTTGGAGGAGGTTGGAGTACCTAGTGAAAGATTATTTAGTTTTCAAAATTATAGGCGATAGCGATCTAATAGAACCAATAGGTAAGATGAGTTCTAAAGATGCGAAAAGAGTTATGGAGGATCTTTATAGAAACAAATATTTAGATTTCTTAGAACTAACCCAAGAACAATTTAATGAGATACTAGAACAAGGACATAGGACAGGAGGTGAGGACTCAGCTATCTTAGGATACTTACCGTGGATGGAGGATAGCTATATCATAACTACAGAATCTAATATAGCTATCTTTGTAGTAGAAGAGTTACAATTATTTACTGTTATAATGAAATCTCTACAAGAGAGTAGGAAAGGATATATTTGAAACTAGAAAATACTAACTTAATACCGTTAAAAGAACATTTAGACGAGGGGGACACTTTGCATACAATCAATATTTTAATGATAGTGCAGATGAGAAAGAAGCTGTAAATTGTTGGGAAAAATATCCTTGCAAAGTATATATTGATCCTAATGACACTAACACTATATATATAGCATATAAGTATAAAGATCTAGATGACGCTATAAACTTTACTATAGACTTTGGAAGAGTCTCTCCGGATGAAGTAGGAAGAGATAAAGATCTAGAAGAAGAAAACGAGATAGTTTTATTTGCGTGGTTTGATTGAAGGAGGTGGAAGATGAAACAGAAATAGGTGAACTAGAAAATGCGGAACTAAAAATCAACATTACTTTATGAAGGAGGGTGAACTACCATAAGCTAAAGCCTCATGGCTTCCTGCTTCAACGAAGTTATTGACATAATGAACCAATTCAAGTATATCAATATAGAGACAAACTTCTCCACAGGCATTAGATTTCTACGTCCCGTAGAAATTTTCAGACCTTCGGATAGGATATTTTTTGCCGAGTGTACGTCTCGGTCTTCCGAGTATCCGCAACTGCATTTATATATTCTATCCGATAACTGTAATACGTTTAACGAGTAACATGTAGGACACAATTTGGTACTCGGATACCATTTGTCGATAACAGTAGTCTCTGATCGTTTCTTTAGATCAGAAATTATTCCTCCCATTATCGAATGGTGTATCCGTTTACCCCATCCTTTCATCTTACTACTTTTCCATTGATGGATATTTTCATCTTGGATACAGATTTTATCATTTTCTTTTACTAACTTAGATACTATTTTATTTTTAGTATCTTTCTTTTGATTAGTTGAGTTTTGATAGGCTTTAGATAGCTTTTTCTTTTTCTTGTTCCTATTGCTGCTACCAAGTTTAGCTTTATTAACTTTCTTAGATGCTTGTTTTATTTGTCGGGTCTCGGGGAACGAGAAATTATATTTCTCTCCGTTACTAGTTGTAATGTTATCTTTGATACCGAAATCTAAACCGATTACACTACCTGTTAATTCTTTAGGTAGCTTAGGTAAGTATACTGTTATAAGGAGATAGAAATCACCTAACCTATTAACTAATGTTGCTCTTGTGTATTCTGCATCTTTCGGTATCTGTTTTAAGCCTCGTATTTTGAAATGTTTTTTATAGCCTTGTATCTTGATATACTTATCGTTAATTATTTTGTAGGTATTGTTATACTGTTTCAAAGGTACGGAACCGATAAACGATTTGTATTTTAGTTTACCGGCTTTGAAACCGGATGTCTTTAGTTGTGATAAAGCATATATACTTGTTTTGGTCCTCTGTATAAGTTCCTGGATCATTTGTGAAGATAATGTAACCAGTTCTCTTTGTTCCGGTAACTTATCTTTGTTAAGTATTGTTACTTCTTTTATGTTATCTGGTATGTCAAATAGGTTGTCGAGACTAAGTTGATAGTTATACAACCACTTGGCCTCGATAAACAGTTTCCTAAGAAAGTTAAGTTTATCTTTAGATAAATGAGACTTATCTATCTTACAGGTATAGGTTTTACATACCTGCTTTTCTCTACGTTTCTTAGTCTCTAATAAAGCTAATTTAATATTTTCGTTTTTAGTGATTCTAGTTTCTTCATTCATAATATAGGAGATAATAATATGTGAAAATTAAAAGTTATATCGTATATTTATATATACACAAAAGTTTGCAATTTGTGTCGGGGGTAGATAATCGGTAACAGGTACCAAATTCATCCATAAGCTAAAGCATCATGGCTTTCTTTGGTACATTCTTGTAACCGATCATGATTTTGAATTATACTGGGAAGGCAAAGATATGGATGATTATTATATGAACGATATCTCAAAACTAGATACATTAATACCAGAACTCCTAACAGGAGAAGCTAATTGGTATCTAGAACAATTGGAAAAAGAAGTTACTAAACATACAGATTAAGGAGAATAATTATGTTACTTAACAGATTTAATGTTAAAGAAGCTGATAATATTGATATACCTAGAATTTCAGAAGAGAATAAAGATATTGAAGCTTTGACAGTTATAATAGGAAATAGTAGCGAGGTTTTATTTCTCCTACACAATAATTTCTTAAAGAAGTTCACTACTAATGATGACCTAATGGTTAACAATGATATACTTAATCCGAAATGGGGATCCGACGCTTATATAGTCACTCAATACAGAAACGATTCTGTACACTGTTATTATGATAGTTCAACAAAAAAATTAGTACATCACAGAGGTAAGATAGTTAACATTGATAAAATTAATGAAGTGGAGAAACAGTTAAAGGTGGCAAGGAACTATAAAAGGAGTTTCGAGGTTAAAGTTCACTCACTATAATACGGTTTAAACTTACTAGCCTTTGATTTAAGCCTCTTATATCTAAACTATATATAATTATACAGATTTAGTTTATGAGAGGCTTAAACACTACTATAGGAGGAAATAATGAGGATTAGCGATATGGCGGCTGAACTTATCAACAAAGATAAACTAAATGGAATCAAATCATCAACAGAAGAGTTACCGTATGATATAGTTATTAAACTACTCACTAGAGTTGCTTTAGGTCATAAAGCTACAGAGGAAGAAAGAACATATATACAAAAGTGGTATAAGGAGTTTATAGGAGGAATAAATGAATAATTTAGAAAGAGTTAATAGGGCTTTAGAAGTGTATGGAGCTACGGATATATACATTCTTGATTGGGAATATGAAGATGAAGATATGTACTATCCAATAATATTCACTAAAGGTAGGTTTAAATGCTTTTGCAATCTTTATATGATAGAACTAGCACTATTAGATACTCCAGGTGATTGTGAGATCTATATACACGCTATACAGTATGGATTAGACAAATATGACAATATAGATAAACTGGAAGAGAATAAAGATCTTTATAATAAGTATCTAGAGATCGTCAAACCGAGGAAAGGTAAAGAGTGTTTCCTAGACCTATTTGTTACTAGTGAATAAGGAGGTTGATGACTGTAAGGACACTTATAGTTTACATGTTAATGATATCTTCTTTATGTACTGGATACCTGATCCACAATAAAGATGAACCGATACCTGTAACAGAAGTACAAGTGATCAAAATAAAGTTTGTTAATAAAAGTGACCGGGAGATAATAACAGAATCCATAATGAAATTATCTCCCCACATTGAAAGAGAAAAAGCATCGCAGTATGCGTATATAATAAATAAGGAGTGTGAGGAAAAGAAGTATGATTGGCGGGTAGTAGTAGCGGTTATGATGGTAGAGAGTTCATTTAAAGAACACTCGCTATCATATAAAGGGGCTAATGGATTGATGCAACTTATGCCTGATACAGCTAATGAGTTGTTAGCTAAATCTAATATAGTAGCTGATTATAAAGAACCTAGTGTTAATATCAAACTAGGTATTCAATATCTAATATACCTAGAGAAGAAGTTTGTAAGAAGAGATCTTAGTCTTATAGCATACAATAGAGGACCTACAAGAGTTAGGAAGGAGTTGGTCAATGGTAACTTACCTTTAAGCTATTTAGAGAAGGTTATGTATTATTATGAACTGATTAGTTGAACTATGAGGAGGTTAAAGATTATGAGAAATTATGCAATCACGGTTATGGATTTAGACCAAGAGGAAACCTTAAATGTTATAGAAGCTAATAGTGCAAAAGAAGCTCTAAGGAAATTCTTTGAGGGTTTTGCTAGTGTAGAGGAGTTCTTTGAGGAAGGGGAGATGATACCTGAAGGAGAAACTTTATTAGAAACCAAAGAGGAATGGGTTTTAGAAACTAGAGAGTATTGGTTATCACTATTAAAGTCACCTTATAGATTTACTTATAAAGAAGAATCTTGGTATGGTACTATTAAAGATAGTTTTGGTATAAGTGATGCAGATTTCTATGAAAATGAATCTATATTCTATGCAGCTATTAATTTACAGGAAGTACTGGAGAAAGTAACTAAACTTATGAAAGGAGAATAATGGAAGCTAATTATGAATACGCAGAGTTTAGTGAAGATGATTATTATCAAAGTATGGAAGGAATGATTGATTGGATTATTAAAGGGCATCTAAAAGAGTTAGTTACAGAGTATACAAAACTAACGAAAGGAGATATAGATAAAAAAAGTTAAAAAGGGCTGCTGCTAGATCACTTAATAAGATCTCTAAACCTACATCAGAGGAGATTATAGCTGCACTTAAAGGGAGTGATCTTTATGGTATGGTTATAAAGCTACCCAGAGAGGTTGAGAAGAGATTTTCAAAAGCTAAGGAACTTATTAAAGGTATTAAGTTTCTTATCGAAAGAGGTGATGTAGGAGAAATAGAAAACCTACTCGAATTTGAAGGTCTTGATAACAAACAAATTGAGAAAATCAAACTACTCATTGAAAAAGATGATATAGTTGAAGTTGAGAACATACTATTAAATATTTAAGGAGAATAATGAAAGCTATTTGTTATTACAAAAAAGTTACTGATCGGCATGACATATATAAACTAGAAGAGTTCAAAGGAGTAGATCTTATTAATAGTATAGATGAAATTGAAAGTATATTACAATCTACTGTTTATGATCTGGGTATAATGATTGCAGAAGATAAAGACTATGAAGAAGGAATAGAAAATGATGATAGTCCTGCTTTTAAGAAATGTTTAGAAGAAGCTAGAAAACAAGTAGATTACTTCTATATCAATCCTTTAGTTGTAGATAATATTAAAGCAGCTTGGGAGAATAAGTCTAACTATGAATATGACTCTGAAGAAGCTGATATGGGATTAGCAGCTTCTTTTGTGAATTTTGCTAGAGCATTTAAAGTGAATTCTATATTTGATATACACATCAAAGAACTATATGACTTTAGAGCGAAGTATAATTTGAAAGGAGAATAAGATAAATGGACATAGGTATTCCCGCACAAATTGTTAACTACATAATTAATGCTTTTGTAGCATCAATTATCGCTTTGTTACTATATATAGTTCTTATACCAACCACAATAGACGATAATTGGCAATGTAATTGGTACTCTACGGTATTACCACCTATAGTAGTATTTTTCATAGTATTTGCTATTCTTAATGGTTGGTTAAGAATACACATAACTTAATGTATAAGTGTGAAGGAGTTAAATCAATGATTAACAAAATCAATGAACTAAAGAAAGAGATTAATAAACATAACAAGTTATACTATATTGACGATGCACCTATGTAACTTGATCTCGATATCTTTACATTTTGGGATCGATAATAAGTTATCTGTTACTGAGAAATGTTGAGGTACGGTAAACGATTGTCTGTTCCTTTTCTTTTTGAACTTTGGAAACTTAGTCCTGTGTTCGAAGAAGTTTACATATGCTCGTTCTAGATTCCTTAAAGCAAATTGTAGAGATTGAGAATTTACATCCTGTAACCAATCATACTCTTCCTGTTTCTTGAAAACAGTTAATAGTTTCTCGGTAGCATAAAACGATAATCCTTTACCAGTATCTCGGTAGAAGTTAATTCGTTCACCTAAGTAGTGATTGTAAACAAACCTTACGCAACCGAAATGTTGGTTCAGTATTTCGATTTGTTCTTTATTTGGATATATTCTGTATTTATATGCTTTATGGATTTTCATGATACTATAATTATATAATATATTAGTAAATATTACAAGCCGAAAGTAGGTGATAGATTAAAATATTCTCGTATATTTATATATACACAAAAGTCCGCAATTGGCAAATGGGATAGGAAATCGATAACAAACTTACCCTTACCTAAAGGAAAGGGTTTTCTTTGTTACGAAAGAATAACACATAACAAAACTATAAGTTATCCTAGTAGATAGGATAACTTATAACAAAGGAGAATAACTTAATGGGAATTATAATTGTTTGGTATGATAGTGAAGATGATCGTATGGCTATCAACTACTCAGATACTGAGGTTATTAAAACGGCTTTAGATGATCTAGGTAGAGTTATAGGTCACAATGTACCAGTTTTGGCTGACGAATGGGATTGGCGAGAGTTTACTAAAGGCTTTAAACTTCCAACAGCAATCTCAGAAGAGGTAAGTATCATTACTCATGCAGAAGAAGAGAATGATTATCTATATATACAAACAGCTGACAATCCTTCATTTATAGCTGTTATAGTTAACCTAGACAAATCTATAAAAGATAGGTTAACTATTATTCCGGGTAGATATTTATTAACTCAAGTGATACCTAATGCTACTTATCTTATAGGATACTGTAACGAAGGTATACCTAACTATAAAATGAAGGTATGGGATTGCGATAGAAGAGAAGAAGTTTATGGTCCTTGGAGTGAGTACCTACCAGAAGCAATAGTGAATTGGAAAGATATGAAATCTATACAAGATTTAAAGCAAACTAAAATATGGACTATGAGATATTCTGGACCTAAAACATTTGTTAGTAAGAGCTGTATTAATGAAGAAAAAGATGAACCAATCAATTTCTATGAAAACTTTGAGAAAGTTAATGAGGATGATTATTATCAAAGTATGGAAGGTATGATTGATTGGATTATTAAAGAACACTTAAAAGAGTTAGTTACGGAGTATATAAAACTAACTAAAGGTGGTATAGATAATAAAAAGTTAAAAAGAGCTATTGCTAGATTACTTAATAAAATCTCTAAACCTACATCAGAGGAGATTATAGCAATGTTGAAAGGGAGTGATCTATATGGTATGATTATAAAACTACCAAGAGAGGTTGAGAAGAGATTTTCAAAAGCTAAGAGGCTTATTAAAGGTATTAAGTTTCTTATCGAAAGAGGTGATGTAGGAGAAATAGAAAACCTACTTGAATCTGAAGGTCTAGATACTAAACAGATTGAGAAGATTAAACTACTCATTGAAAAAGATGATATGGTTGAAATTGAAAACATACTATTAAATATGAAGGAGAATTAATGGAAGCAATTAAATTTAATTTAACAGAAGATCAAATGCTAAATTTATTAATGATGATCAATTGTGAAGATATGGGCAATAGTACTGAAATCTTTACAAACAACAATGAGAACGATCTCCGTTGGCATCTACCTTTGACGGATGTAGAAGTTGAAAGTGCCCCTTACAAAGCACATGTAGTTGGTATATACTATATACACTTTCTAGATCCTACTGTTTTAGAGTATTATATTGGCAACATAAAAGACAAAGGAAAGTTAGAAGAGTTGACTCACTTGATAAACAAGTTCCAGAAAGATTGGGGAACGGTTTGTAGTATTCTAATAAGGAACAAACTAAAAGATCTAGGTTATATTGTAGATCCTCCCGATTGGGAAGAAGATAAGTAGTTCACATACTAAAAAGGTATATGTAGGTGGTTACTAGTGAACTACCATAAGCTAAAGCCTCATGGCTTTCTTTGGTACATTCTTGTAACCGCCTACATATTGAAAGGAGAATAATGGAAAAGAAAGATATGGAAGAACCAGAAATTAAATATACATATACTGTATCAATGAAATTCAAAAGTACTTGGGATAGAGATACAATTTTTAGTTGCATTGTTGCAGAACTTAAAGAGGATACAGTAGAAGAAGATGATTGGGAATATCTTGAGATGGAGCAAGAACCCGATGAAAGGTATGGAGGAACTAATCAATGATTAATAAAATCAACGAACTTAAAAAAGAGATCAATAAACACAATAAACTTTATTATATTGATGACTCACCTATCATCCCAGACCACCAATACGATCTATTAATGAAAGAATTAATTAATCTAGAGAAACAACATCCGGAGCTAATTACTCCGGACTCACCTTCTCAGAGAGTAGGTAGTTCACCTCTAGAAAATTTCATACAAGTACCGCATAGGAATCCTATGCTATCACTAGATAACACTTACAATGAGGAAGATATAATAGAGTTTGATAATAGAGTGCATAAACTATTACCAAATGAGTTTATAGAGTATGTAGTAGAATTAAAGATAGATGGCATAGGTATATCTCTTGTATATGAAAAAGGTATACTAGTTAAAGGTATAACTAGAGGCGATGGTAGTATAGGAGAAGATGTAACTAATAACATAAAAACTATAAAAAGTATTCCTCTTACTCTTAATGAAAATATTAATATAGAAGTTAGAGGAGAAGTATTTATGAAAAAATCTACTCTAGTTAATCTTAATAAGATTAAAGAAGAGGAAGGTGATCAACCTTTTGCTAATCCTAGGAATGCAGCTTCTGGTACTATGAAACAATTAGATTCTAGAGAAACTGCTAAAAGACCTTTAGATTGTTTTCTATATACTCTTAACTACATAGAAAGTACTGACTGGAGGTATGATATTACCCGTCAATGGGAAGCCCTTAGTTTTATGAGTAGACACTACTTCAAAGTTAATCCTCATGCCCAAGTAAAAAATACTATAAGTGCTGTAATAGATTTTTGTAAAGATTGGATAGAGATTAGAGATACAGTAGATTATGATATCGATGGTATAGTAATAAAAGTTAATAATTTTGAGCAACAAAGGAGATTAGGTTATACAGGTAGGTCTCCTAGGTGGGCTACTGCTTATAAGTTTCCAGCAAGGAGGGCTAAAACTAAGATAGAGGATATAATTATACAAGTAGGTAGAACTGGTTCTCTTACTCCAGTAGCAGTTCTTACACCTACTCAATTAGCCGGTACTGTTATCTCTAGAGCTCTATTACATAATGAGGATGAAATAAAGAGGAAAGACATCAGGATAGGAGATACCGTTATTATAGAAAGAGCTGGGGATGTTATACCCGCTGTAGTAGAAGTAGTATTAGAAGATAGAACTGGGAATGAAGTATCATTCATAATGCCAGCCAACTGTCCAGTATGTAACTTACCTGTAAGTAGGATAGAAGATGAAGCTGTTACTAGATGTACTAATCCTAGTTGTCCTGCTCAACTGAAAGAAAAGATATGGCATTTTGCAAGTAGAGATGCTATGGATATATCTGATCTAGGATCTGCTACTATAGATCAATTAGTAGATAAAGGATTAGTAAAAAATATATCTGATCTATATTATTTAACTGAAGAGAGTTTACAAGTAATGGATAGATTTGGTGAGAGATCTATTAAGAGATTACTAGATGAAATAGAGAAGAGTAAGAGTAATAAACTAGAGAAACTACTATATGGGTTAGGTATAAGGCACGTAGGTCATGGAACAGCTGAAAGATTAGTAGCTAATTTTCATTCTATATATGATATAATAAATACTACCATAGAAGTATTATCTAGTATACCTGATATTGGATCCACAGTTGCTAACTCTATAGTAACGCATTTCCAACAGAAAAGTAATTTAGATATTATTGATGACTTAGAAGCAGCTAATGTAAATATGGAAGGAGAGGAAGTAGAAATGGTGGAAACTGAACTTACAGGTAAGACTTTCGTTATTACAGGTACTCTATCAGTACCTAGAGAGCAGATAGCAGAAACAATCAAAAGAGTGGGGGGTAAGGTATCTGGTAGCGTGAGTAAGAACACTGATTATGTAGTACTAGGAACTGATCCTGGATCTAAGTATGACAAAGCAGTACAGTTAGGTGTTACTATACTTAATGAGGAAGAGTTTAATGAATTAGTAGGAGAGTGATTATGAAAGTTAAGAAAGGCAGTGTAAATCATATTAACTTACACAAAATTGCTATAAAAGATCATTCGTTTGATCCTCAGAAACTGGAAGACTACTATAAAGCGGGATTTATAGATATTACAGCAACGAATAGATGTTTAGAAATACTAGAAGAATTAGGTAGTGATTTTGAAGTAGGAGAGGTTAAATTCGGTTCAGCTGAATATATAGTACTCAAAGAGTTAAAAGTTCTAGGTTTCTATTTTTATTATCATTCCTTATTCACTATTGGAAACCTAATACATAGGGGTTATATATTAGTAAATACTATAACTCAAAAGGGTTTAGATAAGTTAGAAACTATAGAGAAAGACAAGAATTGGTGTGAGCGAAGTTTAATATTAACACTAGTATATTTTACCTCCAATGTTTATAGGTTACACGCTGTAGAACTAGGATTACTAATTTGGCAAGACGGCTATAAACTTACAGAAAAGGGAAAAAAGTATCTTTATGAAAATGTTAATATAGCCTTCTCAAAGTGGAAATATTCCTGGCATCATGTAGATTACTTACTCCCATATGTGACTGATATATCTATACTACCCAGTTATCTAGCATCTGACCACAAACATATAAGTGATGCTGCTAAAAAAAGGTATGATGAACTTAAAGGAAAAAATAAATGAAATACACATACAAGATCAAACTTAATGTAGAAAGTGACAAAGATCAAGTGCCTATTGTTACTATCCTTAAAGAAGCTTTCATAGATGATGAGAAAGCTAAAATTGAAATTGCAGAAATAGTTCAGTTAGATAATAGCTGGACTGTTGAGAAAGGTCTAAAAGAATTATCAGAAAAAATTCCTGCTGTGAAAGAAGCAATAGAAAAAGGATGGAAATTTGATCTAAAGGAAGCTTGGGAAGAGAGATTACAGATTATGTATGATAGTATGCAAGAAGATACAGGGCATTTTGTGAGTTGTTATGACTATGATCATCCTACAGATCAAGAGAAATTTGAGGAAGTTGTAGATGGTTTAGTTGATATGTGGTTGAATAATGAATAACCGTTAGCATACGGCTAAAAGTAACTAGCTTTAGTTTTAAGCCTCTTATAACTAAGATTTATATATTAGTTCATGAAAGTTATAGAAGAGGCTTAATAGGAGGAATAATTGAAAATACATAACATTAGATTAGGTTTTGCAGCTAACTCTAGTTCATCACATTCTATTGTATTCTGTAATCCAGATCAAACAGATGAGTTATTAGATAGTTATGAGTTTGGTTGGAATGAGTTTGTAGCCCATTCTAAAGAATCTAAAATGCATTATTTATCACTTTTACTATACTATAATTTGCAGAATATTATGAATAGTGAAATGGCAAATATAGTAATGCAACATCTTACAGGTATACCTTATACAGAGGATAGTTATATAGATCATCAAAGTATCATAGAATTACCTTTCTCTAGAGATATGAAAGGTATTGATACGGAATTCTATAAAGATTTTGAAGATTATATATTACAAGAAGATATAGCTATATTAGGCGGCAATGATAATTATGAATCAGAAGATATACCACATCCTTTATCTAGTAATGTTATAAACCTACCTTTAGGGAGAGAGTTTAGTGATAGGTATATAGCAAGGAAAGATAAAACTTTTGATTATTGGACTTTATTTAATATATATACTGGAGCTAAAGTTAGATTTTCTTTTAATAATATAAAAGAATCTCCCACTAAAGCTTCTTATCCAGAGTTAGTGGATGTAAAAATCACTAACTGTTGTTTTAAGAATTGTAGTCATTGTTATCAGGATAGCACTAGCAATGGTTTGCATGCTAAAAAATCAGATTTCTATCCTATTTTATCAGCATTAGGGGATATGGGCGTATTTGAAGTAGCAATAGGAGGGGGCGAACCTACTATACATCCAGATTTTGATTATATAATATCTTCTTGTAGGTACCATAATATAGTACCTAACTTCACTACAGCTAATCTTGATTGGATATGTAATCCTAATAATAAGGGAATTATGAATGAAGTAGGGGCTATTGCTTATACTGTAAATAAGTATGAGGATATAGAAGACCTAAGTAATATTATAGATAAATATGGATATACTAGAAATAAGTTTACATTACAAGTAATAGTAGAATTAACAGAAGGTTTATTTACTATACTACAAAAAGCTTATGAACATCATTTTAGGGTAACATTATTAGGTTTTAAGGATACTGGTAGAGCTAAAGATATAATACCAAGTCAAATTGATTGGATTAAAAGTATACAAACCTTAATAAAAGAACATGATTGCCCTATTATAGCTATAGATACAGTGTTAGCTAAAGAGTATGAAAAGGAGTTAAAGAAAATTAAAATACCCAGCCATTTATACGAAACCAGGGATGGTACATTTTCTATGTATATAGATGCTGTGGAGAAAAAGTGTGGACCTAGTTCTTATGAGCCGGATAAACTTGTAGATCTAAAAATGGATAAAGATTTGTTTTTACAACTATCTAATAACTTTTTTAATTTTTAAGGAGAATTAATATGGAAGAATTGATTGATACAGATATGTTTGAAGACTTGGGATGAGGTCGTTAATAAAGTTATGTTATATAAGGATGACGAATTACTGGGACTAATGGTGTACCATTCTTATAATATATTCAAAGAAGACTTGAAAAAAAGAGACTATGATAAATATCAACAACTAGATAAGAAAGCAATAAAGATTCTTAAAGACCATACAGATATGTTTGAAGATTACGAGTGAACTACTCTTGCCTTTAATTTAAGCCTCTTATAAACTAGATCTAGATAATTTATATAACCTTTCCCAGGGGAAAACCGGTGAGTCTTTAGCTCACCGGATGAACCTGGTTACGGACATTGGTGACGGTAAGTCCTCGTTGTCCGTTAACGGTTGATTCACTTCGAGAGTGTTATA
>Ga0315293_10000786_pt1 | contig 30076 bp, 22 predicted proteins | sample YL17G13_20_MG_FD_203071 | JGI IMG/M metagenome (GOLD analysis project Ga0315293, IMG submission 203071) | Sediment microbial communities from Yellowstone Lake, YNP, Wyoming, USA - YL17G13_20 | ecosystem: Environmental > Aquatic > Freshwater > Lake > Sediment | place: USA: Wyoming | collected... | reverse complement strand
GCTGTTTTTCCCCTTCTTCACCACCAAGGGGAAAAATGGTTTCGGCATGGGCCTGGCAGTGGTATATGGCATATTATTCCGCCATCAAGCCGATATCAATGTCGATTCGTCCCCCGACCAGGGGGCGGTATTCACTTTCAAGTTTAAGCCTATCAAGGTAAGACCGAATAGCAATCAAGCGGGGCCAAAGGTCGACGAGCCTGGATCGCTGTCGATACTGCTGGTCGACGACGATAATAATCTCCTCGACGTTGTAGGCGATATGCTGGAATTCATGGGATTCAGGCATGAGAAGGCCGATGGTGGCAGAAAAGCCCTCCAGCTCCTTCAGGAAAAGCGTTATGATCTGGTCGTGACCGATCTCGGAATGCCGGAGATCGGCGGCTGGGATGTTGCCAAATTCTGCCGCGAAAATTATCCGGGCATGCCGGTAATCCTCATATCCGGCTGGGGGGCCCAATTGAACAACGAAGAGGCGCTGAGTCGGGTGGATGCTATCCTTCCCAAACCGTTCCAGTTCGAGGAAATAAGGGAGACAATTACGGCGGCAATGTCCAAGGCCTCGAATCCGACCAGGCGCTCGACAACCAGTATCAGGTTGACACAGGTCGGCCATTAGGGTATCTATAGCCCTGATGGAAAATGGCGCCATATTCGAACTTCTGAGATCGCTAAAATCCAAGGTTGATCAGCGCATTTTCGAATTCCTGCCGACAACGAATGACATACCCGAAATAGAATTGCTCTACCAGATGATGAGGGATTACCCGTCTCGCTCCGGGAAAGGCCTCAGGCCGGGATTGCTTATGATTTTCAACCGGGCGTTCGGCGGCGTTGACGAGAGGGCGCTGACCACTGCCGCTGCCCTGGAAATCTTCCAGAATTGGATTGTGATTCACGACGATATCGAGGACCAGTCGGATCTTCGACGCGGACTGCCGGCGCTGCATATCAAACATGGCGTTCCGTTGGCCCTTAATGCCGGAGATGCCCTGGCCGGCAAGATGTGGGAGTTGCTTCTGCAGAATCGGGACATAATCGGCCCGGAAATGACCATGACGATTTTCGATGAATTCCTCAATATGTACGCCCACACGACCGCGGGGCAACATATCGAGTTGAACTGGGTGGCCGCCCGGAAGTGGGACCTGGCCGAAGATGATTATTTCGAAATGTGCCGCCGCAAGACCGCATGGTACACGGTTATCACCCCATGCTGGTCAGGCTCGCTCATAGCCGGAATCGATCGAGCGATGAGAAGCGCATTCATAAATTTTGGGATGGACCTTGGTATCGCGTTCCAGATACAGGATGATGTCCTCAACCTGGCCGGCGACATTAATAAATATGGCAAGGAGATTGGTGGAGATTTATGGGAGGGTAAACGAACCCTGGTGATTATCGACCTTCTTCGAAAGTGCTCCGGGAAGGAAAGGGAATTCATAATAGGTATTCTCAACAAAGGGCGCGAGAAGAAGAGCCAGGGCGATATCGACAAAGTGCTGGCATTTATCAAACGCTATGGCTGCATAGCGTATGCCGCCGGCATTTCCCGGAATTTGGCTCGCCGCGCCCAACAGACTTTCATGGAATCGATCGACAGCTCGGCCGACCCTTTGTACAGACAGGTAATCATCAATCTCATCGATTTTATGGTCAGCCGGGAGCTTTAACCGGTGCCACGATTGGAAGAAATTCCCCCATACGAAGTCGACGGGAAAAAGGCCTTCGTCCGGCGCATGTTCGATGATATCCATGCACGTTATGACCTGCTCAACACCATATTGTCATTTGGTCAGGACAGACGTTGGCGCAAGATTACGGTGAAAGATATGCCATCGGACGGCATAATCATCGACCTCTGCTCCGCCGGGGGAGAGTTGGCGCACGAGTTATTCGCGAGGCCCGATTTCAACGGCCAGATTGTGATGGCCGACATATCCAAGCAGATGATTTCACTATACCGCAGAATCCTCGGGCCACAATATTCTGGCCGATATTTCCCGGTCATTTGCGATGTTGAAAATTTGCCGTTTAAAAAAGGGGTCTTCGCAGGATCCATGAGCGCCTTCAGCCTGCGAAACCTCACAAACCTGGGGCGCTTGACGGGTGAGGTCAGGCGCGCCCTGGAACCCCGGGGGTTGGCTCGGTATCTTGAAATCGCGCATCCCCAAAACAAATTATTGGAGACAGCTTTTAAATTGTATTTTTATCATATCTCTCCGCTTGTCGCCAGGTTCTTCACGAATAAGACCTATGCCTATAGGTATTTGCCAAGCTCGCTCAAGGCATTCCCCAGGCAGGATGAAGCTGCTCGCTTGTTAAGCGAGGGCTGGGCTGAATGCGATTATCGCAACATCTTCGGTGGAATGGCAGCCGTTTACAGGCTCGCCAACGGGAAAATGGACGATGCGTGATATTAAAGCGATAGTCGCCTCGATCCTGTTTTTCATTTTCATGTCGATTAATGTCGCCTATGTCGTGGCATCTCAGTCGGGCGACCGGGATATCCCAGCTCGCGAAATCAGAGATCAAGACCAGAGTGCAATCGTGGCGAGGGTTCTTGACGGCGACACATTCGTTCTTACCGACGGTAGGCATCTCAGGCTGATCGGTGTCGACACTCCGGAGAGGGGAGAGCCATTGGCCGACATGGCCAGGGAGTTCGCTGATTCTGTCCTGACAGGAAAGCCGGTCAAGATCGAAAATGACAAGATGCGCCTGGATCGGTACGATCGCATTCTTGGTTATGTTTTTATCGATGCGGTCTTTTTCAACGAGCTTCTGATACGCCGGGGTCTGGCCCGCGTCTACCTTTTCAAGGAAAACAGGCGCTATTCCAAGAGGCTCATAGAAGCTCAAAAAGATGCCCGTCGCCAAGTGATTGGAATTTGGTCATTGCCAAAGCCAGTGGACGAGCCATATTATGTTTCGGCCGGGGGATCATACAGATTCCACAGACCTCTGTGCACTCTTATAAGGAACATTAATCTCCGCAAGGCAAAAAAATATATAAATCGGGATTCTGCGCTTGATCAGGGACTTTCGCCCTGCCGCGGTTGTCGCCCTTAAGGCTGTGACGTTTCCTGCCGATAAATACCATTGAATCATATAATTGGGAGGATCTCTGCCGTCCATTCTTGTTATCGAGGATAAAGGCGCCATGCAGCAGATGTTGGCCGCCACGCTGACCACCGAGGGGTATGAGGTCGAACTGGCCTCAGACGGCCTGGAAGGAATCAGTCGCGCCAAGGACAAGAGGTATGACGTAGTCCTGACCGACCTAAAACTTCCCGGCGCTGATGGCCTGCAGGTTTTGTCCGAGGTTAAGAAAAGCGACCCCGAGGCCCCGGTCATAATCATGACCGCCTACGCCACGGTCGAAAATGCCGTCCAGGCCATCAAGATGGGGGCGTTTGATTTTCTCACCAAGCCTTTCGATACCGACAGACTTTCCATATTAATTAAGCGCGCTCTCGAAAACAGGCGCCTGATTGCCGAAAACACCCTCCTGCGAGAGGAGCTTGCCCAGACTATCGGCCTGAACGAGATTATTGGGAAATCCGAAAAGATGGTGCAGGCCTCCGAGCTTGTCCAGAAGGTCTCGCCATCCGATACAACTGTGCTCTTACAGGGTGAGTCAGGCACTGGCAAAGAGCTTTTCGCGAGGGCTATCCATCACCTGTCGCCCCGCAAAAACGGTCCATATGTGACCATAAATTGCGCTGCCATTCCCAGAGAGCTCCTCGAAAACGAATTGTTCGGTTCCGAACGCGGCGCATTCACCAGCAGCATAGCCCGCAAAATGGGCAAATTCGAAATTGGCGAGCAGGGGACGATATTTCTCGATGAGGTCGGCGACCTTGACGTTTCGCTTCAGGCCAAGTTGTTGCGTGTCCTCCAGGAAAAGAAATTCGAGCGGCTGGGAGGCACCAAGACGATCAATGTCAATGTCAGAGTGGTGGCGGCGACCAACATGGATCTTCGTGAGGCCATCGTAAGGAAAACTTTCAGGGAAGATTTATATTACCGCCTTTCGGTTTTTCCGATTACGATACCCCCCCTTCGCGAAAGGCGCGAGGATATATCAGCCCTGGCCGACTACTTTGTTCAACGGTTTTCCTTGGAAATGAAGAAGAAACCAGTCAAATTATCAAAAGAAGCCATATCCTTGTTGGACAAATATCATTGGCCGGGCAATGTCCGCGAATTGGAAAACACAATCGAAAGGGCGATAATACTTTGCGAGGGTAGAACAATAACGCCCGAGCATCTGGCGATCAGGCTTCCCAGAGCCAGCGAAATCAGCCTCCGGGAGGGCGCTGGGCTGAAAGAGGTGGGCGCCATGGCCCAGGCCGAGGCAGAAAAATCGCTTATCAAGCGCATTTTGAATCAGACCCACGGTAATAAGAGAAAAACGGCCGAAATACTAAAAATCGACTATACCACTCTTTTTGAAAAATTGAAAAAATATGGTTTACAGTCGTCCCGTCAGATGATAGAAGAAGATATCGAGGCCAAAACCGTCGGCGTCGGATTTTAAGGAATTGAATAATTCTTACAGGAACGCAAAATAATCTTGACTTTGGGGTTGCCCATTATGTAATATTTCTGTAAAGCAGGTCGGGGGCTGCGATTGATAATTGTGGTGTGGGTGGATTTAGAATCAAATAAAGCAATAATTTTAAGGAGGCCCTTAGTAATGAAAAAGTTAATTATGTTATTGATGGCAGGCCTGCTCTTGACAGGCGTTGCCTATGCTCAGCAGGATCCCGAAGATCCCGGAATCCAGGATAGCTTGATTATCGGGTGTCTTCAGGATCATGTCGATTCGTCTAATTCATATCAGTACCGATTCATTCAAATTTATGCCGAATGCGACGATTCGGTCTTTTATTACAACCTGCCTCTGAAGTGGACCGCCCCTCTCGGCGGAGTTACCTGCGGCCCCGGCACGATGTATAATTTCCCCTTAAATCAGTGGGACGAGGCTTATGACACGGTCATTGCCAGCCAGAACTATGTCAGGCAGTTCGGCTTCTGCAATCTCCTACCGCAATCTGATAATCCTCCGCTTATTACTAACGGCCAGAGGGTTCATGGATGGAGCCTTCGCTTTATCATTGCTCCCAATACGCGGTCGCAAATGGTCGTATTCGATACCACCTGGGATGATCGCAACGGTTCTGCGAGTTTCAGCAACGAGCTTGGCGAAATCGAGATCACCCCTGGAATCCAACCCGGTTTCATCGGGATCGGGGCACAGGGCGCTGATGACCCGGTAACCCAGATTCCGGCAGAATTCGCCTTGATGCAAAACTACCCCAACCCCTTTAATCCTGAAACCAATATCGAATTTATGCTGCCGAAGGAGCAGGATGTTTATCTTTCAGTTTATAACCTCCTGGGCCAGCAGATTAGGACGTTGGTTAATGCCAGAGTTGAGGCGGGCAGGCATGTTGCGCATTGGGATGGCAAAAACGATAATGGAACAGTGGTCCCGTCAGGAGTCTATTTCTACAGGCTATATACACCCGAATTCAGCCAGACAAATAAAATGGTCCTGGTAAGGTAATAAGGACCCCAGATCTTGTTGGGCAGGCCTTTAGGGGCCTGCCTATTTTTTCGGGGGGAACCATTTGCCTCAAACCCTGGTAAAAAGGTATTGAGATGTCGGTCTGGCTCCATTAACTTTTACCAAGGAGGAATAATGAGATACGGGTTGCTTCTGGGGATGGCAATGGTCCTATCGTTGTCGTTGCCGGCGATGGGGGTTACCGTAAACGCTGGCCCTGACAGTATCATCATTGGTAATGCAACAGTTGCAGCGGGACAGTCGAGCGTGACTGTGCCAGTCTATTTCGTTACGCACGGTGATGTCACCTACTTCAATTTGCCTCTCAAGATCGAAGGCGCCGGGGATGTCAGATTCCACGGCCAACAGGTCGCCACGGCTGTGGAGGGCTGGGATGACTCCTGGCAAGGAGTGAGCGAAAATGGCACTCAGGCCCTTCACATGGGTTTTGCGGATCTGGGTGGCGAGGATAATCCCGGCACAAACACGGCTGGCAAGAGAGTACTGGCTTTCAACCTGATCATGGCCGTGAACGATGCCTCCCAATTATCACAGGCCGCTATATTGCCCAGAGTCGACCAAAGAGCAGGCGGCCCTATATTTGGCTTTAGCGATGGCTTTGGAAGCTCCGACCCGGTTGTCGTTGGCGGAATGCTGACCCTTGGGGCGGGCGAGCCTGTCGGAAGCGAACCCCTGCCCACCGAGGTTTCATTGAGCCGGAATTTCCCGAACCCATTTAACCCCAGCACCGAGATATCATTCGCACTTCCGAATGATCGTTTTGTGAGCCTCTCGGTATTTAACATACTTGGGCAGGAAGTTAAAAACCTGGTTTCGGGGGAAATGCAGGCCGGATTCCACAAAGTCATCTGGGATGGCACCAATAGCAATGGTGAGAGCGCACCATCAGGCACCTATTTCTATAGAATGGATGCCGGTGATTATTCGCAATCCATGAAGATGGTCATGCTCAAGTAAGATACCGATAGCGTAAGCCTATGAAACGGGCCAGCTTAGGCCCGTTTTTTATTTCCAACACTAAAAAGTCTTGACGGCCTATTTTTAATTTTATAATGTAATTTATTGCATCATTGGCCTTTGTATTGGCAATTATGTTCCCAAGCCGCAATTCTCTTCGCGTGGAGGGTATTATGAGGCTTATCGTTATAGTGCTCGTTGCCGCTATCCTGGCGCCTGCCATCAGCTCCGCACAAACCGGATTCAATCTAATTTATGGCAATCGTGATGGAAGCAGAATGACTGTCATGATTGGGGATACGATTCAATTTCCGATATGGGTATCTACTCCCGCAGATTGGACAGCGGACTCGATTGGCTTTATGTCGAATACCATGGAAATAGACTTTCAGATTGTTAATCAAATATCGTGGTGCGGTTGTACTTTATGCGACGCTTGCTGCGACTTTAATGACCCGCCACCATATTTTTGTCCAACTCTAACCACCATATATCCCATAAATACGGCAGGCGATACGATCCAAATAGGTTTTTATTTATTTCGCCTTGCGAATGATCCCGGGTATATCGGTCAGACCGTATGCCCAATCGGCTTTTGTCCCAGACCGTCATTATGGGGTAATATTGACGGAACCGAGCAATTTCTGTCTCTCCAGAGCTCCAGTTGCTTATATTTTTCTCCGGGATGTGATGTAATTGACGGCGATGCCAACGGCAACGGAGCCTTCAATGGATTGGATGTGACTTTCTCGGTGGCCTTTCTCAAGGGGATTGGCTCGGCTCCCCGGCGTTGCCCCGATTGCTGAGCATGCATTATTCTCTTGCTGCCGGGCCAGCGACTTTTTAAAAGAATTTTCTTGCCAATAAAAGTCGAAAGGCCTATCTTATATACATCTTTATTGGTCCGATACAAGGGGTTCTGGGCGGACCATTAGCTTCTTCGTTTTTGAAACCTTAAACATTCTCTGAGCCTGCTTTGAGCGGTTCTGTCGAAAAAACTTCGCTAAATACTCGATTTGATCAAGGGTACTGTGGGATTTTCCCGCATCGAGTTATATTTTATCTTGTTTGGGCTGTGCCATCAGGGTTTCAAGGGGTGTCGGCCGTCGATGCCTGATCTCACTGGGTATTCAATCATGTTTGACATCAAAAACCTAAAGGACTGAAAATAAAATATCTCCCGGCAGGGGAGGAAACCAATAGAATGAGGGTAGAGCGATGAAAAAGATAGCAGTCGCCTTAGGGATTTTACTAATGATTGCCTCGGCAAGCGCCCAGAATATCGATTTTCTGTCTTCCACGGTCTGGACCGAGGCCAAAGACGTCAGGGTCTCCGGGCAATATGCCTATGTCACCTTCTATTCTGGCCTGGGCATCTTCGACATCACCAATTTGACCGAGCCCACTCTCATATCCACTCTCGGTTTTGAGTATAATGCCCTGAATATCGAAATGGTGGGGAATTACCTGTATATCGCCAATGAGGAAGGCGGCATGGTGATTGTCGACGTGGCTAACCCTCACCTGCCCACGGTGATAGGTGGCAGGCCATTCCCGCCAGGCGCCCCTGCGGTTGATATCTCTGTCCTCGGAAGCTATGCCTTCGTGGCAACCCTTGATGCCGGGCTCTATATCGTCAACATCTCGAATCCCGCATTACCCATAACTGTAACTGCGCACAATACGCCGGGAGCTTCTTGGGGCGTCAAGGTTATCGGGAGCTACGCTTATGTAGCTGACGGTGACAGCCTTCAGATTATTAATGTCTTCAATCCCGCGTCTCCGGTCCGGGTGGGGGCTTATGGCTCCGGCGGCTACATCGTAGGGGTTACAATTCAAGCGAATTACGCCTACTTGTCAGATTCCTTTAACGGCCTGACCATTGTTAATATTAACAACCCGGTCAATCCCAGTTTTGTCGGGCGCTATACCAATCCGGCAGGCTCCTATGTCAACAGGGTCAGGGTTACTCCCGACTTCGCCTACTGCGCCGATTTCGCCAATGGCCTGGAGATCGTTAGCATCACCAATCCGGGAAGCCCATTTCTGCTGGGAAACCATCCCACTCCGGGGACCGCGCGTTCATTATGGGTGACGCCGAACTATGCTTTTGTTGCCGATGGGCAGGCTGGCATGGAAATCTACAATATCAATGATCCGGCCCTGCCGATTGCAGCCGGCGATTTTAAAACCTCCTACGTCAAAAAATGCGACGTCGTGGGCAATTACGCCTTTGTCGCCAGTTGGGAGACGGGGCTGCAAGTGATAAATATTCAGGATCCCGATGTACCGGTTTGGCTCGGCTCGGTTGATACACCCGGTAAAGCCGAGGATGTCAAGGGCGCCGGCAATTATGCATTTGTGGCCGACAGGCAGAGCGGCTTGATTTCGGTAAACGTGTCCAACCCTGCGGTTCCCACTATTGCAGATAGCTACGACACACCCGGATTTGCCAAGTCGCTGGCAATTTTTGGAACATACTGCTATGTTGCGGATTATAATTCTGTGCAGATATTTAATATTGGCAATCCCTACAATATAGGGTTTGTCGGGAGTTTTACGCCAACGGGGTTTCCTGTGGATGTTTTTGTAAATGGAACCAGGTTGTACATCGCCTCATCCGATGCTGGCTGTCATATTTATAATCTCGTTGATCCGGCCAACCCGAGCCTCCTCGGAACTTTCGTTTCAACGGGAAGCGTTACTGGCGTAGTTGCGGATGGGAATTACGCCTATCTGGCGGATGATGTTGATGACGCCGTGATAGTAAATGTCGGTGACCCGGCGAACCCACTATTTATTTCCAATTACAGCCTCACTGACGTCGTTTCTGATATTTATTACTCATCGAACTTCTTACATGTCAGTCACCGATATGGTGGCTATACCGTTTTGAATGTCATAAACAAAACACATCCGACCCGTAGCGCCTCATATGATACGCCCGGGATCGCTGTCGGCGCTTTCACTTACAATGAAATCTCGTACATTTCCGATTACTACTCGTTAATATTGTTATATTTCCAGGATTTTTCTCCGGGCGATGCCAATGGCGACGGCAGCGTCAACGGTGTGGATGTCATTTATCTGGTAGCCTATCTTAAGGGGCAGGTGCCGCCACCCGATCCCCTGCTCAGGGGCGATGCCAATGGGAATTGCCAAGTTAACGGGCTTGACGTGACCTACATGGTTACCTGGCTAAAGGGCGCAGGCCCGGCGCCGGTGCGCGGTGATTGTTAATTCAAAATAGGAGGCAGTTTGAGAAAATTGTTATTCTTTGTGCTTGCACTCGGGACCTGGGGGGTAATTGCGGCTGAGGAAAAGGAGGTCGCGAAGAAAGCGAACACCTGCTATACCGAAAGCGTCGAGGTTGCCAAAGGCAGATCATTTCCGGTCAAAGTATTTGTAAACAACATCGACACGCTGGCGGGTATGCAGGTCCCGATATATTATCGTTCAGAGAATGTGAAAGTCCTATGCGATTCCGTCACGTTCCAGGGCTCCCGATGCGCTCATTTCGGACTAAGTGATTACAAGATTGAACCGGTTGGGAAAACGGTTTATTTCGCTTTTATCTATATGGTCGACCCTAACCAGGATGTGGCGCCGCTGCTTCCTGGCGATGGCCTGGTGGCCACGCTCTGGTTTACAGCGCCCGCCGACATGAAGGCCGGAACGCTAACCCTCGAAAGCGGCCCCAATGCATTCCTGCCGAATCCCAGGATTGACTATGGCTATCATTTCTGGACTCCCACGGCCCTGGAAGTGGACTGCCTATTCAAAGGCGGAACTATAAAAGTCAAATAAGAGGGCGTAAAATTGCGAAATTAAGGGGTCCTGCCGGGCCCCTTTTTAATTTGCCGCAGGCCCGGGAAAAACAAATAGGATTATCGCATCCTGAAGAAAGTGAGCAATAATACAAGGAAAAACGCTCCGTCGGGCAACAAATAGACCGGCGAATAACATTCCATAAATAAATGTCAAAAAGACGCCCGCAACCCCCTGGTAAAGGTGCCCCATGCTGAACGCTGCCGACGAAAGGGTGGCCGCGATGAAGTATCCTCCTGTAAGTATTTTCAACCTTGAGACGGCGAATCCCCTGAATGTGATCTCCTCCGAAAGAGCGGCGCCCAGGGACAGGAAAAACCAGACAATCCTTTCGGTGATGGTAACGGGCAGCATGAAGATGAATTCCTTCTCTGGCAGGTAGCCCGAGCGTTCTACCGCTCCCCTTATGAGTATGATCAGGGCCCAGGCTCCGAAGAAGAAGATGATACCCGAGAGGGCATTCGACCAGGTCAGGTCCGATTTTGCGAGCCCGAGGCTTTCGTAATCTTTCTCTGATCGCCTGGCCACTGTCAGAACCACGAGGAGCATGAAAAGTTGGGTGATGAGGGCCGGAAGATATATCTGGCTTATTTTGGAGATGACTTTTTCCGGCTCAATAGGGTTGTACTGATTCAACAGATATGATATAGCAGGATAGCCGAACAGGATCAAGAGCAGTAGATAGTATTGGGCGCCTGGAATGGGCCTGGAACTGGGGCTGGCATTCTTGATCGATTCCTGATTCTGCATATGATTAATATAAGCCTGCCCCGACAAATAAAAAGGAAATACTGCCCGTTTTCAAACTGCCAAAAAAAGCCCGGGCGGATGGCCCGGGCGACAGAGTGGGATTATAAACAATCCTAATCTTTTTCTCCCAGCGCGGCCAGGACCTTTTGCCAATCGCGGTCCTTCTTAAACTCAACCCTCGCGGAATAGCTTGCCAGTTCTTTAAACCTCTCGTACGATCTCTTGGTATTTCTTTTGTCGCCGAGCGCCAGGTAGGTCTTGGCCAGGCAAACCTGCGCCTTTGGGTCGGCGAAATTTGTCTCCTCGGCGGCCTTGAAAGCCCCAAGAGCATCATCATATTGGCCGAGCACGTAATATGAGTTACCGAGCTTATAATATGCACCCAGGTTTCTTTTGTCGAGTTCGATAACCTTCGCAAAATCATCTGCGGCCTTCTGATATTGCCCCAGGCTGTAAAGAACATCGCCGCGCGAGGAATAAGCGTTGAAGGTATTCGGCCTGATCTCTATCACGCCGGTGAGCGCCTCTATTTGCGCCCTGGTATCACCTTTATCGGAGGCGATCTTGGCGGCCTGCTGGAAGCGCGATGTGGCTTCCTCAAAGAGCCCCTCTTCTCGGGCGCATCGGGCCTTGCCCAATATCGCTTTCAAGTCACGCGGGCTGGTTTTCAAGGCCTGGTCATAAAGGCGAGCGGCTTCTTTGAAATTGCCGGCCGACTCCATTTCCAGGGCCATTTCCGTGGTTGTTTTCTTATCCGGCCTCGATGATTGCTCACTCTGGATTAAAGAGACTTTAACGTTATGGGTTTTATCGGGCTCAATTCTTACGTTTTGACGATGATCGCTGTAACCATCTTTTCGTATGGTTAAGTCATGTTGGCCGGCCGGGACCTTGTATGTGTTCGACCCGACCCCAATAGGTTTTCCATCGAGATAAACAGATGAATTATTAGGATCAATCGTCAGCTTCATAAAGCCTTTATCGGAGGCCGACGCCTGTGGCTCTTTCTCCACGGAAGGCCGGGGTTTCGCCACGGCGGCCTGCGGCGCGGCTACGCTCTGGCTGACAACACTGGTGGCCAGGGCAACCGTGCTGGTCTGGCCCTTAATGACCGTCACCTTGTCCTTCACATTGTTTCCGTCCGGGGCTTTGAATTCTATGGAGTGAATTCCGCTGGGGATTTGGTCGAAAGCAAAGAATCCCGCCTCGTTAGTCTTAACGGATTTATTGATTTCGCTTAGCCGCACAGTGATGCCGGGCAGTGGCCTGCCAGTGATTCCATCTGTTACAATACCCGCCAGCTGGCCGATATCTTTCGACAAGAAGCCTGTCATAATCAGAAGCGCGACAAACAGGGCCAGGGCGCCCCCAGCGATCAACAATATCAGACCACGATTATTTTTCTTCTCCAACTTGACCTGGAAGGGTTTATCATTGATCGTTATTTCATCGCCAGGCACGACCTTCAGGCCGCCTGTCAATTTCAGAGACTTGCCCGCGAGATAAATGACCCCTTTGGAATGCGTGACGTCATTGAGGTTAGCGGGGGGCGCCGGCCTTTCCGTCTCGATATCACTTTTGGTCGATGGCGGCGCCGGGATTTCCATTTCTTGAGATTCCTGCTTTTGGACAACAGGCTCGGGGGGATCGGCATACGTTTCAGGCTGCGGCAATTGATCGGATTTATTTAATTGGTCGGCCGTCTCTGTCATTCTATCGCTTTCATAGTCATCATAGTTTTCCGTGATCTCGACATTGTCCTCACCGTCGGCTGCCACCTTAAAGCCGCTCTTGACCGATTCGATAATAACCTTTTGATTGTCAGCATGTTCTGAGACACTCAGCCGTACGGCATCGTCCCTGTAGAGAGTCAGCTCGCTCTCGATCGGCTCGGGGGAGATCTGTTCGGCAATCTCCATGGAAGGTGATTCGGGGTCACCTTTCCGGGCGCCCATTACGAAATCCAAGGGATCGGCAATGCCGATATCTATCTTGTCGCTTTCATTAAGGCGTGCTGTCTGCTCATTGGAAGAAGGATTCGATTCGCGAACCGGATCCTGGTTCATCGAACCCTGAGCGGCGCTGCCACTATCTTCCCTTCGCAACGGTTGGTTGCAGTTGCGGCAGAACGTAGCCCACTCGAAATTGTTTTCGGTTCCACATTCATGGCATTTCATTGATTTTAACCTCCGTCCAGGGTTTCACTTGCTCGTTATATTTTGTCGGCATAATTTGCCGCCTCTTTATCATGGCGATAAGAATCTCCATAGGAACCTGGGCATCTGATAATCTGTTATGTCTATGTCTGAGACAGCTTGAATATCGGGCGGAAAAGTCAGTTTCCGGAGCAGGGTCGCGCAATCGTCATAAGCGCCAATAATTTCTTGACTTATGCCGGATTAAAGGTATTTTTATTGTTGGAATTGATGGCTGAATATGCGTCGCCTCTTGAGTCTTGTCCTTTATTTTATACTCCCGGTTTTTGTCATAGATAATCCGTTATCCATTTCGCCGCCACCCGTGGGCGAATGCACAATCGGGATTTTCACCGGACAGGCAACTGTCGACGGCAGGCCCATTCTCTGGAAAAACCGTGACGTTACCAACGCCATCCAGAAATTCTGCCATTACAATCCCGTCATAATCGGTGTCGATACCACCTTCGCATATCTTGCTAATTGCAATTCAATCGACACTACCCGCGTTTTCATGGGGATCAATGAGACCGGTTTCGCCATAATGAATGCCAACTCCTATAATCTTGGGGATGTAAGGCAGGATGGCATAGATGATGGCCGCATCATCAGGCTGGCTCTTGAAACTTGCCGGACCATATATGATTTCGAGGCGATTCTCAACGTGACATCTATTACCGGCCGTGTCGACTGCTGGAATTTCGGCGCTCTAGATGCTTTTGGCAACGCCGCTATGTACGAGGCTGCGAATTTCGGATATGTCAAGTACGATGCCAACGATTCGCTCAACGAGGGTGAGGGCGTTATTATCCGCGCCACATTCAGCCTCTCCGGGGACAGCGGTCGCGACGGTTTTCCCCGCTATAAGCGCGCCACCCAATTGGTCCGAAATCGCCTGCGGACAGGTCGAATCGATGTTGAATATATTCTTCACACGTTGGCGCGCGACCTTGCCAATCCCATCGATAACCCCTACCCATTGCCATATGACGGCACCCAAAACGGGAGACCTGCCGGCTTTATTCTTGCCCGCGATATCACCATAAACCGCACGGTATCCCGCTCCGTCATTATCATACAGGGAGTGGCGCCGGGCGAGAATCCCTGCCTGTCCACCGTCTGGGGTATGATCGGGCAGCCGGTTTTATCGGTGGCCTATCCGATGTGGGTTAGATCGCATTCTGTGCCGGCCGTCCTTAACGCGGGTCTTCAAGTCCCAATGTTTGTTCAGGTAACAAGGCGCATCGGGAAACTCTACCCGCTCAGGGGCGATGCCGACTATATCGATAGCCGTTACCTGATCGGCAAGGATGGTATCGGGCTTTTTACGTATACGCTGCCGCTTGAATCCGGCATTATAGATGCTGTTGAAGGTTATCTGACCGACTGGCGCTTGATAGTGCCGGGCTCGGCCACATTTGCCTCCGTTCAAAGCGCCCTGGCAGATAGTATTTATGACAGCTATTTAAGAATACCACTGGATTTCCCCAATCGAACTATCGAGGATCAACCCGAATTGGCATCAATTTCCTGTTATCCTAATCCTTTTAATTCCGAGGCAGCCATGGCCTTGGCGGGGTTTAGAGAGGGAGAGTGGGTTGATGTCAGGATTTATAATATGCTGGGCCAACTGGTAAACAAGATGGGAGCCGTAGCAAGCGATGGCGCCAGGCTTAAATGGAATGGCCGCGATGGAGACGGAAACTCCCTGGCGTCGGGAGTCTACCTGGTGAGCGCCGTCTCTGCCAGCCACTCAGCGACCGTTAAAACGATTCTAATAAAATGAGTGATAAGCCCCGCTACTCCTGCAGGGCAGAATCAACTCATAATCAGGAGCATCGCCGCCGATATGCGAACCCGGGCTACCTTTATCATTGTGACTATCTCGCTGACTTATGCTTTCGTCCATGCGGAAAATGGTAGCAATTTTGAGGGATTGGGCGAATGCACGATCGGCGTCTTTGGGGGCGGCATCACGGCCGACGGCCGGCCGATGATTTGGAAGAATCGCGACGTTGGGAATCCTGACCAGCGCTTTATCTATTGCGGCCCTTATTCTCGGGATGGCTTTACGACCCTGGCATTCGTAGGAGACTGTTACAGAAATGACACCACCAGAATATACATGGGGGCCAACGAGTGCGGATTTGCGGTCATGAATTCCGATTCCTATAACTTGGGCGACTCACTGAACCACGGTATCGATGACGGCACGCTGATGAGGATTGCTCTCGAGACCTGCCGAACGATGCTGGATTTCGAGGCGCTCCTGGATTCCACCAATACCACCGGGCGGCTCGACTGCTGGAATTTCGGTTGCCTCGATTCCACCGGGGCGTCGGCGCTATATGAATGCGCCAACAATCGCTATTTCAAATATGTGCCCCAGGATACCGGGCCGCCGTCGGCGATGTATATCATAAGGGCCAATTTTTCATTAAACGGCAGTGTAAATCATACCGGACAGGATCGATATAATCGGGCCTGCTCCCTGGCGGCGAATCGTGTTGTAAGCAACACCATCGATGCCGGGTTTGTGCTGGAATGCCTGGCCCGCGATCTTGGGAATATCTACGCTGATCCGTATCCGCTGCCATATAATGGCACACAGCATGGGGGATCTGCCGGGTATATCTATAATTTGGGTGTGACAATCTGCAATCGTTCGACGACGTCGGCCGTGGTCATCAGGGGGACCAGGGGAAACGAGCCCGCCTATATAACGACAATATTTGCCATGCTGGGGCAGCCGATTTTATCGGTCGCGTTTCCATTATGGGTGAAATGCGGAGATGTCCCGGCGCCTTTGTCGTATCCTCAGGGCGCCCCCGTTATTCAATATTGCAATTCGCGGATCCGGCTTTTATATGACAATCCTCAAACCGCATACCACCTCAACAGCCGCTACCTGTTGGATGAAAATGGCCATGGGGTATATTCATATACGTTTCCCCTCGAGAGATGGGGCATTGATCAGGCTGGTTCACTGCTTGGGAACTGGTCATCCGACCCGCCTTCAACAAGCGAGGTCTATTATGAGGAAAATAGGATCGCAGGCGTCATATTCACCGGCTTTTATCGTGAAACCGCAGAGGTAATAAATGATTTTCCGGCCGACCCGGCGCCGTTGCCGAATAGAATTCATATCTCGAATTATCCCAACCCGTTCAATGACGGTACCTTTATTCATTACACCGGCGCCAGGACAGAGTATCCGGTAACACTGCGCATTTACGATATCCTGGGCAGGGAGATTGCCAGGATAGCCGGAAACAATAACTCTGAAGGAACGGTTTATTGGGCCGGCAAAGATCCCGATAACAACAGTCTGGCATCGGGCATTTATCTGTACGTTTTGGACAACGGCCCTCTTACAGCTTATAATAAGATGTTATTGATTAAATAGGGAAGGAGTACGCTAACTTTGAGAACGAAGGTATTATTCTTTGCTGCACTTCTGGCTTCATCGGCCATGGCGATTACCGAAAATGAAAAAATCGAAGGCACAATCGAAAAGCCCGGTTACGACTTCATGGCGCCCAATCATGTGAGCTGGAGCGGAGATTCCAGGGTCGCCTGGCAGGAAACGCGATTCGAAGCTTCATATGTTGCCATTAACGATCAAATTCCGACACAGATGGTCGTGGTGGCTCCCAGGAAAGGCGGTACGGGATTCTCACTCATTAACGAATCCAATGTAGAGAAGGCGGCGCGAAATTTCCTGGATTCTAATCAACTGATTCCTGATAACTTCGAACTTAAGCTCGTTTCCAGCAAATTCGCCATGGACCGTGTCTGGTTTGTGAGGTTTGTTAAAGAGCTTAACGGCGCTCAGATACTCGATGCCGGTATTGGAATTGCAATCAGTCCCCAGGGCCAGGCTAATCTGCTGTGGGGCGACCTCGATATGTCGACCGTGAAAGTTTCCGATTTCGCCTTGTCATCGGATGAGGCTTTGGATATCGCCAACAATGGCCTTTCCGTCAATGTGGCAAGCGTCGGTTATCAGGGCAGAGCCATAATGCCGATTTATCTCGAGGGCGGGACCGTTTATCGTCCGGCGCATCGAGTAATTACGAAAATAAACGAACCTTATGCCATATGGGAGACCTTCGTTGACGCCGAAACCGGAGAAGTGCTTCAGAGAACAAACAAAATCTACTACGATGTAATCTCCGGTACCATTTCGGGATCGATCCAGCCACTTTATCCGTTCGACCCGTGGCAGGACCGTAATTTTTTCCATCAAAATATATTTTTCAATGGCAGCCCGGTCACCACCAATATGAATGGCGGTTACTCGATAGATATGGGAGGCTCCAATCCTGTTTCTGTCGACGCGTATTTCCGAGGTCCCTTTATTGAAGTCTGGAATGAGGCCGGCTCGGAATCGCATATCGCCGATGTTGTCGATCCTCCGGCGACCTACAATGTATATTGGAATCAGGATAATTCGCTTCCGGCGGAACGTGACGCCTGGTACAGCGCAGTTTATGTCCATCAATGGATAAAGACCCTCGATCCCACCCTGACTGTGATGGATTTTCCGATGACCTGCAATGTTTATGTCAACGGCACCTGCAATGCATTTTGGAGCGGATGGGATCTTAGCATCAATTTCTATAGTGCCGGAGGCGGATGTAACAACACAGCCCAGATAGCTGATGTCGTGTATCATGAGTATGGGCACGGCATTACCGATCTTCAAACCAGGCCAATTGGGCCCGATGGCGCCATGCATGAAGGTTTTTCCGATTACCTTGCCTGCACAATTACCAATCAGCCGTTAGTCGGCCGGGGATTTTATTCAAACGATCCCAATGGATACTTAAGAACACTGGACAACGACCGCCGCTATCCTATCCACTGGAATGGAGAACCGCACAATGACGGCTTGATAATCGGAGGCGCCCTGTGGCATACCCGGTCTGATCTTTCGCCCTATGGGATGGGATATGTCGATTCCCTGTGGCATTATGCCCGCTACGCCCTGACTCAGGAGTTCGAGCCTTACTTCTGGGCCTTTGTCACCTTGGATGATGATGATGGCAATCTCGATAACGGCACACCCAACGCCTGGACCATATTCCATAATTTTGGCGACAGGCATGGAATAGGCCCGGGAACCGCGATTTCGATCGTCGCCGACACGCTATTCGATACCGAGGACACGACTCGCTCTTTCACGGTGAGCGCCTCGATTTCGACGATATTCAGTGTCAATCCCGATTCCATAATCCTTTACTATGACAATGGCAACGGTTTCCAGCCGATAGATATGGTTCAAAGTGGCGGTCAGTGGGAGGGCACCATCCCGCCGCAGCAAAATGACACCCATGTTCGCTACTACGTCCTGGCGGTAGACAATGGCGGATTTAGGGGTACCTGGCCTGTTGGAGCTCCTGAATCGTATTATTCGTTCTATGTCGGTCCCGATCAAATTCCTCCGACTTTGACTCTCATGGATGGGCCGCCGAATACAATCAACCTATTCGGACCATATGGGCCGTTTGCCATGAGCGCTTTCGACATAAATGGCATCGACCCCTCCCAGGTCAGGCTTCATTACTATGTAAACTACGAGTCGGAGGCGATGGCGTCGCTTGTCCCCGGTCCCAACGACGGGGAATTTATATTGGCCTCGATTGACCTCGACCGTCAGCTTGCAATCGGAGATACCATCCACTATTATTTTACTGCTTTGGATGTCGCGCACCAGCCAAATACCGGCCGCCTTCCGCAGACAGGATCCTTTGGCTGTGTCATGGTGACAACGGAGGTATTTGAGTATTTTGAACGCAACGGAATGGGAAACTGGACAAGCGACAGCGGCTGGATTCTCCGCGATGATGGCTACTATTCCAACCATTCAATCTGGTATTCAAGCCCCAATTACCCTAACAACGCCAACGCCTCCATAACCTCGAACACGACTTTCGACCTTTCCCCGTTCGGAGCCGGAAGAGTATTTTTCTATGTCAGGGGCGCAGTCAGATCGAACGATTCTTGCCTGGTGGAAATCTCCAGCAACAATGGACAGAATTGGTATAAGGCCGGATCCATCACGGGAGAGCAGATCTCGGGATATCATTACAGGGAGTACAACATAACTCCCATTCTGCGCCCGGATGCTCACCAGTACAGATTCCGCCTGCGATTCAAGACGGATGCCGAATCTACATGGGTCGGCCTGGTCATTGATAATATCGGCTGGATCATGGAACCGCTTGTAGGTGTGGAGGAAAATATCGCCCATCCAGAACAACTGTCGTTGGGGCAGAACTGGCCCAATCCTTTCAACCCGGAGACCAACATTAGTTTCAGCTTGCGGCAGCCATCGCAGGTGCGACTCGAAATTTTCGATATCCTCGGGCGCAGCGTAATCACGCTGCTAAATGAGAAACTGAACGCGGGCAGTTATAATGCTGTCTGGAAGGGGATCGACCGCGCCGGATCGCCCGTTGCCTCGGGCATTTATTTCTATCGGCTCGTCACTGAGCAAGGCACCAGACAGGAAAAAATGACGTTGTTAAGATAAGGGGCTTGGGCCTATTATCGCCGGGGCGTTTGCATGAAGTCATTATTCGTCGGGAATAAAAGCAATAAAATATGGGGCGTTCGATGGGACGCCCCATTGTTATTCCTGATCCTCGCGATTTTCCCGATATCCTTGAATTTAACGCTCGATGGGTTTGCAGCTGACCGCAATTCGCCCTATTTTCCCCGCTACGAGGGTTCGACTGAATTCAAGCCGCTGGCTTTCCTGAATGAGAAACCACTCGGCAAATTCTCGGAGGCCCTGTTCGATTCCGCCCATTCTTTCGATGTGCTTTCCTACCGGATATTTCTGAATTTCCCGATGACATCCGATTTTTACCTGGGCAATGTCGCAGTCCGGTTCCAGGTGGTCGATGATACGATTTCACATATCATGCTTCACATGGCAGGGCTTTCCGCAGACTCCGTATTCGCCGGGACCTCTCGCGTCAATTACAGCCTCGATGACACCTCCATCGCGATAAATTTGGGAGCCGTTCATCATTACCCCGAGACGCTCCTGGTTCGAATATTCTATCATGACACCTCCGACGGACGGGGATATTATCATTATGCCCGTAACAGTTATACGATGGCCGAGCCGCAGGACGCCCGCTGGTGGTTTCCCTGCTACGACGAGCCGTGGGATAAGGCCACGGCAGAGATATTTGCCACCGTGCCGGAGAGTTATGAAGTCGGCTCCAACGGTTATCTGGCCGAAGTGATACACGACCAGATATCACATGTCAAAACCTATCATTGGGTGACCGACTTACCGATCGCCACTTACCTGATCAATCTCATTATGGGCGACTACGCCACCTGGACCGATTATTATGTCGAGGATGACGGCGACTCCATTCCGATTTTCTACATGGTCTGGCATGAGGATTCCTCGGCAGCGGCCTATGATTTCGCAACCGTTCCAAGCATGATGCAGCTTTTCTCCGGTTTGTTTTATCCGTATCCATTCGAAAAATATGGCCAGGGAAGCGTCGCGCCGTTTTTTGCCGGGGCCATGGAGCATCAAACCATGACAACCATCAATCGCAATTGGATAACGGGAAACAGGGAGTTGGAGCTCGGTTACGCCCATGAATTGGCCCACATGTGGTGGGGCGACATGGTTACGATGGCCGATTGGCGTCATATCTGGCTCAACGAGGGCTTTGCCACATATTCCTCGGCACTTTACAACGAAGCCGCTTACGGTGAGGAGGCATTCGCCCAGACCATGCTCGACTGCCAGAACACTTATTATGCGTACGAGCAGAGCGCCGGGCGCCATCCAATCTTTGATCCCCCGGATCTTTTCGGCGTAAATGTCTATGTCAAAGGGGCATGGGTTCTACACATGCTTCGCGGCATAATGGGGGATGAGAATTTCTATGCCGGGCTTCATACTTACGCTCAGACCTACGCCTATGGCAATGCCAGCACCAATGAATTTCGCGATGTCATGGAGGGGGCTTGTGGGTGCGACCTTAATCCATTTTTCGATCAATGGATTTACGGGCAAGGTTTCCCGGTTTATAATTACTCATGGAACTGGTGGCCGGAGGGGGATTCTTTCAGAGTTCTTATGGATATCGCCCAGGTCCAGGTGGAATCTCCCTTATTTACCATGCCAATCCCGATCAAAATCGTCGCCGGCGATACCCTGGAATTCAGGCTCGACAACTACCTGCCCGTACAGCGCTATGAGATTACCTTGCAGTCGCCGCCAACAGCGTTGCTTTTTGATCCCGACAATTGGATTTTAGACAGCTCCCGGGTCGTTACCAGCATCGATGACTCGCGGGGATCGCCTCTGCCCAGGGAGTTGTCGATTAAGAATATCTATCCGAATCCCTTTAACGGCTCCGCGGTTATTGAATTTATGGTCGAGGGGAGTTCGCAGTCGATTCGACTTTCGATTTTTGATATGAACGGAAGACTCGTAAAAAATCTTCTCCAAGGCCAACATGGCCCAGGATATTATTCAATTAAATGGGATGGCCATGGCAGCGGAGGGGAGAAGGTGGCCTCTGGTCTTTACTTTGCAGCCTTGTCGGGGGAGAGGAAGACTGCCTTCAGGAAAATCATACTATTGAGATAGCAAACGGGTATCGTTTAAATCCCACACCTTTGGTATAAATCCCATAATAGAAGCACTTCCCCATTAAAATTATCCTTGGCTTATCAGGATAAGCAGCTATCGTTGAATGCCTAAGCTGCTGTGCTAAAATTGGGCACAGGGTTTGCGGTATATTCCTTGTTGAGAAGAACTCACAAGTTCTCTGGAGGTGGTTTTTGAGAATCAGGAACAGCGGTGTATTTCTGGTCGAGCTAATGATAGTCGTAATATTGATATCAGTGGCTGCGACCGCATATTTGAACTTTCGCTCCGGCCAACGTGAGCCTCTTCCGCGGGAACAGGAGACCACCGCCCAGAATAGCTTCATCCAGGCCGCTCTCGACGAGATCGGCTACCACATTTGCTTTGCTCGCCGGGGCGCCGACCAGCGGGCTATCGAACCACTTTTAATTGAAAACGGGCCCAAAAGCGATCGCATTGTCGTTTTCCACAGCAACGCAAAGTACGAGTATTTCGTTGACCATAACAACAACCTGATCAGGCGTCGCGAAGGAAAAGATATCATAATGGCTAATGGGGTCTACTCGCTCAGGGTGGCTCGAGTCGGAGTGCAGACGCTGGTCGTGACCATTTCGACCAGTTTCCAGGAGCAACGGGGCCTTAGTCACGGGAGCCTGGTTTCGCGGAGTTTCTCGACCGTGGTGGCTGCCAATGGGATATCGTAGGACTGTATATTGACAGAGGCCGATTAAACAATACCGATTTGGGTGCCGATAACAACAATCGGAGAGACCAATCGAGTAATTCAGGAGGAGGTAGTTCTCCGATGATACCAAAAAATTCCAAGAAGACCGCCGGCTTTACCATGATCGAGATGGCCATTGTGGCCGTCTTGGTGGGAGTGCTGGCGACGCTGGCAGTGCCAATGTTTACCAGGACCCTGCCCAGGCTGAAATGCCACGCCGAGGCCAGGAATCTGCTCAGTGCAGTCCGCGTGGCCCGAAGCAGGGCGATTGCCGAGAATATTCAATACGGCGTTTATTTCGATACCAATGCCCGGACATATATAATATTTAAGGATATAGTCAATCAGACACAATATAGATATAATGGCGGCGACTCGATAGTGATGGGTCCGGTTGCGCTCGATGCGAATGTCGTATACACGGGCATCACGTTTTCCGGTAATTCGATTGTGATGTTTCCCACCGGGGCCGCGTCCGAGACCGGCACGGTCGGCATCAACACATGCAGTGGCGATACCCCCTATACCATCTCCGTGCTTGCGGCAACGGGGAAGACAAGGCTTCAATAGCCCTGTCAACGGCCGGGAGCCCTCAAGAATTTTTCCATATGGGGTTAACTTTGAAATTAACAAGACGATAATAAGCATGTAGAATCAAATTGCCTTGACAGGTAAATTTGAACGGAATAGAATAAAGTCGAAATTAACAAGGGCATCCACTGTCTTCACAGGTGAAAAAACTATGGGCTTCGGAAGAAAATCAAAATTGGCAGTAGGGCTGGATATCGGTGCCAGCTCCATAAAGCTCGTCAAGCTCCAGAGAAAACCGGGCGGCTACGCCCTGAAATCGCTGGCGCTGAAAGAGCTTCCTCTGGACGCCATTGCTGCCGAAGAAATCAAGGACCGCGATGCCGTGATCTTCGATATCCAGAATCTGGTTGATCAGACGGATCCGAAGATAAAGGACGTGGTGATTTCAATCTCGGGGCATGGCGTCATAACCGACAAGATAGTCATGGATCGCAAGTCGGGCAGCGAGGCGGAGCAGGCCATCCTGTTCGAGGCCGAGCAAAGGAGCCCGTTCGATGTCGAGGACGTGACGCTCGACTACCACATTATTCAGATCGATGAGGAAACCAATAAAATGGAAGTCCTATTGGTGGCCGCCAGGAACGAGTTTCTGAAGAACTACCTCGATCTCATCCTCGACGCCGGCCTGCGCCCGGTCCTGGTCGACACCGATGCTTTCGCGATCCTGAACGCCTACGAAATAAATTACGAGGTCGATCCCAACAGGGTTACGGCTCTGATCGACGTTGGGTTCGATACTACCAATATAACGTTTATAAAGGATGGCCTGTACCACTCCACCAGGGACGCATCCAACGGCATTAGGCTGATCTTCGACGCTATCGGGAAAGAATTCCGCCTGAACCAGGAAATGGCCAGCAAGGCACTCAAGGGTGAAATGGACGGCTCCATCGACCAGGACATGTTCAAGGCCACAGTCTTCACAGCGTCCGAGGAGCTGCTGGCCGGGCTGGAGGTGGCCATTTCGTATTTCAAGAGTTCGTCCGGTGTAAGGCAGCTCGATTGGATAGTCCTATCCGGCGGCGGCGCGCTCGTGCCCTACTTTCCCGAATTAATACAGAACAAACTCGGAATTCCGGTAGAGATATTCAATCCTCTGCGGAATATAGAATATGACCCGGAGATGTTCATGGAATACCAACCTGAAAAGGTGGCACCCCTTTTGGCTGTGCCCATAGGTCTGGCGGCCCGGAGGATCTAATGATAGAAATTAATCTACTGCCAAAGGACTTACAGAGGAAGCGCTTCGGCTTCAAGCTCGATAAAAACATCGTGGTGACATTGAGCGCGTGCTTGGCGCTGATCGCTGTCATGGCGGCGTACAGCTTCGTATTTCAGGCCGGCAAATATGCCAAGTTGGAAAAGCAGCTTGCCATATCGAAGGCCGAAACGGAAAAGTATGCCCCCGAGATTGCCAAAATCGAGGAGATAAGCAGGAAAAAGGATCAGATACTGTCCCGGATGTCATCGATCCAGCTCCTCGATCGGAATCGCGAATACTGGGTGACGCTGATGGAGGACCTGGCCGGCCGTGTCCCGGAATATGTCTGGCTGAACAATGTCAAACAGGCGCCGGCAGTTGTGCAAGCGGTCACCCAACCCGGCCAGCCCGCTGCCCCGCCTCCGCCGGCGGTCAAGTCATCGCTGGAGGGATATTCATTCTCGCTCAACGCCCTGGCAACTTTTCTGGTGAGGCTGAAGAAATCGGACTTTTTCGAAAATATAGAAATCGCATCGATAAAGCTGCAGGATATCGAGAAGGTGAAAGCCTATAACTTCAAATTGAACTGCGACCTGGTAACTGCGCTTCCGGTCAGTCTCGATACCCAGACCGCGCAGGTCGATGATATGCTGCAGGTTCATTATTGATGTTTAGAGACAAAACACCGGTCGCCATGCTCCTGCTGCGGACTGGTATGACAGTACGGATACTCTGGAGGGGATAAATGAATTACAAAGACCCCAAGACACAAGTAATGATATTCATCGTCTTCATTTTCGCGGTGGCGGGTTATTTCTGGTTCAACAAGATCTACACCAGCTACGCCGCGAAAATCGCGGACAAATCGGCTCAATATCAGAAAGAGCTTCAGGATTTGCACGCCGTCAAGCAGAAGGCCGCCACGCTCGACGATCTGCAGCGGGAATTCGATGATCTCGAAATGCGGTACAAAAAGGTCGAGTTGCTGCTGCCGGAGGTCAAGGAGGACGAGGCTTTCCTAAGCCAGCTCCACGCCGCCGCGCAATTGACCGGCTCCGTGGTGCGGGACCTGACTCCCCTCGGCACGCAGGTCAGCGATTTCTACAATACCAATACCTATTCGATCGAGGTGGAAGCGTCATACCACGGGCTCGGGCGATTCTTCGCCAAGGTCGCCAATTTCCCGTTCATAGTCAACGTTTCCGATCTCGAGATGAAGACGGCCAAGGGCTTGGTACCTGGTATGAATACCGGCGACAAGGACCCGGACAAGACTCTGATAGCTACATTTAAGATGTCAACATACAACGTCAAACAGGATGCGGTCGGATGAAAAGGGTAAGCTACATTATAACGGTGCTGGCGCTGGGGGCGCTGATTTTGGGCCCCGGGGCCACAGGGGCAATCGCAAATAGCCTGGAGAACATCGGCGTTTCTCGCGATGGCGATTCCATCGTTGTGACAATAGCCACCTCCACCAGCTGCGAGTTTAACACCTTTTTGACCGACAGCAAGCCCGAGAGGATCGTTATCGACTTGATCGGGGTCGAGAACAACCTTCAGGAAAAGCAGTTTAAGCAGCTGCCTCTTCAATCGATACATTCGATCAGGACCAGCCAATTCAAGTTGGAGCCGGTTCTACAGGCCCGGGTGGTGCTTGATATTGAGCGGCCGATAGAATTTAGAAGTTTCAGAAGCGATGATAGGATCGTAGTCAAGCTTCCGGCCATCGCCGATGAGGTCCAGTTCGCGGCCTGGCAATATCCCGCCGGCGGTAATTTTGCCGACGAACCGGCTGTCGAACCCGAGGAAGTCGAGGCTACAAGGGCGACCCCGGAGGAGCTGGCGTCCGTGGAGGAAGTCACAAAGGCAACTCCTGAGAAGGTCGATTCCAAGGTGGAGGTCGCCGATGCAACTCCCGAGGAAAGCTCTTCAGTGGAGGAGGTCGCCGAGGAAGAGGTTGAGGATAGTGGAGCGGAATCGATAATACCGCCAAAGTTGGCAGTTTCAGACCCCGTGATACCACCCGCTGCTCAAGTAGAAACGACCCCGAAAAGGAAGATTGTGGAATATGCCTCGATGGAAATGAAGGATCCATTCGCGCCGCTCGTTGGCGCCGGCAGTGGACGAATACTCGAGGGGCTTCCATCACTTGAAAATTTAAAGCTCGTCGGCATCCTTGGGGACCTGGAAATGAACCGGGCCCTGCTAGAGGACGCCGAGGGGAATGGCTATATGCTCAAACCCAACGACAAGATCAAAGGCGGTTACCTCGTTACGGTAACCGACAACAAGGCGATTTTCCAGGTGACCGAGTACGGCTGGACGAGGACCGTGGCCTTGGAGTTGGCGATTCCGGAAATCAAGTAAAGGAGAGAAGGATATGCGCAGGATTTCAATTGCGATAGCGGCCATTCTGGCAATGGGGTGCCTGCTGCTGGTAAATTACGGCACGCTTCGGAGCCAGGGAGGCATTGAGGTTGTCCCGGGGGACCAGGGCAGGGGCGGAGTCATAAAAACCCTGGCATTGACCAAGGCCGATATCAAGTCGGTTTTGATGTACCTTTCGTCATACGGAGGCGTTAACATAGTCGCTTCCCCGTCGGTTGAGGGCCCGGTGACTATTCATTTATCCGATGTGACCTGGAAGGAAGCCCTCGACATCATCCTGCAGACCTACAACCTGGTTGGCGTGCGATCGGATAATTACATCCGCGTCGTAAAAGCCATAGATTACTACACGGAGAAAGCGGCTGAGGAGAAGCACAATCAAGAACAAGAAACGATGAAGCCGCTGAGCACAAAGATTATCGATGTCAAGTACAATGTCGCCTCCGAAATGAAAACGGCTGTCAAGGGACTCCTCTCTGGACGTGGCTCGGTTGATGTCGACCAGCGCACCAATTCGTTAATCCTGCGCGACCTGCCGGAGAATCTCGTTCGAGTCGAAGAACTGATAGGCGAGCTTGACAAGGAGACCCAGCAGGTCAAGATTTCGGCCCAGCTACTTGAAGTTGAAAGCAGCTTCTTGCGCGAAATAGGAGTCGACTGGCGCGCCATAAACCAGCACTTCATACCCGAGGCGCCGGTTGAAGGAGAGACGCCGCTGTTCCCGGAAAACCCGGACAGAAAAAATTGGGCTGAGGAGGAAGGCCAGATCCGAGGCACCGACCAGGTCTCGTCGGCCAAGATCGGTCAATTCTCCATCACTGGCACATACGAGAATTTCAATCTGGGCGCCGTGCTGGCTATGGTGGAATCATCCAACAAGGGAAAGATCATAGCCCACCCGGAGGTCACCACGCTTGATAATGTCGAGGCTTATATTCAGATGGGCCAGAAGATACCGATCAAGCAGTTCGACCCTTCGGGCAATACCATCATCACCTTCTACGACGTGGGCACCAAGCTTCGCGTGACACCGCACGTGACATCCGAGAGCCGTATCCTTTTGCACATGATACCGGAGCGCAGCTCCTACCAGTTCGATCCCAACGGCGTCATTATTAACACCCAGAATGCCGAGACGAACGTGGTGGTCGAGGATGGCGAGACGACAGTTATCGGCGGCCTGACCAACCAGGAGATTCGGAATTTGAAGGTTGGCCTTCCGCTTCTGAAAGATATCCCGCTGTTCGGATACCTGTTCGGCTATACCAAGAAAGAGGTCATAACGCGCGACCTATTGATCTTCGTGACCCCGACCATAGTCGAGAAGCCGGCGCAAGCGTCGATAGAATAACAGCTTAAAAATCCTGCGAATTCCAAACCCCGGTCAATTTGGCCGGGGTTTTTTAATTTATGGATATCTATATATTGAGGTACCACCTGAATACTATTTTCGCGCTCGAAGAGGTTCCAATGCGATCACCCAATTCCGGAGGATTCATATATTTCGGTCACCTAATAGGTCGGTCATGGTGATAAGGCCATAATTGGCTTATTCCAAAGGTGGAGCATATTTCAAATTATCTGCGGGAGACGTGGTGATAATCGGCCAGGGCAGATATGAGAATGATAAGACCGAAAGTTAATATTAAAATTACGCCACGCATATTATTCTCCAGTTTTGAAATCAAAACAGGCGAAACAATCGTGCATCAATAATGTAGGACATGGGAATCCACTTGGCGAGGGAAAAGTCATATTTTTATCCACAAAGACAAGTAACCTCAAAGTCGGCTATCTTCAAACTTGCCATATCCGCCTCTAAGTCATATATTCAAAAGTTATTGCGAGAAGGGAGACAGATGAATAAGGTCCCATTGAAAGGAAAGAGCCTGGTCGATGTTCTCAATCAGAGCAGCAACCTGTTTGGCGAGCGCGTCTTCATGAAAAGCTTCTCCGGCGATCGCTTTGTCGATATGACGTTCAGGGAGTTCGCCGATAAATCGCTCTCTATCGGCAAGGGGCTGGCCGCGCTGGGGTTGCAGAAAGGCGATCATGTTGGCGTGCTTTCGGAGAACCGCCCCGATTGGGGGGCATCTTACATGGGAGTACTCTTCGCCGGCGGTGTCAATGTGCCGCTTGACGCGTTGCTCAAAATACCATCCTGGAGCTTCATTCTTCGCGATTCCGGCTGCAAGATGCTGATAGTCTCCAAGGGCTTCCTGCCTGAATTCGAGCAGGCTGTCGACGACCTCCCCAAACTGAGGCAATTGATCTGCATGGACGATGTCGAATCCGGTTCGCGGGCCATATCACTCAAGGATGTGATTCGAAAGGGCTCCGTGTATAAAGGGGCCCTGCCAAAGGCTAAGCCATCGGACACAGCCTCGATTCTCTATACATCCGGCACGACCGGCCAGGCCAAGGGAGTCATGCTTTCGCATGAGAATATTGTCACCGATGTCGACAACATGACCCAGATGATAGATTTTGTCGAGGGCGATAATTTCCTTTCGGTGCTTCCGATCCACCATGCCTTTGAATGCACCTGCGGTTTCCTGACTCCGATGTCGTGGGGGATTACAATTACCTACGCCCGCGGACTGGCCTCCAAACAAATCATAGAAGATATCAAAAATAACAAAGCGACCATTCTTCTTGGTGTACCGCTGCTCTACGAGAAGATGCACGCCGGAATTTTCAGGGCAATCGCCAAGAAACCGCCGTTCACCAGGGTCGTTTTCAAGGCCAGCTATTCAGTGGCGAAATTGCTCAGCAACGTATTCAGCGCCGAGCCGGGGAAACGCATTTTCAAGGGCCTGAGAGAGAAAGCGGGCTTATCCAGCTTGCGGCTGATGGTTTCCGGCGGCGCCCCCATGCCCCCGGACATTGCCAGGACTTTCAATCTACTCGGCTTCAGGTTCATCCAAGGATATGGCTTGAGCGAATCAGCACCGGTTCTGACACTCAATCCGGTAGAAAAACATAAGGACGCGTCGATAGGGTTGCCGGTTCCGGATGCGCAGATGAAAATAGTCGACCGCGACAATCGCGGCATTGGGCAAATAGTTGCCAGGGGCCCGATGATAATGCAAGGTTACTACAACAATCCCAAGGCTACCGCCGAGGTCCTGAAGGATGGATGGCTTTACACCGGCGATTCGGGCTGGGTTGATGAGGACGGTTATTACTATATCGCCGGGCGCTTAAA
>Ga0315293_10000785_pt1 | contig 30098 bp, 31 predicted proteins | sample YL17G13_20_MG_FD_203071 | JGI IMG/M metagenome (GOLD analysis project Ga0315293, IMG submission 203071) | Sediment microbial communities from Yellowstone Lake, YNP, Wyoming, USA - YL17G13_20 | ecosystem: Environmental > Aquatic > Freshwater > Lake > Sediment | place: USA: Wyoming | collected... | reverse complement strand
GATATGGCAAGCGATACCTCGATTCCTTTGCGCTCCTTAGTCATTTATCCCTCCTCCTCCTCGCTGACCATGGAGATGCAGCCCACCGGACATTCCTTGGCACAGATACCGCAGCCCTTACAGTAGTCAAGATTGGCCTCGAAATGCCCTTCAGGGGCCCTGACTATGGACATATCAGGGCAGAACAGCCAGCATACCCCGCATCTGATACACTGGTTCTTATTCACCACTGGCCGGAGCGAGCGCCAGGAGCCGGTCTTGTACTCCCGGGCATTGCCTACTTCGACGACCGCTGCCCCAATCTCGAGTTCCTGCCACGCTATCTTATCCATCGGTTTCGCCACGGTCCTACTCCTTTATCCTGACCTCATTGAAGGCCCTCTCGAGGGCTTTCATGTTCTTCTCTCCAAGCTTGGGCCCGAACCGCTCCAGCATCGCCTCCCGGATGTCTTCGACATGCAACATGCCAGTCACCTTCATGACTGCGCCGAGCAGGGTCGTGTTCACGATGGCGCGCCCGAGCTCCTCCATGGCGATCTTGTTCGCGTCCACGGTCGCCACCCGGCAGGAGAAGCCACAGGCCTTCAATATCTCTTCCGGGGATTTGTGCGTATTGATGATGAGGCTCCCGTCTGCCTTCATGCCCTCGGTGGGATTAACCAAGCTGAGGAGCCCTGGGTCCAGGACGACCACCACATCGGGTTCATAAACTTTCGCCCGAATGCGTATCTTCTTGTCATCAGCCCTGCAAAAAGCCACGACAGGTGCGCCCCTACGCTCGGGGCCGAAACTGGGGAAGGCCTGGGCATACTTGCCCTTTCCGATGGCCGCGGTTGCGATGAGTTCGGCTGAGGTGACCGCCCCTTGTCCGCCCCTCCCGTGAAACCTGATCTCCAGCATACGAACTCCTCATTCCAGAAGTTTTGAAGTCCAGGGAATACCACCCTTTTTCTTTCTCTGTCAAGGAAAGACAAAGGGTTACCCTGTCACCCCATCCTCACCTTCACAAACGAATTGGCGTATAAATTGTACATTTGGAAGCGTATCTCATGGTGGGCCTAGCGAAAAAGCCATAGACAGTCAGAGAAGAACACTCCTCTAAAGAACAACAGGGTAATGACCCCTTGGTTTGATCGTCATGAATATTCAATGATCAGCGGTTACGAACAAAGGACGCTCTCACCTTAATGACCCACAGGCAAACTGTTGGCAACTCGAATGTGAGCAAACAGGAAAGAAAGAGTTTGTGAGATGGAGGAAATCAAAGGCGCTTAACGCATTGACTTGGAATGCTATATACTCTATGAGATATCACACTTCCCGTTGGGGCTCAGCGCGAAACGAGTAGGGTTCGGAGAACGGGAGATCCGTTGCATGCGCCCCCCCCTGATGGTTGAGCCCTTCCCCTCGAGGGGGGCATCATCTATGCCTCATCAGGCAGGAGCTTCCTTATTTTATCCAGGAGATCGTGAATCTCTTTCTCGCGCATTTTTAAGTAATCCCGGTATTCGAATGACCTTCGCGCATGATGGATCTCAATGCGCGTCTCGGCCTCTTCCCTGCTCAGCAGCATCTTTATCAGTAAAAGTTCTTCCTTTGATACTTCCAGATTAATCATCGCAAACTCCTTTTCTTGCAATTTTATCTGTTGCGCTGCACATGCAATCCAATGATTTTACTTCCCTTTTAGTTATCACAGTATTTTAAATAATCTACAAAAATGGGAAGTCAAGAAGGCCATGTTTACGCCGTGAGCCCTTCTGTCACAGGTGATGTGGCCAAAGGGGTTGGGGGGGTTGAGCATTTAAATCATATACTGAGCGCCAACCACTACGGATGCGTTATCGGGATTGCCCAGCATGATTGCTCTTCTGCCGACGTTCCAGCATGAAATCGTAGAACTTGACCATGAGCGACATGAACTTGCGCTTCTTGCTGTGGACGATGTAGAAATCACGATGGCCCTCAATGTCCTTGATATCGAGGGCTACGATAGTCCCGTCCCTGACCTCCCGCCTGATCACATTCCGCGAGAGCACGGCTATGCCAAGGTTCGCCTCCACGGCGCCCTTGATCCCCTCAGTGCTGGAGAATTCCATGGCAATCCGGGGTTCGACCCCGAACTTCTTTGCCATGAGCTCGACGATATCCCGTGTTCCCGAACCCTCTTCCCGTATGATGATTGGTTCGTTTTCGTTTTTCAGGATCTCGGTTGTCAGATATGGATGCGTAGCCCACCTGTGCTTCGGGGAGCAGATGATAACGAGCTCATCCCGCATGAAGAACTGGGCCTCGAGGTCAGGATGCTTGGGGGGTTCCTGAACGAAGGCAAAGTCGATCTCTCCCGCTATGATATGCTCCAGGGCCTCCTGCCTGTTCAGGGTCAAAAGGGCGATCTCGGCTTTGGGGTATTTCTCCTTGAACTCACCAAGGTATCTCGGCAAGACATAGATCCCGATGGTATTGGGTGCACCGAGGACGATCTTGCCCATGTCACCGGCGCTGAACTCGCTCATGACTGCCTTGGTCTCCTCGATGAGACCTAAAATCCTGCCAGCATAATCATAGAAGACCCTGCCGGCATCGGTCAGGGCGATCCTGCGGCTGATCCTATCAAAGAGCCGAACGTTCAGGGAGTCTTCGAGGTCTTTTATCTGGATGCTCACCGAAGGCTGGGAGAGGTGTATCTTCTTGGCGGTCTTCGTGATGGAGAGAGTTTGCGCAGCCAGGTAAAATATTCTGACCTGGTGGATGTTCATCTCATCCTCCACATCGAATTTCCATTATTTATCTTTCTCTAAGGATATCATAAGATAATTATATTTGACATCGCCATATTCTTTTCATATAAGCTCCACAGCTATAGCACAAGTCTTATGGGCTATAGACCTCCTTTTTTAGGCCCACTACCACCTCTATTGAGTGGGCCCTTTTTTTTTGCTATGATGCCCCTACATGAAAAGGTCTTCTGGATTCAATTCCCCCTTCGATATCTTAAAGGACTTCGCGGTCAAAGAAAAAACAAAGCCAGAAAAACGAACCAAAAGAGAGGCGCCTGTTTCCGAGGCAAAACGAGAGAGCACGGAGGAAGAACTCTATGCCCTGGCCATAGAAGGGGTAAAGCCACTCAAGCATGACCGGGTGACGCCAGAACCGGAGGATCCCCAGAGCCTGATCCACAGCATGCGCGAACACTGGCGGACCGATGACCAGGAAGTACTTGCGGAGCTCGATGCCTTGGTAAAGGGACAGACTAGATTCGACATCACCTCCACAGGAGAATATGTGGAAGGCCATGTCGTATCCTTTGATCCGGATATCTTGAAAAGACTCAAAGACGGGGAATGCGCTATCCAGGGGCACCTCGACCTCCACGGCCTCACACGGGAGGAGGCGAAGATGGCGCTCGACCCCTTCATTCAAAACGCCATCGCCATGGGGAACCGATGTCTCCTCATCATCCACGGGAGGGGATTGAAGTCGCCCGATGGTCCGGTGCTCAAGGAGGCCGTCATCAAATGGCTCACCACAGGCAGGCTCTCCCATCACGTATTGGCGCTTTGTTCCGCGCGAGCATGCGACGGGGGTACCGGTGCATTATATGTCCTCCTCCGGAAACGGGCCAAGAAATCGCGGTGGAAAAGGCCGACCTGATCCCTAAAGGCTCGCTTCATGCGTGGGCTGGACCCAAGCGGCTTAGCAGGAGTAGGAGTTCAGCAAAGGCGACCTTGAGGTTGAGGTTCTGTTTGAGGCCGCGCCTGATGCCATGGAGGCAATCGAGGATCCGCTCAAGCTCAGGATAGGGGACTTCCCTGAAAGGGAGCGCCCGAAGCTCCTCATGAATGATACTGTTCCCCCCTTGGATCAGGATCATGATGTCCCTAATGATCGACTCTATCACAGACAGCCACAACGGGGCCTCCGTTTCCGGGGAGATTGTCCTTGATACAGGTAAAAGGGGGTCACCCCCCTTCAGGATATCGAGAACGCCGTTCCTGATCTCCGCTATCAGGGTCATATCCTCCTTCGAGACCCCCCCGATTGCGCCTGAGGTAAGCCTGAGAAGCACAGGGGCCACGGTTATGGTTGTCTGTGCGGGATCGATGGGGTTGAAACGGATCTCCTGGCAGCGTGAAAGGATGGTCGGCAACAGGAGTCTCGGTTTATGGCTCACGAGGATGAACAGGCTCGCCTCGGGCGGTTCCTCGAGGGTTTTGAGCAAGGCGTTTGAGCTCGCATCGTTGAGCATCTCTGCGGGTTCCAGGATGATAACCCTGTACCGTGCTTCAAACGGCTTCAATCCGAGATCGCTGAGGATGCCCCTGACCTCCTCAACTCTGATCAGATTGCCCTCCGGTACGAGTCGCACGAGATCGGGATGGATTTGGTTGTTGGCCTTCGCGCATGACCTGCATCGATCGCAGGGATCCCCTGGCGAATTCAGGCAGTTGAGGGCCTTGAAAAACTCGACGGCCACCTTAGTCTTTCCGAGACTCTGGAGGCCGGAAAAGAGGAGCGCGTGCGGGATCCTCCCGGAACGTATGAAGGCCTTCAACGTCTCTATCTCTCGTGCGTGACCGATCACATCCTTCCACATGAATTTCTGCTATATCATGCATCCTCTGGTACGGCAAAAAGATTTCCACACACTCTGTTCCCCTATCCCCTCGACCCCCTGGGCAAGAAGGATGGAGGATGGGGGCGATATGGCCTCCGGGGCAAGGACGGACAAGATTTTTTGACAGCTTGACGAAGGCCCATGTTTTCGGATAGCTTACGTCAATATCATCGCGAGGGCAGGTTTATAGAAGAGGAGGACCAATGAGGAGATTCGGTACGGACAATTTGAGAGACATCATCCTGATTTCCCATGCAGGTACGGGAAAAACTTCGTTGGGAGAGGCTATGCTGTTCAACGCCAAGGCAACAACCAGACTGGGCAAGGTCCTCGAGGGAAATTCCGTACTCGACTTCGAGCCTGAAGAGCAAAAGCGGCAATCTTCTGTATTCAGCGCAATGCATAATTACAAATGGAAGAACAATGGGGTGCTTCTTGTGGACACGCCCGGTGATGCGAACTTCTCGTCTGAGGCGATCCTCGGGTTGAAGTCAGTCGACAACGCCATATTCGTGATCGATGCGATCGACTCCATCAAGCCGCACACGGAGAACCTGTGGCACATGACCGTGCGAGAAGGGCTTTCACGGTCGTGCTTCGTGAACAAGATGGACCGGGAACGGGCGGATTTCGACCAGGTGCTTCAGGATATTGCGGAAATTCTCGAGGTCAAAACTCTCCCTCTCACCCTCCCAATCGGGAAGGAGGACAGCTTTCAGGGCGTGGTGGATGTGCTCAGGAAGAAGGCATACCTTTATGAGAAGAATGGATCGGGTGCGTTCAAAGAGGCGGATGTACCTGAAGATATAGCGGATCAGCTCGAAGAGGTATACAGCAGAGTTATTGAGGACCTGGCCGAAGTGGACGACGCACTCATGGAGAAGTACCTCGAGGGAGGGGAACTCTCACAGAGCGAACTCGCCTCCGCCTTGTCCACCGGCGTAGCCAAGGCTAATTTCCTCCCGATATTCGCAGGCTCCGCGCTCCTGAACATGGGCGTCCAGCCAATCATGGACTTCATCGTCACGGCGCTCCTGAGCCCGAAGGATCGGGTTCTGCCGGAATTGCAGGGCAAGGATGGGAAAGCCAAGGCCGTCAAACCCGAGGAGGACGCGCCTTTCGTCGGCTATGTCTTCAAAACCATGAGTGACCCCTATACCGGCAAGCTCAGCATTATCCGGTGTCTCTCGGGCACCTTGAATCCCGACTCATCTGTCAACAATGCTTCGCGGGGAGTGAAAGAGCGCATCGGATCCATCATCACTCTAGAGGGCAAGACCCAGAAATCCCTCGAACAGGTAGGACCAGGCGATATCTTTGCGGTGGCCAAGCTCAAAGAGACCAAGACCGGCGACACCCTCCTGAGCGAATCTGTGGACTTTACCTTGCCGAACCCCGCCTTCCCAGAGGCCAGCATGAACATGGCGATCAGCCCGAAGTCCAAGGGCGATGAGGACAAGATCATGCCCGCCTTGCAGAAGCTGATGGAGGAAGATCCGGTCCTGAAGGTGTTCCGGGACGAGCAGACCGGAGAGTTCATCCTCTCCGGCCTCGGCCAGCTGCATATCGAGCTCACGGTCGACCGGCTCAAGCGGAGATATGGCGTCGAGGTGAAGCTCAAGACCCCGAAGGTGCCCTACAAGGAAACCATCACTGGCTCCACCCAGGTACAGGGCAAGTACAAGAAGCAGACTGGCGGTCATGGCCAGTATGGGGATGTGTGGATCGAGCTGTCACCCAAAGGCCGCGGTGAAGGTTTCGAGTTCGCCAACAACATTGTTGGCGGCGTGATCCCACGGCAGTACATCCCGGCGGTGGAAAAGGGCATCGTGGACGCCATGAAAGAAGGGCCGCTCTCCGGGAACCCTGTGGTCGACGTGAAGGTGAGCCTGTTCGACGGTTCCTACCACGATGTCGACTCCTCGGAAATGGCCTTCAAGATCGCTGGTTCCATGGCCTTCAAGAAAGCGATGGAGGAGTGCAGACCCATTCTCTTAGAGCCCATCATGAACATGACCGTCATGGTGCCGGAAGAGTGCATGGGTGACGTCATGGGCGGCCTTAACAGCCGGAGGGGGAAGATCGAGGGCATGACAGCCAAGGGCAAGTACCAGGAGCTTAAGGCGAGCGTCCCCCTGGCCGAAGTCCTCATGTACGCCTCCGATTTGACATCCATTACCTCGGGCAGGGGTTCCTATAGCCTGACATTCTCACATTACGAGCCGGTGCCCTACAATATCCAGGAGAAGGTCGTCGCTGAAGCGAAGGAGGATAAGGAGGGGAAGTAATCCTTGCACTCTACCATGAACGTGTGTGCACGATTGATGATGAATAGGGAGGGGGCCACGGATATGGCCTCATAAGAAGCATTATGGAAGATCAGGGAAAGAAACCAGAAGTCCGATCCAAAAGCCTGTTCCAGGAGATCCAGGACATGAACGTCTCCGAGAAGCTCGATTTCGCCCGCAAGTGCTCGAAGGAGGCCAGGATCATCCTCATCCGCGATGCGAACAAGCTCGTCCAGATGGCGGTCATCACCTCTCCGAAAATGACCGACAGCGAAGTGCTCGCCATTGCGAACAACCGGCAGGTCAACGAGGATGTGCTCAGATTTATCGCTGATCGTCGGGAATGGATGAAGAATTATCAGGTTAAGGCGGCGCTCGTGAACAACCCCAAGACTCCCTTGCCCTTGGCCCTGAAGCTCATCTCTGCCCTGAACCAGAAGGACCTGTCTTTAATTGCCAAGAGCAAGGCCGTGCCGAGAGCCCTCGTCATCGCTGTCCAGAGGAGACTCAAGGAGGTAAAGGTTTGATCAAAGCGGGCGTCCTCACCTTGAGCGACAAAGGCGCGCAAGGAAAGCGGTTTGACGAGAGCGGCCCAATCATTCAGGAGATCCTCAGAGGGCACGGCATCGAAACCGGGATCTATGAGATCATCCCCGATGCGTATGACACGATCGTCGATAGGCTTAAAACATGGACTGACGAACTCGCTCTCCCCCTCATCGTGACCACTGGCGGGACCGGGCTTGCCCCTCGCGACGTGACCCCCGAGGCTACGCTGGCGGTCATTGAAAGACGGGTGCCGGGCATGGAGGAAGTCATGCGCATGGAAAGCCTGAAGAAGACGCCTCATGCGATGATCTCCAGGGCGGTGGTGGGAGTGAGAAAGAGAACCCTGATCGTCAATCTTCCGGGCAGCCCGAAAGCTGTTCAGGATTGTCTCGGCGCTGTCATCTCAGCACTGCCCCATGCCCTTGCAAAACTCTCCGGGGATATGAGCGAGTGTGCCTGAAGTACCTTGATCTCGACTATTGTTTGCATTTACTGTTAATAAAAATATATCCTTATCCGATTTATATCGTAATTACTCTGAGGCAAGCGAGTGGAGGGGGAGGTAGAAGGTGAGGCTGGAACGCAATAAACGTTACCTGGTTGAAACCGAGGACAACACGAAGATTGTCCGCTTCTATGATTTCCAGGGTGCCGAACAGACGTGCCAAGTGATGAACTATTCCCGCACCGGTCTTGCTTTCGTCATGGAAGATGGGAGCCTAGTTTTGAGGATAGGGGATGTCATCAATGACCTGAGGTTCTATTCCCTCAATAAAGAGATCTATAGAGGATCGGTGTCCATTGTTCATATTCAGGATGAGGAGGATGAGGGCAAGGCCCTCTCCTCGATCGGTTGCAGCTTCAACGACACTCAACTGGATATTAACACCATCGCCAAGGGGGACAAGATCACTAAGCTCCAGAACGACTTCATGGATTTCATCCGGTCCATGGCCCTGGAGGACAATCTCGATCCCGAATTCGTGAACCTGACCTCCCATCTGCACTATCTATTCACCGGCTTTCAGGAGAAACTTACACAAGACGAGGAACAGATCAGGCAGGAAGAACCCGAGATCAGGAAACTCCTCATCGAGACCTTGCGGGAACTCGCCTTCGACGCCCTCTTCGATGAGATCATCCGGTATTATGACCGCTTCACCAGGATCACGAGCAGGTTCACCCATTCCAAGCAAAACTTCATTCATCGCGAATTTTTCCAGAAGCGGCTCATGCATTTTTATATGAAGTCCAAACTGTTCAATAGGGCATACACGAAACCCCTGGGGTATGCTGGCGATTTCGAGATGATGAATATCATCTATCGCAACGAGTACGAGGGGGATGACGTATTCTCCCAAGTTATGAATAAGCTGGAGTGCGAAGAGGCGGCAGCCAAGGCAGTAAGGAACCGCAGGACCTATCTCTATGAGAAACTCGGCGAAGTCGTAGCCAGCCTCACGAAGGGCGATACCGTGAAAATATTCAGTGTGGCCTGTGGACCTGCCATGGAATTTTTCGATATCCTCTTAAGTCTTCAGGGCAAGGAACTCTCTTTCAATGTTGACTTCATCGGCATGGACCAGGACGAGCTCGCCCTCGAGGATGCCCGTTCACGCATCGAACCCCTTGCCAAGGAGAAGAAGAACATCTCCGTGAGTTTTATCAAGGACAATATCAAGCGGCTCATCGTCGGGAAAGAAGCGGAAAAAGAGATCTATGCCGATGCCGACCTGATATACACTGCCGGTCTCTTCGATTACCTCTCGGACAGGGCTGCCAAAAGGCTCATCCACAAGCTCTATAATTTCCTCAAGCCGAACGCTCTCCTCATCGTCGGGAATTTCGGCCTCTATAATCCGCAACGGTTCATCATGGAATACGGGGGGGAGTGGTTCCTCATCCATCGCTCCGAGGAAGAGCTCAAGGGTCTGGCGGAGGGCCTCCCGGAGGACACCACCATCGGAGTCGAGAAAGAGCCGGAGGGCGTCAATCTCTTCCTCAACATCAAGAAGCCCAGCTATCAGCATGTTAATCCTTAAGGTGCTCTGATACCTGGGCACCCCCGAAGATCTCTTCAAACTGCCTGATGTCGGGTAGTTCCGCGAGCGAACGCAGACCGAACACCTCGAGGAAGCGCTCGGTGGTGCAGTATCGCATGGGTTTCCCTGGCTTAATATCGATGAGTTCACTCTTGAAGAGATTTTTCAGAGCGGAAGAGGAGTCAACCCCTCTGATAGCATCAATAGCCTGCTTTGTACACGGCCCCTTATAAGCTATAACGGCCATGACCTCCAGTGCGGCTTGAGAGAGCCTGATCGGAGGGGAAAGAGCCCTGAGATACGGTGTATATTCCAACTGCGTAACGAACAGGTATCCCTGCGCGACGGGGACGATCCGGAAAGTCCTGCCCGATTGCTCATAGATGCGGTTGAGATCAGCGACCAGCCGCTCGATTTCTTCGGGAGAGATATCCGCGAGGACATTCCGGATGTCCTTCAGCGGGCGGGCCCCGTCGGACGAGAAAATGAGCGCCTCGAGAATCTCTCGCTTCTCCATGGCCTTCACCTGTTGCTGATAATGTAGATCCTGCCGAACATTCCTTTCTGGAACAAACGTGCAATGGATGACCTGGAAAGCTCGAGCGCTGCCATGAAGAGGGCAATGAGCTCGGGCTTTCCCCCCGTTGTCGCGGCTTCCCGCAGGGCGATCTTCTCCCGCGTTTTGAGCATGTCGTGGATACGGGCCATCATCTCCCTGATGCTGAACTGGCGCCCCTCCATTTTGATAATATAGTGCCGTGTGCGGGCCTTGATCGCCTCAATGGCCTGGAGCAAGGAGGCCAGCCCCGTGCGGGCCAGTGATCTCTCCGGCTGGGAGCTCCCCCGGGGAAACCGGTCCCGGTACAACAGCGGGCGCTCACCGAGATCATGCGCAGCCTGCTTGATGGTGAGGTAGACGATGAGCATCTCTTTGAGCTCACGCTCCGGACTGATGGTCTCTTCAGAGTCGCCCTCCGGCAATGGGAGGAGGAGGCAGGATTTGAGCCATAGCAGATAGGAGGCCATATCGAGGAATTCGCTCGCCAGCTCGATATTCATGGACCGCATCCGGGTGATATAGGCAAGGAACTGATCGATGATCGGGCACACCTCTAGGTCCTCTAAGGTGAATTTGTTCTTCTCGATAAGGTAGAGCAGGAGATCGAGCGGCCCGTCAAAACGCGGGAGATGGAGGATGAACTCGTTCTGATTAAAAGTAGGCCCGATATCCATCACCCTATGCGCATCGCCTCCCGCACCTTTTCCATAGTGATGGCCGCAAGCGCCTTGGCCCTGGATCCACCCTCATGCAGGATGTTCTGAACCAGGGACTTATGGCCGCTATAGTATTCGATCTTCTCCCAGACGGGAGTGAACTCGATTTCGAGGTTCTTGATTAAGAGGCGCTTACATTCCACACATCCCCAGGAGGCGTCCCGGCACCCCGATTGGATCTCCTGCCGCTTGTCTTCGTCCGTAAAGAATTCATGGAACGGATAGAGGTTGCAATCGTTCGGCTCACCCGGGTCCTTCTTCCGCATGCGCTTGATATCGGTGAGCATCTGCATGACCTTCTCCTTTAGGCTCTCGGGCGTCTCATAGATGTAGACAGCATTGTTGTACGACTTGGACATCTTCCTCCCGTCCAAACCGGGCACACGCGGTGCGGTCGTTAGGATCTCCTTCGGCTCCTTGAGCTGGCCTTCCCCGTAGAGATAGTTGAATCTCCGGACGATTTCCCGGGTGAGCTCGAGATGGGGGAGCTGATCCTCGCCGATCGGGACCTTGTCGGCATGATAGATCACAATGTCAGCCGCCTGGAGCACAGGATACCCCAGGAATCCGTATGTGCTGAGATCCTTTTCTTTCAGTTCCTCCTTAAGCTCCTTATAGGTAGGATTCCGTTCCAGCCATGATAGCGGCGTGATCATTGAAAGGAGGAGGAAGAACTCTGCATGGGCTTTGATATCGGACTGCCTGAAAATGAGCGCCTTATCGGGATCGATCCCTACGCCGAGCCAGGTGAGGACGATATCCTCCGTGCTCTGCTCGATGATGGACGGGTCCTTGTATTCGCTCGTCAAGGCATGCCAGTCCGCCACGAAATACAGACACCGATACTCATCCTGCAGCTCGACCCAGTTCTTCAGCACTCCCAGGTAATGCCCCAGATGCAAAGATCCCGTGGGCCGCATGCCGGATACGATTCGCTGCTTTTCCATGCCTCACCTCATATCATGAGCAACGTGTTTACTATCTTCAGAATGATGGGGAAGACCACATAATCTACCGCCCTGGTGAAGATGAGCACCAGGAGGATGACGAAGCCATAAGGCTCGATCTGCGCCCAGGAGCGGGCCATGTTCTCTGGCAGCACGCCCACCATCACCCGGCCCCCATCGAGCGGTGGGATCGGGATCAGATTGAAGATGGCAAGCCCCACGTTGATCACCACCATGATCTCGATCATCATCTTGATCGGGTAGAGAAGGGTAGTGAAAAGGACGGGGCCTACAAATTTCAGGATGATGGCAAAGATGACAGCCAGGCCCATGTTGGACCCGGGACCGGCCAGGGCGACCCAGAGCATGCCCTTGCGGGGGTTCTTGAAATTGCGGGGGTCGACTGGCACGGGCTTGGCCCAGCCGATCATGCGCGTGATGAACAGCACGAGGAGCCCGATGACATCGATGTGCTTAAGGGGATTCAATGTGAGCCTGCCCGCCAGCTTCGCCGTGGGGTCGCCCAGCTTGTACGCCGCTAACCCATGACAGGTCTCGTGCACAGAGAGCGAAAAGAGCACCGGCACAATCAAAAGAATGATCTGCGTGATTTGGTTTTTCATGCCTCGGGCTTATACCTTATGGCGGGTTGTGGTGTCAAAAGGATATCAAAAGGCAAAGGAGTCGTGGCATATGAGATCAATCCTTTTTTGGTCTCAAGGGGGGCCAAGAGTCCGCAGGATAAGACCGCCCCTGAAAAAATGAAGAGGGGCGGCTACATCCTGCGGACTAAGCCACCGCCGACCCTGCAATCAATATGTTTCACTCAAGGAACTCTTGACAATCCTCGTTATCACAGGCTTAACTCGCGAAGCCAAGGCACCTTATGCCCTGCCGCTCCAGCCTCTGAGATTGCCAGGATTGACGAAAAAGAAACGCCATTGGGGTCAGACAGGGCTTATAGGTGTCACTCTTGTTTCTCTTGGTGTCATGAATGGAGGACCAGGTAAAAAAAAGCAGGTCTTTGGCGACCTGCTAAATGAGGAGGTTCTATGGGGAATGAACCTTGAAGAACCTGCTTATATATCGGCATAGACCTTAAAAAACTTAACCCCCTCCTTGGAGAACTTTGCAACTGGTGGCACGAGTTTTGGTACTAAGCCATGTCCGGGATAGTCATGCAAGAACAAGAGCAGCCGTTATAGGAAAAAGTCAATTTATGGGCAAGACCGTGGAGATTGAAATGTCTGACAGTCTATCTTGAAACAACAACTATACAGAGAATATGCATATGATCTGGAATGTGGGTTGCGCTGGGATGACTTCAGACATTAACAATGCCTTCCGAAACCTATTCCTCTCTGTCCTCACCCCAGGTAGGATAGGTGGAGCATAGCGTAACTCATCAGCGGGGGGAATGGCCCAAATGCAGGGAAATAGTCCGGTAACACTACCATAGGGACGAGATCAAAAGGGTGTTCCAGTTTCACATCCCGAAATGCTTATCATTTATTACACCGAGCTGTTGGTATAGTTCCTTTCCGAGGTAATGGTTTAGATTTTCGGGACGCTGCAAGGGAAAGTGTCCACCTTCAACCCGATGGATTATGCTACCCTCCTTCTATCCTACGCACTATTTTAACATGCCACCAACTTTATATGAGCACGACATAGATTACCTCCGACCCTTCAGGGGCGGCGGTTGCCGTCCGCGGGATGGGGCCGCTCCGCGTCTTTTCTTCTGGAACGGCCCCATCCCGCGGACGCTTGGTCCCCCTGAAGACCCCGGGAGGGGTTTGAGCTTTGAGATTTTTTTGGTTTCCCACTTCTTCTTAGTACCCAGTGCCCCCGTATCCTTGTCCTATTGTCTCTTAATATTCAGCTGTACCGCGCAAAGAACTCGTTCATCCTGTCCGTCACGGTTTGTCGCTCCTTGTCCACCGTGATGGTATGGTAGCAGTCCTCGAGCATGACGAGCTCCTTGGAGGGAGAAGAAACACGCCGGAAGATATGCTCGGCGCTAGAGGGGTGGATGACGGGATCGAGTTTGGATTGCATGATGAGGAGCGGCTTCTCGATCTTGGCCAGGAAGCTCCTCTCCCGGATAATGGCCATGAGTTCGAAGGCGGAGTACGCTGCGGGGATGGAGTCGCGATCATAGCAGATGTGTCGCTGACCTTGCGGCTCCTTCACGTCCATGCTGGTCTGCTTTGGTACATCTTTGATAAACCAGGTAATCGGGTACTGTGCCACGATAGGCAGCAGGGCGCTGGACTTGCATCCCTTGAACTTCATTGGGGTTGAGAGCACAGTTTCTGCCCGAATCAAATTTCCGTGCAGGGCCAGGAGCGAAAGCGTCAGCATCTCTCCGAGAGAGAGCCCCGCCACATATACCCTTTTATCGTCTTCAGCGAAAATGTAGAGTCCGTGAGTGACTACACCGAGCCAATCGTGCCACGTGGTCCTGTTCAGGTTCAGGATGCTCGTCGTACCGTGTCCCGGCAGGAGCGGGACTTTTACCGCATATCCCGCCTGATGCAGTTGCTCGGCAAGGAATCTCAGCTCGGATGGACTCCCGGTCAGCCCGTGGATAAGCATACACGTTCATTTTCCTCCTTCCAGGAAAAAAGGTTCGGCCCCTTTGACGATTGCCATGTTACCTCCTTCAAGTGATACCAGACTTCCTCTTTTCTCCTAGTACGTTGCCTCTCCCCCTCACAAAAACAAGGATGAATGAAGCGGTCAGAGCCAGGAATGCCCCCATGATGAAGGCATACTCGCTCCCCATTTTGTCCCATACAACCCCGAAGATGACCGATGCAGGAAACGCTGCTACCCCTATGGCCATGTTATACAATCCATATGCCCCGCCGCGCAAATCATCCGACACGATATCAACTACAAAGGCCTTCTCTGTCCCTTCGCAGAGGCCGAAATACAAACCATAGGCGAAGAAGAGTCCCCAGACGGCAAGCTGGCTCCCCGCCAGAGCGAATCCAAGATAGACAAGGCTGTAGACCATCCAGCCGGTAATGATGACCGGTTTCCTGCCGATGACGTCCGAAAGCCTGCCTCCCGGCATGGAGAACAGGGCTTTGCTGATGTGCAGGACCACCCAGATGATAGGAATCATGGCTACGCTCACACCAACATCCTTGGCCTTGAGGAGGAGGAAGGCGTCCGTCGAGTTGCCGAGGGTAAAGACCACAATAGCGATGAGGAAGCGGCGGTATCCGGGACTCTTAAACGCGCCTGTGAACAGGACACTCTTTGCCCCGGAGACCTTGTGCGGCTTTTCACTCACCAGGAACCAGGCCAGGATGATCGTTAGGATACTCGGTATCACCGAGAGGAGGAATACAGTGGGGATGGAAAGACCGCCCCACTTGATGAGGACCGTGGCTATGAGGGGCCCGATGATCGCACCGGTATGGTCCATGGCCCGCTGAAAGCCAAAGGCAAAACCGACGTTCTCAGGACTCACCGAATCCGCCAGGAGCGCATCTCGCGGTGCGGACCTGATGCCCTTGCCAATCCTGTCCGAAACCCGGAAGAATAGGACGTGCCACCATTGGGTAGCAATGCCTATCAGGGGACGGACCATATTCGATAGGGTGTAGCCGATGGCGAATATGGGCTTTCGCCGGCCCAGTCTGTCGGAGAAAGTCCCGGAGAAGTACTTCAGGAGCGAAACCGTGGTCTCGGCAATGCCCTCAATGACACCGATAGTCGATGCCCCTGCATGGAGGACGCTCGTCAGGAATATTGGCAGGAGCGGATAGATCATCTCGCTCGCCGTGTCATTCATCAGGCTGATGAAGCCCATGCCGATCACATTCCTTTTTCCCTTGCTATTCTCCACACCTCCTCCTAAACCATTTTCCCAGGAATAAACCTTGTTGGAGACAAGGTCAAGACCCCCACACGCGACATTGTCCACCACCACGCGAGCAGCTCAGCCGGGGGAGCTCTGATCTTGCTCTTTTTTCATATACTCACACCATATGTGACTGGAGGGAATGCTGCTTTGATCCTTGAGGAGAATGGTATATAAGTCTCGTGGATGAATATGCGCATCAACAGGTACCTTGCACAGACAGGCCGGCTGTCGAGAAGGGCTGCTGATTCCGTAATTCAGGGGGGTAGGGTTACGATAAACTCGCGACGGGCCGTCCTCGGCGATAGGGTGGACCCTGAACAGGATGAGATAAGGATTGACGGAAAAATTCTCACCTTGCAGGAGAAACACTACCTCGCCCTGTACAAACCCAAAAACGTGCTCACGACGCTTTCTGACCCGCGTGGAAGAAGGTGCGTCAGAGACCTCATCCCGGGGCAATACCGGGGGGTTTTCCCCGCCGGCCGGCTCGATTTCGATGCTGAAGGTCTGATCATCCTTACGAATGACGGCGATCTCGCCCACGCCATACACCATCCATCCTTTCATGTCCCAAAGGTATACATCGTTGCCCTCTGTCCGAAGGCTAGCGATGAAGCCTTGCAGCAGATGGCCGCAGGGATAATCCTGGACGGGAGGAAGACGAGACCAGCTTTCATTGAGCACCTCAAGGATGACCAACGCTGCACATGGGTGAAGATCACCTTGCGACAGGGGCTCAAGAACCAGATCAAACGTATGGCCCAAACCCTTGGTCTTCAGGCAGCATCCATTGAGCGAATAGCCATCGGCCCGGTGGACTTGAAGGGCATGCTACCGGGTGATATCAGGAGATTGACGCGGAAAGAGCTTGTCGCGCTCCATAAGATGCTAAAAAATCATAAAGTTACTTGACTTGGCGCTGTAGCTCTTTATAATTCATAGTAATTCTTTTTTAGGAGGATATACATGAACAAGTCTCAATTGATGGAAGAATTGTCCATGCGACTGGCAATGCATCCCAAAAAGTCGGAATCCGTCGTGAATACCATTCTGAATTCCATGGTCAAAGCAATGAAAGAATCGCAGCGGATCGAGATCAGGGGATTTGGCAGCTTCATGATGAGGAGCTACAAGCCCTATACCGGTCGGAATCCCAAGAGTGGCGAGAGGATCAAGGTTAAGTCCAAGAAGCTACCCTTTTTCAAGACCGGGAAGGATATGCGCGACCGCGTTAATATAAAATAAATCTTCTTCCCAAGAGCGTCTATATATTGACGCTCCTCCTTTCTTATGTTATCGCATTTTTCATAAGGAAGATTATGTATGCAAAGACACAGGATCCTTATCGTTGACGACGAGGCGCAGAACAGGGATTATCTCTCCGATATCCTTGCCCGCGAGAATTACGAAATCGATGTCGCCGTTGATGGCCGAGAGGCCATTCAGAAAATCTCCCAGGACATATACCATGTGATCCTGACCGACCTCATGATGCCCGAAGTAGATGGCCTGGGAGTGATTCGCCATCTTGTCGAAAACAAGCTCAGTCCCATCTGTATTCTCTATACAGGCTATGGCTCCATACAGACGGCGGTGGAGGCCATGAGGCTCGGGGCTTTCGATTACCTCACCAAACCCTTCAAACCGGAAGAGATCACCATCGTAGTGAAAAAAGCCCTTGAACACTTAAGGCTCCAGGAAGAGAACATCTATTTGAAACAACAGCTCAAGACCCAATACAAAATAGAGAATATCGTCGGCACTTCTGATAAGATGCAGAAGGTATTCGACCTCGTTGGAAAGATAGCCAACACGGACTCCACGATCCTCATCCTCGGGGAATCCGGGACAGGGAAAGAGCTCGTGGCCAGAGCAATCCATTTCAACTCCTACCGGGCTCAGCACCCTTTTGTACCCGTCAATTGCGGGGCCATTCCCGAGGAGCTCCTGGAAAGCGAACTGTTCGGGCATGAGAAAGGGGCGTTTACGGGTGCCTTCCGGACGAGGATCGGCAGGTTCGAACTTGCCAATGGCGGGAGTATCTTCCTAGATGAGATCTCTGAAATGAGCCCCAACCTCCAGGTCAAACTGCTGCGCGTCATTCAGGAGCGAGAATTCGAGCGCGTAGGCGGGGTCAAGTCCATTAAGACCGATATGCGCATCATTGCCGCTACCAATAAGAACCTCGACGAAGAGGTTGCTCATGGCAGATTCAGGGAGGATCTCTATTATCGTTTGAATGTAATCCCCATCCACCTTCCCCCCTTACGCGAAAGGACCGAAGATATCCCGCTCCTCGTCAAGCATTTCCTGGAAAAATTCCATGCGATACGACCGTGTAAAATCCGGGAATTTAACAAGAAGGCCATTTCCTTCCTCATGCGCTACAAGTGGCCGGGCAATGTGAGGGAGCTTGAGAATCTTATCGAGCGCATGACGGTCCTCTGCGACGGGTCCGAGGTGGAGGTCTGCGATCTTCCTGACAAAATCCTGACAGGTGCTGCCATCCCGTCAAATATCATTCCCCATTTCGAACTCCCCGAAGAGGGGATCGATCTCTCTACCGCGGTCAGCGATTTTGAAAAGGGCATCATCCTCCAGGCATTGAACAAGAGCAACTGGGTGAAAAACAGGGCGGCAAAACTCCTCCATGTCAACAGAACTACCCTAGTAGAGAAGATAAAGAAGCAAAGACTCATGAGCCCGGCCGAGGTAAAATCGAATTGACTATAATCAGGCGGGCAGACCCTGTCCCTCTCTTGAGATAATCGAGAATACCTCCTTTTTCTTTTCATTGTGTTTGCTTATGGCATGATTGTTGTATCCTGTACCACGGTGACGAAGGCATCCATATTCCATAAGAGTACACGGGGCCTGTTATTCATCGGCCTGACCTTTTTTGTTCTCGCGCTCCATCCCTGTAAACAGGCCAGGGCGGAGGGCGTACAGGTGGGCGGTGACAGCAATAAGGTGCGGATCGTGTTCACCCCCAAAGAGGCCATCACTCCTGATATAGTTAGCGAGGAACGGACGCTCATCGTCAATTTTCCAAACATCGTCGGGGCACCCTCCTCGGTGAAAGACTTCTTCATCATCAAAGAGCTCGATTTCGACGGGAGCCTGGCCCGCATCACCCTGAATGCCCCATATCGATACAAGACCTCCTTTCTATCGAACCCTGTCCGCTTTGTCATCGATATCACCATCAATTTAGCCGGAGCAGCCGCATGCCCCCTAGCTTCGATCGACTCCATCACGAGGCAAGACGGGATAGCCGTTACCCTCCATATCAAGGAGAACAAATGGCCGAGGATCCTCCATTCTCGGGCCAAGGGCAGGGTATATCTCATCTTCGACGGCGAGGTGAATTGCGAGAGCCTCAAGGATCGGGTCACCAGAATACCGTTCATCAACTATGCCGGCACCATCAAGACGCAAGGTGGCACGGCGGTTTTACTCTCCATCTCCGATACCGCCAAAGGGCTCACCATAAGGGAGTTCAGACAGAACCTGGAGATCACTCTCGACATCAGCACGAAGGAAACCATTGACCTGGGCAAGCTTTTCGCCATCGCTCAAGCTGCCTACGATCACGATGATGTCGCCGCTGTCATAAATGAGCTGAAGCCCTTTTCCGTACAGCTTACACCCGAAGCAAGGACGCTCCTGGCTAGGGCTTACTGGAGAATCGCCTACCCTTCTAACGAAACGCTCTACAGGGAGGCGGTGAAGCTCATGGCACAAGGTATCGGCGGCATGAATCCGGGACTGGAAAGGGAACGGCTCATGCTTGAATACGCAGCCATGTTGATCGCTACCAATGCCCTTGACGATGCCAGAAAATTCGTTCGCTTCCTCAGGGACTCAGAATCCGATGAGGTCGCCATTAACGCCTACATCCTCGAAGTCGAGCTGCTCAATAAGCGCAAACAATCCGATGATGCCTTTATCGCCGGGAAGCGCATGCAGAAAATTTTTGATATCAATATAATGCCGAAGAAAGCACGCGCTTCTTTTTATGCCGCCGTCGGAGACAGTTACCTCGGCCTCAATGACTACGGAAAAGCGCTCGACATGTACACCAAGGCCATCGCGGAAGATCCCGGAGTCCTTCAACGAGATATTGAACTCTATGCCAGGATGGGCGATGCGGCCTTCAAGAAGAATGACTTTGCCAAGGCAAAATATTATATCCTGCAGTCAATCAATTTGGGTGACCCCCGGGAAAAGACCATGCAGCTTTTAAAGCTGGGCGATTGTCTCTACCAGATGGGGGACATCAGGAAATCCATCGAGGTATACTCCCAGGTGGGGAGTATCGCCTCTGAAGGGGAAAACATCGCCATTGCCAAACTCCGTAAGGCACAAATCCTCATCGACAATGACCTCAAGGATGACGGAAAATTGTCAACCGTGACATTCTTTGAGGTGATCGGCATCTATGACAGCATCCAGATCCCTCCCAACACCGAGGAGGGCTCGCTGGTTCCTATTGTCAAGATCAGGAAGGCACAGCTCTATGCCAAACATGGCAACTGGGATCTAGCTTTCGCCACCTATAACCAGTGCTGGCTCGAGACGAAACCGGAAGACCCACTCCACAAGTATGCCCTCACCGAGGGGCTTTCCCATATGATCTCCCGCATGAAGGATCTGCTGGTAAAGCAGGACTATCGGGGAATCCTTGACATCTATGCGAAGTACAAAGACAGCTTCTTCAAGGATATCAGAGATCCTGAGGCCCTGCTCCTGCTTGCCCAAGCGATGGTGCATCTCGGCCAGGATATCAACGCGCGACCCCTCCTGATCTTATGTATGCAACGCTCTTCCCCCTCCAGGGCGGCGGCATTGGCTACCCTGTGCGATGTCGATTTCAAGCTGGGGTATATGAACGAAGCACTCAGGTGGAACACAATCTACCTCAATGACTATCCCCAGGGGGAGGCAATCAACCATATAAAAGAAGTGCGCGGTACGGTCCTCTACCGGCTCAATAACCTCCAGGAGGCGCTTTTCTACCTTGATCTCGTGAGCAAGACCCAGGATGCCAAGGCCCTCAATGCCCTGTACATGCTCTCCGACGCCTACCACAAGCTGAATGATTCGGTCAAGGAGGGAGAGGCCCTGGAGAAGATGATCACACTCTCCTCCCTCCTGCAATCCCCGCTCATCGAATGGGCCATGTATATGCGAGCCGGGCAGCTGAAAGCACGGGACATGGTACAGGCAAAGGCCCTGTATGATACCCTCCTCACGGCATATCCTTCTTCGAAGTACCGGTGGGGAGCCACGTACAATATCGCCGCGATCCTCTACCGGCAAGGGTATAAGAATGGGGCGCGGGCCATGTTCAGCCGGGTCATTCAACTCAGCAATGACATCCTGCTGGTGAAGGCCTCGCGGACCTTCATTGCCGATATGGATCTGCGTGCATCCATGGCGGAAGTGAATCCAGGCGCCGCACAAGTGGCCACGGATACCACGTCGGAACCGGTGCAGGCGGCGGACGAGACGACATCCAAAACTCCGAAAGCGATATCAGAAAATACAATGACTGAGACGATATCCGAGGCTACGCAAACGACACTGGTTAAGGCGGTAAAGGGCACGGCTCACAACACCGCCAAACCGTTAACCGCAACCTCAAGGAAACCTGAGGTGACAACTTCCCAGACACCGAAGGAGGTGCCTAGGCCATCACCTAAAGCCTCAAAGGCTCCACCTGAAATAGGGACTGCTCCCGCCGTAAAGAAGGCGGATGCGCCAGAGGTTCCCACCATGACGACGGACGGAACGACGCAAAAAACCACTTCTGCCCCGTCCGGCAAGACGGCAAATAGCCTGGCTCCCAACACGGCCAAACCGGCAGCTGCAACCTCAGAAAAAACTGAAGAGACAACTACCCAGGCCCCGAATGAGGTGCCCGCCCCATCAACTGAAGTCCCCAAGGCTCCACCTGAAATAGGGACTGCTCCCGCCGTAAAGAAGGCGGATGCGCCAGAGGTTCCCACCATGACGACGGACGGAACGAAGCACGAAACCTCCACTACTCCATTCGTCAATGCGGCCACCACAACTACCGAAAATGAACCCGAGGCCGCCGACAAGCAATAAAATCCAGGAGACTGGTATATGCGTCAGATATCGAGTGTTAGATATTTTCTTCAGAAATTGGTCATGCTTTTTGCCATAGCCTTTCTGGCCGGGGTGCTGGGGTGCAGCACTGCCACCACATACGTATGGTACAGTCCAAATAAGAATCCTGAGGTTATGAAACAGGAGACGTTCCAGTGTAAATGTGTCCAGATCAAAAACCAAATCAGGGGAGAATAGAGCAAGATGGCGATAGCCATATTGGACCCGGACAAAGAAACCGTGAACATCATGGCGGCCCTCGTGGAAGAGATGGGGCATCACCCTGCTCCCTTCACGGACAAGGAGAAGTTTCTCGGGGCGATCAACCCGAAAAGCCACGCTGTCGCCATCATAGCCGATGACTTCCTCGAAGTGATCGAGGGGACCAAGATGGTCTATCCCGAGATTGAGATCGTGGCGATTGGGCAGCGAGACGCCCTGGAATGCACGAAGGTCGGGGCCTCCCATTTCCTCAAGAAACCCTTTAAGGCCGAAGAGCTCCAGGAGGTGCTGAAGGTGCTCCTCAATCTGAGCAAGAGCCAGAGGTTCCAGGAGTTGCGTTCGATCGTCATCGCCGATCCCAAGATGAAACAGATCATGGAGATGATAGACAGGGTCGCTCCGACCCAGTCTCCGATCTTCATCCAGGGGGAGTCGGGCACGGGCAAGGAGGTGATTGCACGCTATATCCACAGCAAGAGTAAACGGGCAGGCGGCCCCTATATGGGGATAAACCTGGCGGCAATTCCGGATACCCTCTTGGAAAGCGAGCTCTTCGGCTTCGAAAAGGGGGCGTTCACCGGCGCATATGCGACCCGTATCGGCAGGTTCGAACTCTCTGACCATGGAACCATCCTCCTTGATGAGATCACCGAGATCAGCTTAGGTCTCCAGGCCAAGCTGCTCCGGGTCCTCCAGGAACGCCAGATCGACCGCGTGGGGGGCAAAGAGCCTATTTCGCTCGACTTCAGAGTCATCGCCACCACCAATAAGGACATTGATAAGCTCATCCGGGAGGGGCATTTCCGCAAGGACCTCTACTACCGGCTGAACGTGATCCCCGTCAAGGTACCGCCCTTGAGGTCCAGGATGGAGGATATCTTCCCGCTCGCCATCTATTTCATAAAGAAGGTGGCGAAACGGGAGGGTCTGCGGGAAAAAAAGATGGGCGAACAGGCAAAAAATGCACTCCTCAAGTATTCCTGGCCTGGTAATGTCAGGGAACTCGAGAACATCATAGAACGGGCCATGATCCTCTCCGATGGCGACGAGATCCTCCCCGAGATCATCAGATCAGGCATGGAGGAGATCCCTCTCGGCGATTTCCCCCTGCCGGGTACGACCATCCCCGAGATGGAGCGGCACCTCATCATATCGACCCTCGGTAGCGCCGGAGGGAACCGCACCAAGGCGGCCGAACTCTTGGGCATTAGCATCCGAACCTTAAGGAACAAGCTCAACGAGTACAAGACAAGTGGTCAATTTTCCGACATACCGATGGTCAAAACACCTGGCAATCATGGATAGAAGGATCGTGGATTTATGAGCCTTGAGCGTTGGTACGAGTATTGCTTTCCAATCAGAAGGGAGGAGCGGTATGGGAGATATATTCGGCAAGGCGCTATCTGATCTCAAGACGTTTATGGATTACCACGTGTCGCGTCACGGGGTCATATCGAGTAATATCGCCAATCAGGACACCCCCGGCTACAAAGCCAAGGACATCTCCTTTGATGAAGAGCTAGAATCACGGCTTTCCCTCACCCGCACCCACCCCGCCCACCAACAGTCCCAGGACAGCGAGATCAAATACACGGTGCAGGAAGACCCCTATGAGCGCATCGGCAATGATGGCAATACAGTCGATCTGGACCGCGAGATGATGAAGATCGCGCAGAACGACATCCTCTACAATGCATCGGTCGAAACAATGCAATATGAGATTGAGCTCTTGAAAAACACAATAAGGAGTATACGCTAATGGACCTTTTCACTGCCATGGACATCAGTGCAAGCGGTATGCGGGCGCAGAGGACACGCATGAATGTCATCAGCTCCAACATCGCCAATGCTCAGACTACGCGCACCGCAGAGGGTGGGCCGTACAAGCGCAAAGATGTGGTCTTGCAAGCCAACACCTTCGAGGAAACTCTCTCAAGCGTTGAGGTGCAAGACATCATTAGCGACCCTACCCCCGGTGAGCGCATCTACAATCCAAGCAGCCCGGATGCGGACAAGGACGGGTACGTGACCATGCCCAATGTGAACATGATGGAGGAGATGGTGAACCTCATCGACGCTAGTAGAGCCTTTGAAGCGAATACGGTGGCCATTCGGGCCCAGAAGGACATGGCCAACAAGGCCCTGGCCATCGGGAGGCAGTAATGCGCATAGAACCCCTCAAGTCCACCCTGGATATGAGTATCAAGGCTGAGCAGACGCCCAAGAAGCAAGGCCTAAGCTTTGTGGACGCCTTCCAGGAGGCAATAGCGAAGGTGAACAATACCCTGGTCGAGGCAGACAAGACCGGGCTCGATCTCGCCTCAGGCAAGAACGGGAATATCCATGAGGCGATGATCCAGATGCAGAAGGCAGACATCGAGATGCGCCTCCTCGTCGCAAGCGTCAACAAGCTCATCGAAGGCTATAACGAACTCATGAGACTGAGATGAACCCGAGTGATATTCTAAATAAATTCCGTCAGCAGTTTGGTGCCATGAGCATGGGCCAGAAGGTGGGCCTGTTCGCCCTCATGGGCCTTGCGGTCGCTGTAGTCGTCGTCACCCTGATGTGGACGCTGGCCCCTAAGTTCCAGTACCTCTTCACGGATCTCAACGCCACGGACGCCGCCCTCATCGTGCAGAAGCTCAAGGATGACCGCATACCCTATAAACTCGTCAAGGGTGGTACGGCCATCATGATACAGGAAGACAAGGTGTATGAAGAACGGATTGCTCTAACCGCACAGGGCCTGCCCAAAGGTGGCGTGGGCAAGGGGTTTTCCCTCTTCGACGAGACCTCCTTCTCCACCACAGAATTCGTTCAGAAGATCAATTACCAGCGGGCATTGGAGGATGAACTCGCCAAGACCATCATGTCCATGGATGAAGTCGAATTCACCCGTGTCCATATCGCCTTACCCAAGGAGAGTGTATTTATTGAGGACGAGAAACCGGCCAAGGCATCCATCGTCATCCGGCCGAAACCTACCAAACGCATCAGCCCCTCCCATGTGCAGGGGATCGTCTATCTCGTGGCGAAAAGCGTGCGCGGACTCGAGCCGGAGAATATCAGCATCGTTGATGTGACGGGGAGGGTCCTCTACGAGGGCAAGAAGAAGGATGATGCGCTGGCCTTTGCCAACGACCGCCTCGAGGTGCGTCGCGCCATCGAAAACACCCTGGAATCGCGGGCCCAAGAGATGCTGGAAAAGATCGTTGGACCTGGTGCTGCGATTATCAAAGTGAGTGCCGACATCAATATGGATCTCGTGAAGAACCTCAAGGACGCCTATGACCCGGATGGGCAGGTGGCAAGGAGCGAGGAACTGAAAAACCAGTTCGGCAACGAGGCCGGCGCGCCCGGTGGCATAGCCGGAACCCCGTCTAACCTCCCGACGGGCAGGGGCGGGCCGACCCCGATCCCGTCGAGCGCACGATCAGGCACATCCAGTGTCATCAGGAACTACGAGATCACCACCACCAAGACCGAACATATCCAGTCGCCCGGTGAAATCAAGCGGCTCACCGTCTCGGTCGTCGTGGACGGCACTTATAAACAGGACAAGGAAGGGAAAAGGGTCTTCATCCCGCGTCAGGCGAGCGAGCTCAAGGATATCGAGAATGCGGTGAAACAGGCCATAGGGTTCAATGCCGACCGGGACGACATCATGTCGGTATCCTGCATGCAGTTCGCCCAGGAGGAAGTGGCGCCAAGGTTAACAAGCGTAGACAAACTCAAGGAGCTCCTCTTTTCCCTTGTCAAGCCCGCGGTAATGCTCATCGTGGTCCTGCTCGTCCTGCTTTTCGTGATCAGGCCGATCATCAAGTGGCTGACTTCGCCCGTCAGAGTGGTCGGTGAGCGGCTAGCGGAACAGAAGGCCATCGGCGCTGAAGAGCGGAGGGCCCTGGAGGGCACGGAGATACCAATGATCGAGGAGGCCATGGCGAAGAGCGAGGAGATGAAGACGGCCGGCCTGGGACAACGGAAGGTGATCCAGGAGATAGCCAAGACGGACCCTGAAAGCACCACCGCGGCCATCAAGAGCTGGCTTCAGGAGCAAGGGTCATGATCAATCCGAAAAAGCTCGACGGGCCACAGAAAGCAGCCATCCTCCTCATGGCCATGGGGGATGATTTCACGCGGGAGATCTTCAAGGGTCTCTCACACCAGGAGATCCAACTCCTCGGCAAGCGTATGGCAGGCCTTGATGACATCACCATCCCCGTGGGCACGGTCCAGAATATCATACGGGAGTTTCATAACAAGTGCGCCGAGGTCAGCAGTATTACGGGGAAGGGCATCGGCTTCCTCGAAAAGGCTGTCGTCGATGCCCTTGGTTCCGATAAGGCCAAGTCCATCCTGGATTCCATCCACATGGCTACCGACAAGTCCCCCTTCTCCTCCTTGAGGCAGGTCGACACCTCCATCCTGGTAGATTATCTCAGGGGCGAACACCCCCAGACCATAGCACTCGTGCTCGCCCATATGGACAGCTCAAAGTGCGCCCAGATCGTCAAGAACCTGCCGGAAAAACTCCAGTCCGAGATCATCTTTAGGATGGCTAATCTCGGAGTCATCCCTTCTGGGGTCATCGAAGAGCTCGACCAGGTACTCAGGAAAGAAATCGAGGCCATGGGAACCATGGAGAGTAAGCGGCTCGGCGGGGTCGAGGCCGCGGCCGAGATTATGAACCAGCTTGACAGTGCCACGGAAAACAACATCTTTGCCGCCCTCGAGGATGCCGACGCCGATCTCGCGGAAAAGATCCGGCAGAAGATGTTCATGTTCGAGGATATCATCAACATCGACAACCGCGGCATCCAGTCCATCCTCAAGGAGATCACCAACGAGGACCTTATCCTAGCCCTGAAGACCGCCAGCGAACCGCTCAAGGAGAAGATCCTCGCCAACATGTCATCCCGCGCAGCCGAGATGCTCAAGGAAGATATGGAAACCATGGGCCCGGTCAAGCTCTCGGACGTCGAGCAGGCGCAGCAGAGCATCATCCGCGTCGTACGCAAGCTCGAAACGGCAGGCAAGATCGTCATTGGCGGCAAGGGAGGGGAGGATGTCCTCGTCTAAGATATTACGCGATAAACATGTACCCCATTTTGATCTCGAGGATATCGGCTCCCAAAAAGGTGGGCGGGATGCGGTAAAACTCGCCAAGACGAAAGCGGAGGAAATTGTCAGGGAGGCACGCAACCGGAAAGAGGCGATAGAAATGGACGCTTACCGCGAGGGTCTGGAAAAAGGACAGGTGGAAGGTCAGAGGATGGCCCTAAAACGATTGGAACCGCTTGCTTCAACCTTCAAGAAGGCCATCGTCGAACTGGAACAAGTCCGGGACCGCTTGACCGAGAAACACCTGGAGCAGATGCTCCAGATCGCCATGAGTAGTGCCGAAAAGGTCATCCACCGCGAGATACACCTGTCACCCGACCTCATCCTCAATACGGTCAGGGCGGCGAGCGAACACCTCATGGAGATGGACGAGATCATGGTGCGGATCCACCCTTCTGACTATGAATACATCCGCGAGATCGAAGAGATTTTGGGGGGAAAACTCACTGGGAATAAGGCGATCAATTTCGTCGAGGATACTTCTATCGAACGGGGCGGCGTTTTCATAGAGACTGAATTCGGGGATATCGACGCCACCATCAAATCCCAGATAGACCACATCCGGGAGACCATCCTGGAGGGTAAATGATTGAGCTCGCGAAGATGCGTACCATCCTCAAAGATATTGACCCCATCCAAGTGCGCGGCAAAGTCACGAACATAGTCGGCCTTGTGATCGAGGGTCATGGTCCCGGCAGCGCCATGGGCGGCATGTGTGAGATCTTTTCTAAGGATATGCACAAGTCCATCATGTCCGAAGTGGTTGGCTTCAGGGACAAGCGCGTTCTCTTGATGCCGCTCGGCGACCTCGACGGGATCGGCCCCGGCAGCGCCATTGTCGCGCGGAGATCCAACCCCTTGGTCAGGGTCGGCAACGAAATGCTCGGCAGGATAATCGACGGTATGGGTAACCCGCTCGATGGAAAGGGTATCATGACAATGGACAGCGAGAAACCGCTCTACGGCAAGCCCCTGAATCCGCTCAAGAAGAAGCGCATCGACGAACCGTTGGATCTCGGGATCAAGGCGATCAACGCCATCCTCACGGTGGGCAAGGGCCAGCGCATGGGCATCATGTCAGGCTCTGGCGTGGGCAAGAGTGTCCTCCTCGGTATGATGGCGCGACATACCAAGGCCGACGTCAATGTCATCGCGCTCATAGGGGAGCGGGGCAGAGAGGTCAGGGAGTTCATCGAACGGGATCTCGGCGAGGAGGGCCTGAAGCGATCGGTTGTCATCGTTGCTACATCCGACCAACCAGGCCTCATCCGAATTCGCGGCGCTTACCTCGCCACCACCATCGCGGAGTTCTTCCGGGATCAGGGCAAGGATGTGCTACTCATGATGGACTCTGCGACCCGCTTAGCCATGGCCATGCGTGAGATCGGCCTGGCTATCGGGGAACCTCCGACAACGAAAGGCTACACCCCCTCCTTCTTCGCCAAGATGCCAAAACTCATGGAGCGGGTGGGGAACTCATCGTCCAAGGGGAGCATCACCGGGCTCTATACCGTGCTCGTGGAAGGCGATGACTTCTCCGAGCCCGTAGCCGATACCATCAGGTCCATCGTCGATGGACATATCAACCTGTCCCGGGACCTCGCGGCACGCAACCAGTACCCGGCGATCGATATCCTCAGAAGCATCAGCAGGGTGATGCCGAACATCGTTGACTCCGAGCACCTTGAACTCTCCCTTAAAATCAAGAAGCACATGGCGGTCTACGAAGATGCTCGCGACCTCATCAATATCGGCGCTTATGTCCCGGGAAATAACCCGGATATCGATACTGCCATCCAGTATATCGACGCCATCAATACCTTCTTGAGCCAACGGGTCGATGTAAAGACCTCAATCGAGGAAACTATCGTCGGTATGCGACAGATACTGAGTGCGGGGGGGAAGTAAGTGTTCAGGTTTAGGTTCGAGGTCTTACTAAAGGTCAAGAGGGTAAAGAAAGATATAGCCCTCCAGGCCTTTGCGACCGCCCAAAGGTATTTCTATGCCTTGCAGAGCGAGAAGATGGGCTGCCTGAACACGATCGCCAAAGCCGGTGACGAACTCCTTGAATTGTTCAAACGGGAGGTAAAAGCAGACGAGCTCATGCTGTTCTATAATTATCAGACCTACCTCCTGGACAAGATCAAGGACTTGGAACAGGAGATCGAACAGGCCGGCCAGGAGTTAGAGCGAAAGCGGGAGCAGTTCATGAAGGCCAGGAAAGAATTCAAAGCCATCGCGCGGCTTAAGGATATCCGAATGGAGCGGTACAACATCGAGCAGGGAAAACTGGAAATGAAGGTCATCGATGAGATGGCGGTAACACGACATACGAGGGCACAATGACCATAAAGAAAATACTGATCATCTTTATCATCCTGAATTTACTTTTCATGGGCGCCTATGGGTATATGCGCTCGAAGAGCGAGGCGGCGGAAGAGAAACAGCCCGCGAAAAAACAGGATAGCCAGGTTCCGGTCCCTATCAGTGCCGAAGCGCAGTGGAGCGCCCTCCAGAGGAGACAGGAAGAGCTTCGAGTAAAAGACATGGAACTCAAGGCACTCGAGGCCCAGATCTATGAGAATATCAAGAAGCTCGAACAGCTCGAGGCGGCCCTCAAACAGGACGTCGCTGCCTTGAGGACCTTGTCGGACGAGCGGATAAAACACCTCGTGAAGATCTATTCTTCCATGAACCCCAAGGCGGCTGCGAAACTCATGGACAACATGGATCTCCTCGTGGCGGTCGAGGTGTTTCACAACATGAAGGGCGAGATAGCGGGCGGTATCCTCGCCAACATGGAAGCGACCAAAGCCGCATCGATTACCAAGATGCTCGCGACCTACCGCGCGGCTAAGCAGGAGACCACAACGCCTTAACTTCGTCCCCGTCCCCTCCATCACAATTTGGCAGGATAGCAAAATCGGATGTGACGCCTGTCATGCCTTTTTCCTATCCTGAAAAATGTAGGGCATACTAACTTGCAATCAATTTCCGATCAAAAAAACTATAATCCCC
>Ga0315293_10000781_pt1 | contig 30121 bp, 26 predicted proteins | sample YL17G13_20_MG_FD_203071 | JGI IMG/M metagenome (GOLD analysis project Ga0315293, IMG submission 203071) | Sediment microbial communities from Yellowstone Lake, YNP, Wyoming, USA - YL17G13_20 | ecosystem: Environmental > Aquatic > Freshwater > Lake > Sediment | place: USA: Wyoming | collected... | reverse complement strand
AGCGTCAGCACGTAAATTTTTGGGACGTTTAACAATCCCGTATTATAACCGAGCTTGGAGGCTCCGGTTTCATAGCTTATTCGTGGCAAAATATCTTGGTTTTCCCGTGAAATCTGCCCGCCGTGCCGACGACACACGTCGCGGCAGGCACCCGTCGCAGCAGGTGAATTTTTACTCGTGCTATGTAGCGATACTTCGCAGAGTAGTAGTTTTAATTTTTACACTTCCTTTTTGAGGTGCACCTGCCAGGTATCCAATCGCTCTAAAAAAATAATTTTTTTTACAAAAATATGCCCTATAAAAATACCCTCGCAGCTAAAAAACCGGAACTATCTGCAAAAAAATACCAAATCTGTTTAAGTAGCACTGCGATAAAGCCGACCTCAGAGATATTTATTTTGTATTGTGATGTTTATTATGCATTGTTTAGGTAGAAGACTGAAATTTTTCTGAGAATAACTAAACAAGAGGGTGATTTATGTCCGTTCAGACACGGGAGGCAAGGGTTTTCGCAGCACTGCTGGCTTCGATGACGGTGGGTGCAGTAATCTTAATGGCATTGGGTAATAATCCTCCTTCGGCAGGTGCGTTTTGCCTTGCCAGTTACTATCAGCTTGACCCTGTCGAAAAGGCGATGGCTTCTCAGGCCGCTCAATCGCCCGGCCGATGGAACTGCATCGAAATTTACTACAGCCAAACCAAGGCAGGCAACATAGAACAATTGGCCTCGCTGAACGGATTGACCAGTCCCGAGGACATCAACTGTCATTTTGTCATCTGCAACGGGCTTGGCGGTGATGACGGCCAAATACAGGTAAGCATAAAATGGCAAAGACAATGGTCGACCATCTCAGGCCAAACATGGTATGGCAACAAGCAAACCATCAGAATCTGTGTCATTGCAGACGGCAAAACCGCCTCTCCAACTGACGCGCAGATAAAGAGAGTTGAATCGCTTGTTGAGGGGTTGTGCAGAAAGTTTAATATCCAACCCAAGGCAGTCTATTATCCAAACGATTGGTCGTCATAACAGGATTCGAGACCTATTATTTTGCGGCTTTTAGTTGTTTTTGATTATGACCAGGAAGCGAATAAAGATTACGAGAAAAATGTTGTTCATCTGGCTTATGCTGGCCGGGCTTATCCTATTGTTCACACCGCAGGACCTGACAGGTAAATTCCAAATGGCGTTCGCCGGCATCTTCAGTTGGCCGTTAAGTATCGGCAGAAACATTACCCTTTCTGCCTCGGCCCAGCAGCCGGCCACGGATGTTGTCAACAAAACGGAATACAATAAACTTCGCAACCATCTGGCAAATACCACGCAGTGGCTCGACCAGGAACGTCAGAAGGTCGAAAAGCTATCAGGGCTGCGAGAACGCTCGGTCTGGAAAGGAGTCAATTTCGTCATGGCTGATGTTATTGCCTCACAGGATAACCTCGAAAATAAACTAATCATCAATCGCGGCGGAAATGACGGCCTGGCAAAAGGACAGTTCGTATTAGGCGATTACAGCGTCATCGGAGTCATATCTGAAGTTGAACCGCGTATTGCCAAAGTCACTTTGATTACAGACCCCGCATCAAAAATCGCGGTAAGAGTATCCCAGACTGAAACCGGCACAATAATGCAGGGCAGCGGCAACAATAATGCTAAAATCAGTTTGCTGCCGGCAAAATGCAAGGTCAAAACCGAGGACCTGGTTTTCGCTCAGGAAAGGCCGGGCGTGCTGGATACGCCGATGATTGTCGGGATGGTCTCTCAATGCAAAGTTGACCAGAAGAATCCCCTCCTGTGGGATATAACCGTTCAGCCTGCCTGCGATATAGAAAAACTGAAAAAAGTGGACGTGGTCATAATGAACCCGCAAACGATTGCAAAGAAATAAAATAACCATCCAAATTGCACTCAACTGTCGCCAGATGTTATCCAAAGTCATCCAAGGTCATCCAAAGTATGTCCAAAGCACTCCAACGTATGTCCAAAGTATGTCCAAAGTGCGTCCAAATGCATCCAATTTCAGGTATTGATTTTGTTTTAAGTTCTTGTGCCATAATTAGTTAGAGTTAAAAGTTTAAGGTTAAAAGTTCAAAATTTCAGTGAAAAATTTGAAAATTGAAAAATAAGCCGGCGCAGACGAATACCGCATAGACACATTCAATTGTCAAAGAACGGTCTTGTTGCTGGTCTCCGGTCTCTCGTCGCTTGTCGCTGGTGAACAGAAAACTAATCCAGAACACGAAACGGGGACAGAAAAACAGCGTCTCTCTATAAAGGGGGGAACCTGCGCGTTTGGTCGAAAAAATAGCGTATAGCATATAGCGGATAGCGGATACAATGCTCACAAGTCCTTGTTGGGTAAAGAGTAAAGAAATTGTAAAAAAATCTTAAAATTTCCATTTTTGCCTTTTGGATACCTGCGCGAATGGCCGAAGCCGTATCTTGTGAAGCGTGAAACGGATCTCGTATTGCGGGGTTGAACGGTAAAACGGTTTAACGGTTGAACGGTAAAGAGTGGCCGGGGAAACGCGGGAAATTGTTTGCTTTTGCGCGATGTTATGCTAAGATGCTTTTTCTTTGGGGTAAACAACAGGGGCTAAGCAAGGTAAAAGTAAAAAGGCAAAGGTGTGGAAGCCCCCTGCGAGGGCAGGATTATGTTGACGATGGGTAAGATTTAAGTAGAATTGGAAAACAAGAAAAAAAAGAATTATGTTATGATGATGGAAAACGCTAACTGTCCATAGTTTTAGTTTTTAATTTTTGTGTAATAGCCATGAAAAAGGAAAAAATAAGAAGTTGTAAAGACCTTCTCCTGTTATTTCTGTATGCAAAAGGTCGCACAGGGCAACAGTGCGAGCCAATTGTGGGAAAAACTCGATTGGTAAAAATGGTATTTTTATTCGAAAAGGAGATACTACGCAAATTTAACCTTGACGCACAAATTGATGAAAACGCGATGCCAGAATTTGAAGGTCATAACTTTGGGCCGTTCTCGGCCAAAATATATGAGGACTTAGAATTTCTGGTCGATATGGGTATGGTGGACGTTGCTGGAAGCGGAGAAGAAGAACTACTTGAAGATGAAAAACAAGAATACGAATACTGGCAGGCAACGGCCGGTGGCAAAGAACGACCTTTCCAGGAGATTTTTTCACTGACGGATCTTGGAAAAGAGTTCGTTGAGACAAGGCTGATAACAAAGTTGACAAAAGAACATTGGAAAGTCTTAGATGAATTCAAAAAACGTTGTACCTCAGCGCCATTGAAAGCCCTGCTGAAGTATGTCTATACCAGGTATCCAGAAATGACAAAGAAATCAAGTATTCGCAATGAAGTATTAGGACGATGAATCACCAACGACAAAGGTGCCATATATCAGAAAAAACGCTTGTTGATGGATCTCTCAGAAGGTTGAGAGACTTCCCTTTGATACGGGTCTGTCGTGAAGTGCCCGTATTAGGCAGAAGCGTTGATTTAGCGTATGTCCTTGGTGGAATCTTGATTACTGTAGAATTCAAGGTTCACGACTGGAGGCGGGCACTTCTGCAAGTCAAAACCCATCTTTTGGCGGCAGATTACTGTTATATTTGCATGCCTAATCGCAGAATATCTAATGATATGGAACTCGCGATGGAACATACCGGCGTAGGTCTCTTATTTTACACCGATAAAGGTAAATGGCCATTTGTCCGAGTAATTGAAGCAAAACGATCTGAGGAGACCTGGGAAACTGCACGGTCATGGGCTTTAGAATACATCGGAGAAAATCAGGGGAGGGCTTCATGGCGAAAAAAAAAGCAATAGCAGGACCGCATTTAGTGAGATATGGTATCGCTGGGGACCAGAAGTTTCTTGTTGGAGATCTCTTAGAAACTTATGATGAGTTAGTGATCAACGCGAGAATGGTGGCGCATATGGCACTTGGTTTTGCGTCGTTTCTAACACAGCACGCCCATAACAAACCATACTTTATTGATCCTGAGACACATATCTTTCAACATGACTTTGACTATCTTTTGTCTACGAGCGAAGAACGTGAGCCGAAGCTAAAGAGGTCGGTTAGCCGTCTTATAAAATGGTATGGTGACCCTATTGCGAAAATCGTAAAAAAAGGACAAAGAATTCTACCTGAAAACTTTAAGGATAACCATACGAGACGTGATTTCTGTCAAAGCGTAATAGATTTTCAGTTGAAAGTCATTAATGAACGAGTGCAAGATAGTGAAAATGTTGAGTATTATGAATTTCTTAAGGAAAAGGGAGTTGTTGAGTCAAGCAGTTTTACTCCAAGTCTTGTTGTTGCACCGTATTTTTGTATGGATGGCAATACTTTCGACGACTGGATTGATGTTAATATCGAATGTGCAAAGGATTCTAAAGAAATAGCAAGTAAACTCGGTATTCCCATGGCGACCGAGATCGTGATTACGCAAAGCGTTTTGTTTGACCCAAAGAATGTCAAATCGCTAATAAGCAGATACAAGGAAATCAAGCCTGAATTATTCCTGATATGGGTCGATGCATTTAGTGAACATGAGGTCTCAGAAGGCTTATTAGATGCGTTTGTGACAATGATGAACGATTTGAAAGCGTCGGGCAGTCAGGTTGTGAATCTCTATGGCAGTTATTTTTCGGTGATGCTGCTACATCGCGGAATTTTAGATGGTGTAACGCATGGCTTGGAATATGGAGAAGAACGGCCATTGGTGCCAGTTGGGGGCGGTATACCAACAGCAAAATTCTATCTTCCGGCTCTACATCTGCGACTGAGGCGTGAAGATGCGATTCGTGCTGTTCGTGCTTTAGGTGGATTCGAGAGCGTTGCAGATTTTCACAAACACGTGTGCGACTGCACGCAATGTCAAAGGGCAATCTCAAAGTCACCGGAGAAAGATTTTGGTGATTATTTGAGAACAAAGCGGGTTAACACCAGAGACATACCTTATCCGGAAACCAAAGAGAATAGCGTCAGGCACTATATGTTCTCCAAGCAAAAGGAATATACAGATAAAAATATCGATAAGGCTTTGGGCCAACTAAGGGACACTAGAAAGCAACTCAGGAAGTATGTCGGAGCAGAAAACACAGACCACTGCGAGAAATGGGCAAGTATAATTTCAGGGTTGGTAACGGAATGAACCCCACTGAGCTAAGGCCAGAGACTGTCTACGTCTTAGGCGCTGGTTTTTCGTATGATGCCGGTGTGCCTCTGCAATCGGAAATTCTCCAGCACATTAAGGACTTGGATCTACTGAGCGCGCCGAGTGTATTTAGCGAGATGTTCGCAGAGTCCCGGGGTAAAATTATATCTTTCGTTAACAAAATTTTTGAAGAAGTTCCAAGTCCGAGGCTTGAAGATGTTTTTACGCTGATCGACCAAAATATACAACGCAGAAGCTACTGTGTGGGATATAAGTGGCAGGATTTGGAAACCGTTCGTAGCGCGCTTCTTAATGCGATTGTGCTGCTTTTTCACACGCATGAATTGCAAGTCCCGCCAGATGCGCAGGAGTTCTACCGTTCGGTCGCAGGTTATTTTGTTGAAGAGCGAGTCAACGCTGGTCAGAAGGAGCACCCCTTCAGTATCATATCTTTGAATTGGGACTGCGTTCTTGAAAATGCTATTTACTGGTTTTTGGATCAATGCGGGGGGAGTAAAGTAGATATAGATTACTGCTGCTATACAACCCCATTGGAAGGTACAACACGTCATACCCCTTCGATAAATCAGAAGGCTGTGGGTTTGTTTAACATAAAGTTCATTAAGCTTCATGGGTCGGCCAATTGTGTTCTCTGCCCTAACTGTAACAGATTATATACAGGGCTTGGGGCTCCTCGAGAATTAATAGAGGAATATATAGTGGATAAAATTTGCCCAAGATGCTACAGGGTCAGAGATGTTGCCGGTAGCACCGCATTAAATGAACCGATACTTGAACCGCTTATTATCAGCCCAACATTTATCAAAGAATTCAACAACGCACACATTCAGATGGTTTGGCATAATGCTTACATCGACCTATGTGAGGCCAAGGAGGTCGTTTTTATTGGATATTCTTTGCCTGAGGCTGATTATCACCTGAGGACACTGTTAAAGCGAGCCATCAGGAAAGACGCAGAATTGAAAGTCGTTTTGACTAAAAAAGACAAACCTCCCGCTTATTGTGACAAAAACATTCGAGAAAAATACGCAGAAAGTCGATACAGAGCATTTTTCGGATCAGGGACTCAAATCAAATTTGAATTCGGCGGAGTCAAAAGTTATTTCCGAAAAGTTGTCGAGTCTGAACGAATAGACCAAGGAATCAAGCGTCTTCGGAGATTGCTTGTGAACACACGTCGATAGTCGAGATGTACGCCTCGGCCGGTCTATATGGCGTCTTCGGAGATGAGTTAGTCGGGATAGGCCGCCACTGTTTAAGCAGATTCCTCACATTCGTTCGGAATGACTCACGGGGGAAATCCGGGGTTTTTATAACCTGCCGAATAAATTGGGGTTAAGAGATGGTTGATTCGCACTGCTGGGCAACAATGCGATTTCGTCCGCTACGTTTTGCTTCGTAAAGAGCGGCATCGGCCTGTTTGAGCAGCTTCTCAATGCTTTTATCAATCGAGTTAGTTCTTTCGGTCAAGCCGCAGCTAATGGTAATTTTTATACCATTATAAGAAATATTCTCAGCCTGGCGTCTGAGCCGCTCCAATAAGACCATTGCTTCATCGAGCGTTGTTTCCGGCATCAGCAGGACAAATTCATCACCGCCATATCGAGCAGCCGTATCCGCTGCCCGTATGCCTTTGTGTATGATATCAGCTACCATTTGGAGCATCTTGTCGCCGGCAGCATGGCCCTGGGTGTCGTTAATCTGCTTGAAGTTGTCGAGGTCTATTATCGCAATAGAAAACGGATTTTTGTAACGTGCATTACGTTCGCACTCTGCCTTTAAGACCCTGTCGATCATTCGTCTGGTGCCGAGTTTTGTCAAGGGGTCTGTTTCACTGTCTTTGAAGGCCTTTTTGTAATTTTGATACAGGTTGGCATTGGTAAGATTTGCGCTCAATACCGCCCGCAGCAAAGATGCCTTGTACACCCGCAGTTCTTCGGAGTCTGCGGAATGAGTATTAAAGCGGCACATGCAAAGATAGCCCTGCTCATTTAAGCGGTTTTCACCGTTGTGTTCGGATTGCTCAATGACATTAAGCCCAATCACAAGTTTTGGCGACTGACCGCCTGCGTTCCGGCATTGCCGGCAGATTTTTTCGCATACAACCTGCTGGTTTGCAAAGGACATTTTTATAGACTCAAGGTGTTCCTTGCCGGCAGGACATGCATTTCGATAAACCATCGGTACATCCGAATCCTGCCGGACTATATATAACACCGCCCTTGTTGCTCCGAAGCTCTTTGGCACCTGATTTATCGCCAGATTAATAACGTCATCGGAATCCAGACTCTTTAGTCCCATGGGCAGCATCGCAAGCTGCTCTGCTGCAGTTTTCATTCTTTCATTGCTCAAAAGCCGATATGCAATAATGTCTCTGCTCGAAATCATTCCTACGGGAACACCGTTTTCAAGAATCGGGACATGGCGTATTTTATGTTCGGCCATGAGCTGTTCGACCTTTGCGATACTGGTGTCCATGTCGCATGATACGGTATCCGCGGTCATAATATCGCATACACGAGAATTATCTGCGGGAATGGATTTCGATGTGACCTTGGCGATTATGTCGCGTTCGGTAATCACGCCGGTAAATTTATTGTTTGTATCAAATACGAGCAGGCAGCCCACCTGATTTTCGTCCATCATAATGGCAGCCTGTGCGATTGTATCATGTTCCCTGATTGCCAATAGCTTTTCAGGCTTTTTTAAAACCTGCTCGATAGTTTTCACTGTTGTTATCATAGTTCCTTCAACACAAAGTTATAACCGGATGTTTGAACCTCTCAAAGGAAAAGACAAATGACGTGCTGTTGTATGACTTTCACCTTCGCCATTCTGCCTTGCGGACCATTAATGGCGGCATTTGTTGAGGCTTGGCGCCTCGGCTGCTCGTACTTACGCAGCTTCGGCTGCTCGGATACCAACGGATGTTATACACACCAGCCTTCAATGGTAACGCGTTCTTTTTTACCTTGCCAAACATTGTCCGTCCTTTTCCTTCAACCTGATATAGCAGCAACAGCCGCTTACCCCCCCCTCCTATCGACCTGTTTGGCAGGTGACTTTTGTTGTATTTGCAGAAAAAGTGCTTTTTACGCCTTTAAGCTTGAATCCGCCTGCCTGTTTTCGTATATTATCTGCTGCTTTATAAGGATTTTCAAAATGCGATTTACGAAAATGCACGGCATCGGCAACGACTATGTCTATGTCAACTGCCTGAAAGAAAAAGTCCGTAATCCTGCAAAATTATCCCAGGTCATCAGCGACCGTCATAAAGGCATCGGCGCTGACGGTCTGATTCTTATCTGCCCATCGAAAAAAGCCGACGTGCGTATGCGTATGTTCAACGCAGACGGCTCGGAAGCCGAGATGTGCGGCAACGGCATCCGCTGCGTTGCTAAATATACATACGAACACAAGCTGGCAAAGGCCGGCGGGACATTCTCCATACCCGGCCAGAAGCCCTATCCTGCCAGTTTGAATATCGAAACCGGCAGAGGCGTTCTGACGGTCGGCCTGGTAATCGACCGCAAAAAGAAAGTGCAAAAGGTGTGCGTCAATATGGGTCAGCCGATATTGACACCGAAAGATATACCGGTAAATTTGGCCGGCGAAAAAATCGTCGAACGCCCCATCGAAGTTCCGGGGCAGAGCTTACTTATGACCTGCGTATCAATGGGCAATCCCCATGCGGTATTTTTCTGCGATGACGTTAAGGAGATAGAGCTTGAAAAAATCGGCCCTGTCATAGAGAACCACGAACTTTTTCCAAATCGCACTAACGTGCATTTCGTCAAGGTCATAAGTCCTGGCGAATTTGTAATGCGGACGTGGGAACGCGGCAGCGGAATCACGATGGCCTGCGGGACTGGTGCATGTGCGTGCGCAGTGGCAGCAGTATTAACAGGCCGATGCGACAGGGTTTGTACCGCGCATCTGCCTGGCGGCGATTTGGATTTGAACTGGTGCGAAAAAGATAACTGTGTCTATATGGCTGGGCCTGCAGTGGAAGTTTTTGAAGGTACCTGGCCTGAATAGGGCTAATAGCACAATCCGGCGACCTTCGCCAAAGGCTGGTTTATACCGCACCTATTTAATTTTCGCACGATAGGTATTATTTAAGTCGTTGTCAATTAAGCAGTTACTTTTTACGGAGAGCGCACTTTTTAAATAGGTGCGGTATCCAAAGTCCATTTTTCTGTTAAATCTCCCCTTTTGAAGGGAAAATAGCGAAAGATGTTGTTTTTTTTCAACACTGATGCTTGACAAAATAAACACTGTGGTTATCATTCCTGCTATGTCTGAGTATCAAAAACCATTAGTTCCGGCAAGGGAAAAACAATAAAACCATTGAGAAGTGAGTGACTATGACAGAAGAAAAAAGCATATTAATTGTGGATGACGACAAGATTATACTGGATTCACTAAAGGAGTTTTTGTCACTGGAGGGATTTGAGACCAAGGGGGTACAGACATTAAAGAATGCGGCTGCAGAACTGCAGAAGCAAAACTACAGTCTTGTTATAACAGATATCAACCTCTCTGACGGTGACGGTTTTGATCTGCTGGATATGGTCAGAAAAAATCATCCTCAAACAGTGGTAATCGTTATAACCGGCTATGGGACGATTGGAAGCGCTGTCAAGGCGATAAAGAGAGGCGCTTATGACTACCTGACCAAGCCCATCATAGACGACGAATTAAGAATGGCGGTGGACAGGGCGATCAGACAGCAGTCGATTATCAAGGAAAACGAGAGTCTGCGGCTGAAATTAGAGCAAAAATACAGTTTAGAAAACATAATCAGCCACGATTACAAGATGGCGAAAATTTTCGACCTCGTGGAGGCGGTGGCCGACAGCAGGACAACGATACTGATGGCAGGTCCCTCCGGCACGGGCAAAAGCATGCTCGCAAGAGCGATACACCACCGTTCGAGCAGGCACAGCGGCCCGTTTGTGGAGGTAAGCTGCGGAGCGCTGCCTGAGACGCTGCTCGAAAGCGAGCTGTTCGGCCATGTGAAAGGGTCATTTACCGGAGCGGTAAACAATAAGGAAGGAAAATTTCTGGCTGCGGAAGGCGGCACGATTTTTTTGGATGAAATCGGAAATGCTTCGCCTGCACTTCAGGTGAAATTTTTGCGGGTTATAGAGGAAAGACAGTTCGAGCCGGTCGGAAGCAACAAAACAATAACCGTTGATACGAGAATTCTGCTCGCTTCGAACAAGGACCTCAAGGACGAGGTAAAACACGGCAGATTTCGGGAGGATTTGTTTTACCGGATAAATGTTGTAACGATAGAGCTGCCTGCCCTGGCAGAGAGGGTCGGGGACATCCGGTTGCTTGCAAAGCGTTTCCTGCAGATGTACTGCATGCAGCACAATAAGCAAAAGCTCGGGATAACCGATGATGCGCTGGAATATATGGAACGGTATCCGTGGCCGGGCAACGTGCGTGAGCTGGAAAATGTAATAGAGCGGGCGGTATTGCTCAGTAAGGACAGGTTCATCGGCCCCGATGACCTGCCGAACCCGGTCAAACAAAACCAGCCCCAACAGCAGGAAACTTATAAGCAGGCGAGCTTAAAAGAGGCGATGACTTTGCCGGAGAAGGGTATTATCCGCCAGGCGCTTGAGGCGAACCACTGGAACAGGCAGGAAACAGCTAAGTCGCTACAGATAAACCGCACAACGCTATTTAAGAAAATGAAGCAGTACGGCCTGTATGCCGAGGCGGAAAGATTAGGACTGGCATGACATTGATTATTGATAATTTAAGTTGAAACAAATATATTGTTAAAGACTGCCCGGGACAGGAGTTGAACCTGCATGAGATTACTCTCACCAGCCCCTCAAGCTGGCGCGTCTGCCAATTCCGCCACCCGGGCGAAACAATTGATTATCGACGATTGATTATTGATTATTTATGGTTGAATGTCAAGAGAGAAAAGCATGGAATTACGAGATACTAACAACGCCCCCGCCCCACCGCTATCCCCGCTATTGCCCCTGTTGACCAACAGAGCTGCAGGTTGTACCCGCCGCAAGGGCCGTCCACATCCATAACCTCACCTGCAAAAAATAGCCCGTGGCAAATTTTCGACCCCATCGTTTTTTTGTTAATCTCCGTGATATTTACCCCGCCTCGCGTCACCATCGCTTCAGCAATCGGTCTTGCAGCGGTAACGGAAAGCGGCAAGCCCTTTAAGGTTCGCACAAGTTTTTTTCTCGAATCTTTTTTAATTTGCCTGCCGACAATGTTACCATCGAAACCAAATTCTCTGCAGAAAACTGCTGCCAGGCGCTTCGGCAAAAATTCAGCAATAATATTAATCAGCGTCTTGTGCGGATTTTGCTCAAATTTCATGAGGATTCTTTTTTCAAGTTCGATTTCATCAATGCCGCAGCCCATATCCATTAAAATCTCAATCGGGTTCTCAATACTCGGCAGATAATCTGTCAAAGAGAAGCTCAAATCAACCACAGCAGGCCCGCCGATGCCGTTCTGGGTGAAAAGCATTGCGCCTGTCGCGTTGAATTTCTTTTTTTCGGGATTTGCTGTTATTCGGACATTATCCACTGCAGTTCCGGCCAATTCCGCCGGCCATGTTTGTTTTGTTATCAGCGGTACAAGCGATGCTTTGGGCATTATAATCGTGTGGCCGAGCTTTTGTGCGAATTTGTAGCCGTCGCCTGTCGAGCCCGTATCGGGGTATGAAATGCCGCCTGCAGCTATAATCACTTTGTTTGCGGCAATAGTTTCTCTGCCTGTGCGGATATTGAAACCTTCGCCGCACTTTTCAATACCTTCAACTCTTCTATCATATAAAAAATGCACACCGCTCTTTGCCGACTCCGAGAGCAAAACCTTTTGCACATCCTGGGCGCTGTCTGTTACCGGAAATACGCAGCCGTCATCCTCGACTTTTGTTTCAAGTCCCCTTTCGGCAAAGAATTTCCGGACATGTTCGGGCATTAATTCATGAAAACAATACTGTAGGAATCTGCCCTTTGTACCAAAGGCCTTGATAAATTTGTTTATGCCGTCTGCGTGGGTGATGTTGCATCGGCCGCCGCCGGTTAAAAGCAGTTTTCTTCCTGCTGCGGTATTGGCCTCAACCACGGTGGTTTGTGCGTTCGATTTGGCCGAGTAAATCGCCGCCATCAAACCCGCCGGCCCTGCACCGATTATGCAAACATCTGTTTTCATGAATGCCGGTAATACTGAATTTCAGGGCGAATATCAACTTTAATCTTTCGATAACGACATCTGCTTTCTGTACTTGTAATCAGGGCTCTTTTGTATATAATGAACCGGTTTAATATTAAGGAAGTTCTAATTTATGGCTAAATTAACCAAACTTGATGACATCGTATCACTGTGCAAGCGAAGAGGTTTTATATTTCAGTCCAGCGAAATTTACGGCGGCCTGGCAAGCTGCTACGACTACGGCCCATTAGGCGTCGAGCTTAAAAACAACGTCAAAAAGGCCTGGTGGAAGGCAGTTGTCCAGATGCGTGACGACATAGTTGGGCTCGACTGCAGCATACTTATGCATCCGCTGGTCTGGAAGGCATCCGGCCATGCTGACAAATTCGCCGACCTGATAGCCGAATGCAGAAAGTGCAATACGAGAACCCGCGTCGACCACTTAAAAGACAACCACGCCGAGGAACACACTGAACATATCGCAGTTGACCTGGCCAGGGTAACTGTCGGCGACCTGAGCAAAAAAGTCTGTCCAAAGTGCGCTGCCATAGGACAATTCACAGAGCCGATGCCGTTTAAGCTTATGTTCGAGACCCAAATGGGTGCAAATGTTGACGATTCGATGACGCTATACCTTAGGCCCGAAACCGCACAGGGCATATTTGCCAATTTCCGAAATGTTCTCGACTCTACAAGGGTAAAAATGCCTTTCGGCATCGCCCAAATCGGTAAAAGTTTCCGCAATGAAGTTACCACCAAGGCATTTATATTCCGAACTCGCGAATTCGAACAGGCGGAGATTGAGTTTTTCTGCGAGCCGGGCACCGATGAAAAATGGTTCGAACATTGGAAAGATGCCCGATTCAAATGGTACACCGACCTGGGACTTAAAAAAGAAAACCTGCATTTCCGCGAACACGCAAAAGACGAACTTGCCCATTATGCAAAGGGCTGCGTCGATGTCGAATACAAATTCCCGTTCGGCTCCGGCGACTGGCAGGAGCTCGAAGGCATCGCAAACCGCACCGACTATGACCTGCGTCAGCATCAGCGCGGAATGAGAACTATCAACAACTGGTTTGAAAACGGCCGCGACCTGGCAAAGGTTCAACTGGCCGATGAGGCGCAGGATTATCAGTCAGGGCCGCTGTCTTACTTCGATGAGGAGCAGAAAAGACGCTACATACCTTATGTGATTGAGCCAAGTGCCGGCATCGACAGAAGCACGCTTGCATTTCTGGTCGATGCATACGACGAAGAGGAGGTCAGGGGCGAAACTCGCAACCTGCTTCGCTTCAATCCGGCCCTTGCGCCGACAAAGGCGGCTGTTTTTCCGCTCGTTAAAAAAGACGGCATGCCCGAAATCGCACAAAACATCTGCAAAGACCTCAAAAAATATTTCGCATGCTTCTATGACGAAAAAAGCGCCGTCGGCAGGCGCTACCGCAGGCAGGATGAGGCAGGCACACCGTTCTGCATTACCGTTGACGGCCAGACAAAAGAAGATAATACCGTTACCGTCCGCGACCGCGACTCGATGGAGCAGGTAAGGGTTTCTACCAGCCAATTGCTGAATCATTTGCGCGAGAAACTGAACATTTAATAATAGGACCGAATATCGGTGAGAATTAAAGGAGACCAGCCATGAAAAAATTGTATCTTTCAAACAGTGATAAAAAAATCGCAGGCGTTTGCGGCGGAATCGCCGAGACCTACAATATCGACTCGACATTGATTCGCCTGGCCTGGGTATTCATCGGCCTTGCAACGGCCATCATCCCGGCACTGGTAACCTACATTATCGCATGGATAATCATCCCGCAAAAACCGCAGGAGTAAATGTTGACTATTTACTATTGTCTGCTAAAATAACCGTTATGACGCCAACAGTAGAACACAACAGACAACAGGAATCCATCGAGGCCAAAGTCCGCTGGTTCAGGTCATTGTCCATGGCCGAGCGGATGGAGATTTTTTGCAGTTTTACTGACCTGGCACTGTCGGTTAATCCGAGGCTGTCAGTAAGGAGTCAAAGTCATGCTAAACCGATTGCAGGACGTATTCAAATCCTTTCAGCGACATGATGTCAGATATGTGGTTATCGGTGGAATCGCCTCGGTACTCTACGGCGTTCCTCGCGCTACATTCGATTTGGACATACTGATAGAAGCATCCGATGATAATGCTCGTCGACTTTTGGCAGCTTTGGCGGAGGCCGGGTTTGGCACAGCTGCCCTTACAAGTCCCAGCGATGTTGTTTCACATGAAATCACAATTTTTAACGATAAAGTAAGAATTGACGTTCAGACCTGCACGCCGGGAATCACATTTGATGATGTCTGGCTAAGGCGCAAAACCATAAATTATCACGGGCAGGATTTTTTTGTTTTATCCAAGGCCGACCTTATCGCCTCAAAACGCGCCTGCAAGCGGCTGGTCGATATTGAGGATGTGCGGCTGCTTGAAATATCAGACACGGAAAATCCATCCCAATAGCCGAGTCGCCAAAAAAGGAGTTTTGCGTGCTTGTTGATAAAATTGAAAATGCAAACTGTTACAGCGGCTTATCCGGACGTTTGAAAAAAGCACTTGAGTTACTGCAGGATAAAACTGTTATCGAGGCAAAGGACGGCAAATACTTCGTTGACGGCGATAATTTCTTCTATATCGTCATGCATTATACTACCAAACCGATGGAACAATGTCGCCTTGAAACGCATAAAAATTATATCGACGTGCAGTTCATTGCCGGTGGCAGAGAAATAATCGGCTATGCACCCACAGGCAAGTTGACCGTAACTGAAAAATATAATCCCGAAAAGGATGTCGAATTTTATAAAACGCCTGATGATATGGTTAAAATAAATCTCGACAAGGGAATGTTCGGCATCTTTTTCCCGCACGATGCACATCTGCCTTGCTGCCGGGTTGATAATCCTATTGATGTTCACAAAATTGTTGTAAAGGTAAAGACAAATGGCTGATAACGCAAAAGTCTGCATATCGGATTTGAAGAATAACATTGGCAGCACCGTTACTTTGGCCGGCTGGTTGTATAACAGCCGCTCAAGCGGCAAGCTGGCATTCCTTATCATCCGTGACGGCACAGGGCTTTGTCAGTGCATCGTTGAAAAAGGCAAACTGCCCGATGAACTCTTTAACAAGTTGGAGCATCTCGGCCAGGAATCATCCCTGACGATAACAGGCACGGTGCGAGCCGAGCCGCGAAGCGCCGGCGGTTACGAACTGGCTGTAACCGATGCAAAGATAATCTGCCCGACAACTGATTACCCTATCACACCAAAGTCGCACGGTGTGGATTTCCTGCTAAAAAACCGCCACCTTCATCTTCGCTCGCAGCGACAGTGGTGCATCGGCAAAATCCGCCACACCGTCATCGATACCATCCGCAGGTTCTTCAATGATAACGGCTTTACGCTGGTCGATACGCCCATCTTTACCACAATCGCCGGCGAAGATGAGCAGTCGCTGTTTGAAGTGGACTACTTTGGCACACCGATTCATCTGACTCAGACCGGCCAATTGTATCTCGAATCGGCGGCAATGAGTTTCGGCAAGGTATATTGCTTCGGCCCAACCTTCAGGGCTGAAAAAAGCAAGACCAGAAGGCATCTGACCGAATTCTGGATGGTCGAACCGGAGGTTGCGTTTATTGATATGGACGGCCTGCTCGAACTGGCTGAAAATTTCGTTACGTCCATCGTAATTCAGGTCCTGAAGGAAAATAAAACTCAGCTCGAAACGCTCGGCGCTGATATTGCGGCGCTTGAAAAAATCAAACCGCCGTTTTACAGATTAACCTACACCCAGGCCGTCGAAATACTCACCGGCACGAAAACAAAGGAATTCATGGCAAAGCAGCTCGAAGAAATGCAGGACCACAAGCAGCGGATGGAAGCCAAAATCGCCGAGCTTGATAAACAGCAGTCAGAACAGATAAAGCAATGGCAGAAAGACAAAATAGCCGCCGAATTAATCGACCTTCGCAGCGAGCTTGTCGAACTGGATACAAGAATTGAAAACAATCCCAAACACGCGAAACTCGCCGCAGAATTTCGCTGGGGCAAAGACCTCGGCGGCTCCGATGAAACCATTATCTCACAGATGCACGATAAGCCCATCTTTGTCACCCACTACCCGAAAGACGCAAAGGCGTTTTATATGAAGACCGACACAGGCAATGACAAGGTCGTTTTGAATTTTGATTTGCTCGCACCAGCCGGTTTCGGCGAAATCATCGGCGGCTCGGTTAGAGAAGACGACTACGACCTGCTCGTAAAGCGAATAGAACTTCAGGATTTGAAACCTGAGAACTACGACTGGTATCTTGACCTGCGGAAATACGGCTCAGTTCCGCACGGCGGTTTCGGCCTGGGCGTTGAACGAACAGTCGCCTGGATTACAGGCGAAAAACATATCCGACAGTGTATCGCATTTCCAAGAATGATGGACAAAGTGATTATATAAATCGAAAGGAAATCTTATGTTGAAAAAGTATCTGCTTTCAGTCCTTCTGGTTTTTGTACTGTGGTCGGTTCTGGATTTTGTGATTCATGGCATAATTCTTTCGCAGGCCTATCAGGCTACGGCAAGCCTCTGGCGGCCCATGGCAGAGATGAGGATAGGGCTGATGTATTTATCCTCGCTCATCACTGCGGCCGCATTTGTCGGCGTTTATGCCCTGCTGGTCACTGGCAAATCCATTAAAACGGGCATACTTTATGGCGTGCTGATGGGGCTTTTTTCAGGCGTACCGATGGCCCTCGGCTCGTATTCGTATATGCCTATAACCGGCTATATTGCTGTGGTCTGGTTTTGCGGCAGTGTAATTTTAAGGACTTTGGCCGGCCTTTGCATCGGGGCAATTCTCAAAAAATCATAAAATCAATATCTCGATTTAACATAGCCGGCCTAGCCCAGCCCCAAAAACTTACTGCTCCAATCCGAAGAGCTTTAGCCACTGTTGTGTCTCGCTCTCGGTAAGTCCCTGTCGTTTTTGTGTCGGCTCATCGAGCTTTTCTTTTTTACTCAATTCTTTTTGCACATCATTCCAAAAAACCTGCGACTTCACAGATTCGGCCTTTCTTGAATGAGCCGCATCGCGCAGCCTTCGGTCGCTGCTGACAACAAGCAAACTTCTTGGGGCAGTATTGGCTTTAATCTTGTCCTCGATGACCGTGTCGGCATCGCTGTTTCGGCCGGTAAAAAAGACCTCGAGATTTGTTATATTATCGAAACCCGTCTTGTCGGGCGGCCCTATCCCGTCAAAGATAATTTCCCCCGATTGGCCGATTTGTTTTAAGTACCTGCCGAGAATTCGGCACAGCTCCACATCGTCAGGTAAGCCTGTCTGGCCTGTTTGCTTAACCGCCCAAAGCAGATTATAGCCGTCTATTAAAATCATTCGGATAGGCTTTAATAAAATAATGCACTTTTAACACTGTATTTTTTCAGTTTTTTTCGGCCGCCAAGTTCGCCAAGCTCTATGAGAAATGTAATTCCGGCAATCCGGCCGCCGATTTTTTCGATGAGCCTGCAGGCCGCTGCCATTGTTCCGCCGGTAGCCAATAAATCATCCACCATCAAAACCCTGCTTCCATTTTTTATAGCATCGCTGTGCACTTCAAGCGTATCGGTTCTGTATTCCAAATTGTAACCGATGCTTTCCGTTTTAAAGGGCAGTTTGCCTCTTTTGCGTATCGGCACAAAGCCGACTCCGAGCTTTTTCGCAACAGCCGCACCAAATATAAAACCTCTGGCCTCAACGGCAGCGATATAATCGACGTCCGCCTTTTTAAAGCCTGCACATAAAACATCCACAGCAGATGAAAAGGCGCCGGCGTCGGAAAGCAACGGCGTAATATCTCGAAATAGTATCCCTCTTTTGGGCCAGTCAGGTATGTCGCGAATGTATCTTTTCAAATCGACTTTTTTGCCTGTCATTTTTTTCCCCTGATATTTACCAGCAAAATATCTTTTAAACAATGTACAGGTGTTTATTGTCGGAAAATTACCGCCCCAATGCAAGCTTTATTGTTTCTATGATGTGTCAATGGCTGCACCTGCTGTTTGTATGGAACTCCAAGGTCATCCAAGGTCACCCAAACGCATTCCAAAGCACTCCAAAGGTACTCCAAAGTATGTCCAACGTACTCCAAAGTACATCCAACGTATGTCCAAAGACATCCAATTTCAGGCATTGATTTTGTTTTAACTTCATTCATATAAAAGACTTAAGAAAAAATTTAGACACAGATTTCACAGATTTTCACGGTTTTTTATTTTTAAAGACCGGTCGCTTATGCTCGCGGCTCGGTTATGCAAATTTTAAAGAGCGGGAGGCGCAGACGAATACCGCATAGACACATTCAGTTGTCCGAAAGCACTAAATTCTAAACACTAAATCCTAAATAAATTCGAATTTTTCAAACTTAAATGTCCAAAACAAAACTCCTAAATCCCAAACAATATCAGGAGGCGCAGAAAAACTGCGTCTCTCTATAAAGGGGCGTACCTGCGCGTTTGGTCGAAAAAAGTTCACCACGAAGCTCACGAAGAACACGAAGAAAAGTCATAAGTAATGGTAAAATAAGGAGTTAGAGAATTTGAAAATTTTTTTATTTTCTTTGGATTTTGGTCGAGAGTACCTGCGCGAATGGCCGATTTTCCCCGCAGGTCTGCAGGGGACTTGTCTTGTATTTTTCTTTTACATCGTTATCAATTGTTTTGGGTCTGTTCTTGCAGCCATTGCATAGCGGTCTTTTCATCTTTTTCCATCACCAGTTCCACCGCCTTGTTGGGGATCTATTTCTTCTCAATCAAGAAGAGAAATTCACGGTGTGGCTCTTCGGCGTCACGAATCCAATCATTTGTCCATTTCATCCCCGCCATGACATTCTTCTTGTAGTCAATTTCTTCAACGACAAGAACTCTGCCGCTCGCAGCGATGGCATCATTTAGTTCTTCCGCAGTTGCCCTGCCACCGGAACTATATGAAAGAATAAGCCACCGGGAATTCGCTCTCCTAAGTAGTTGCTCAATGGATTCGACGGCAATAAACCTGCCCGATGAGTTTCGCCGAAATTCCTCGAAGACCGAGCCAGCCACTGTGTCTGAAGTGTCGACTCTTCTATTCGCCTTGCCAAAGAGTTGTGGCTTGTCGTGGAGGCATATCGTAGTCCACGGATGGTAATAGGACGCATATCGAACACGGGACGGAGGCATCTTCTCGTTGCTCGATCCGTAAGGAGGGTCAAAATATGCAAGATCAGTCTGAACTGAGGGCAATATGTTGAAGATGTCGCCCCGCAGAACCTGATGATCCTCTGTCGTGGTGAAAACGGCTGGCACATTCAGAATAAGGTCGTTATATGAGCGTGGCGACCAATCGTGAAGATATGACACAAAGTGACCCATCGTACTGTCAACTTGATCAAGCGCAAGAATAAGGCTTGTCAATGCGACGGCTTTGTCTACGGGAGGCAGAGAAAGACGCTCTATTTCATCGCGTATGGCATCAAGTTTTCTTGTATTTTTCACCTGCCATGGCCTTTTCAGCCCATCCGCTTGAGTGGCTAATCCCCCATTTGGAAGGCCCCCGTAATGCTGCGTAAACCAGCCATCCACAGGAGTCATAGCGTTGAGGTGTCTGATCAAATCTCGGTACTCCGAGGGACTTTTGTGATTCAGCAGGTAACAGGTGCCGAACACCTGCGACCACATGGCACAATCATTAGCGATCACCCGATAGCCACGCTTGGCAAACGCCTGCGACACCCTGGTTGTGCCGGAGAATCCATCAAACACGCTGTGCGCTGGAACCTTTTTGGCAAGATGCAAGATATGCGGCAACAATTTGAGTTTGGAGCCAGTATACTTGATGCCCTCTGTGTCTGGAGCATCCGCAACAATGTCGGGAAATAGCGCTAGCTCTTCCATCATTTCTTGATTCCGGCAATCTGTTTAAGTCGTACGATGTCTTCTTTGATCTTTTCAAGAGCTGATTCATGTCCAGCACTGGACGAAACAAGTGCGTGAGAAAACAGTTGAACAAGAATCTTGTTGTGCGAGTAATCGATCCATCCATTTGTCACACTGTCAAAATAATTCATCCCGTTCTTGGTGTTTGTCCATAGTCCGCGCTGTAGCGCATTTGCCGACGCACCACCGTATCTCACTTCACATATGTATTTGTCGTCGCCATCGTAGAATCTATATACAGGGTGTGTTCTGCCCCGTCCTTCATTCTCTCGGACGATGCGGGCTGTTTGCCTTTTTGCCCTCTCATAGTCAAAGACGAGAATATTGCAACGCTGTTTCTTTTCGTTGTAAATCAGGGGAAGAACATTTATGTGGCTGAATTCCTCAAACGCGGGGTCATTGAATATCTTCGCAATGTTCTCCTTCCCGGTAACCTCGGCCGATTCTTTCTCGAGTCTTGGGAACATTCGCATATGCTTGTCTGTTGAGAGTTGCAGCGGACCGTCTCCGTAGGCTTTCAGACTCACGGGGAATTCGGCTTTTGTGACCTCATTGATGATGGTGATGTCCTCCTCGCGGGACTTAGCTCTGTAAAGGTCTTTGCCGACATGGATTGAGTGAAAGTCGTACATGTACTGATTGATAAACTCGGCGATTGCGATTTCCGCGAGGTCGCCGTGTGTCTTATTTCCGATCAACCGCATGGTAAAAATGTTACTCAGTGTAGTCGTGATGAGATCGGGAAACTTGCTAGCCATCAGCTTCAGCCGGCTGGTGAAATCCTTGTACGGGTCATGCTGTTCCATTTGTTTCCTCTTCTTCTTTCGTAATTGCTTTGTTGTTTGTGCGTTGCGGTTGTTTTTGCAGCGTCTTTTTTTTAGAGCCTACCATATCTCGAACCTTTTGACATCACTGCGGGCGGCATCATCCTTTTTGCCCGTTTGCAATGCCACGATAATAATTAGCGTATAGTGTTTAGCAATTGTAACTGATTCGAGCCTGAATGCAAGACACAACTGAATTAGTGGTCAGTGGTTAGTGATTAGAGTGTAACTGATGACTTTGGGGTTTCATCTGCAAACAGCAGATGCACCCTGTGTTAATCCTGATTCATACATTCGTAGAGCTTGGTGAGCGCACTATGCTGAAGCTGGCGGATTCTTTCCCGCGTCAGGTCCAGTTTCTCGCCGATTTCCTTCAAGGTAAGCGGCTTGTTCCCGTCAAGGCCATAATGCAGCTTCATAATTTCCGCCTCGCGGGGGTCGATTTGGCCAAGCATCTTCAGTGCCTTTGCTTTTTCCTCATCTTCAATTAACGAATCTTCCGGCCTGGCAGTACCCTGGGTGGGGAGACTTGCCTCAATCATCTGGCCTTCATCAGCACCATCGCCGCCGGCGGTGTCCCTTATTGAGCCGAGAATTTCGACGATGTCATTTATGATTTTTGACTTCCGCTGCGGAAGCTGCATCGCATCAGCCATTTCTTTAATTTCCGGCGGCCTGCCGAGTTTATTTTCCAACTCTGCCGCCATGCGACGCCAGTGGTTTATCAAGGCAACCATATATGTAGGGATATGTACCGGCTGAATGTTTGTCAGAAGTGCTCGCTTGATGCTCTGTTTTATCCACCAAGCCGCATAAGTGCTGAAGCGGGTGCCGCGTTCAGGGTCATAATAATCCACCGCCTTTATCAGCCCAAGATTTCCCTCCTCAATCAGGTCGCCGAGGTTCATCCCGCGGTTGGCATATTTTTTTGCGATATTAACTACCAGCCGCAGATTACTCCGCACAAGATGCTCCCTTGCCTGGGGGTCATTTTCTTCGATAATTTTCCTGCCCAGCGCTCGTTCCTGTTCCAGGGTCAATAGCGGGGATTCGTCAATCTCTTTGAGATATTCTTTTATTGTAACGTCGAATACGATAGCTAACTCCCGCCCAGCCAAAAGTCTCTCGACCCCGGCCATAAGGGCAATTCTGATTACGATACCGATTTTATGGGATGATTATATTTCATCCCGCACAAATCTGCCTTGATATCGGTCAGAAATGCCCCTGGGTTTAGCTCATAATGAGTTAGTTCTTAGCGGCAATTAATCTTCAATTGCCGGCATTGGGCTCATCAGCACTCTTCGGCGATTCGGTTTCACTGACAACGGTTTCCGCCGCTTGTTTACCAGACTCCTGAGATTCGCCGCTTTTTTCCTGCGGATTGGTAATTTCGCTGCTCTGGTCATTTGAAAGTATCGTCTCAACACCTATTGGAGTATGCCGCTGGTCGCTGTCTGTTCCCTGTTCCTCAGCAGCCCACTGGGCCCTTCGCAGACTCAACCCGATTTTTCGTGCGTCGCTTTCGACCTTGAGAATCTTGACTTCGACTTCCTGCCCGACCTTAATGACATCCTGCGGTTTGTCAATCTTGTGGTCAGCCAGTTCGGAAATGTGCAGCAGACCTTCGAGGTCCGGCTCAAGCTCTACGAATGCGCCGAAATTGGTGAGCTTTGTCACGGTGCCTTTAATAATATGGCCCGGAATATATTTTTCCGGAATGGCCCGAACCCACGGGTCTTCGGTCATCTGCTTGATACCCAGTGATATCCGCCGCTTATCCTCATCGACCTCAAGAACGACGCATTTGACTTCCTGCCCTTTTTGCAGCGCCTCGCTCGGATGACCATACTTTCTTGTCCAGCTCAAGTCCGAAATATGTATCATGCCGTCGATGCCTTCTTCTATCTCTACAAAAACACCAAAATTCGTCAGGCTGCGAGTAATTGCGGTAACAATCGTTCCGGGCGGATATTTCTGCAAAGCAACCGTCCACGGATTAGTCTCGGTCTGCTTTAATCCGAGCGAAATCTCCTGTTTCTCCTTGTTGACACTCAATACGACTGCTTCTATATCATCGCCGAGATTGAGTATCTCGCTTGGGTGATTGAGACGCCTTGTCCAGCTCATTTCACTGATATGTATCAGGCCTTCGATGCCGTCCTCAAGCCGGATAAACACACCGTAATTCATCACATTGACGACCTTGCCCTTTACCCTGGTGCCGATTGGATAATTATTCTCTACATTTTCCCACGGGCTTGCTGTCTTTTGCTTTAGTCCCAGCGAAATTTTCTCATTCTCTTTATCAACCCCGACAACAATGCATTCGATTTCCTGGTCGATATTGACAACTTCCGATGGATGCGAGATTCTGCCCCAGCTCAGGTCGGAAATATGCAGCAGGCCGTCCAGTCCGCCCAAATCCACAAATACGCCGAAGTCCGCGATATTCTTCACAATTCCTTTTCTCAACTGCCCTACTTCGATTTCATCGAGAATCTTTTCCTTGCTGCTGCGGCGTTTTTCTTCAATCAGTTTTCGCCGCGATATAACGATATTTCTGGTTTCCTGGTCTATTTTCAAAATCTTGCTTTCAATTTCCTTGCCGATGAACCTGCTTATATCGCCCGGCTTTCTGATGTCAACCTGCGATGCGGGCAAAAATACCGGCACGCCTATATCGACGAGCAGGCCGCCCTTGATTCGCCTTATGACCTTGCCGACAACCAAATCGCCTTCCTTCTTGGTATTGATAATATTTTCCCACCCCCTGATGCGGTCGGCCTTGCGTTTGCTCAAAAGGATAAGCCCCTCACCTGAGTCTTCATCCTCAAGAACAACCTCTATTTCCTCGCCTGGTACTATTTCGTCCGGGTTGTCAAATTCACTGGCCTCTACAACACCCTCGCTCTTGAGACCTATCTCAACAACAACGTCGCTGCCTATCTGTGCTACGATTATCCCCTTGAGGATGATGCCAGGCTGACGCAAATCAACCTTGGTCTGCAGAACTTGTTCAAGGTACTCATTATCCTTTTCGCTGAATATCTCGCTGACTTGCCTTTCAAGTTCTTCTTTTGACAAACCCAATTTGCTGATTATGTTTCTATCTACCATAAAATAAAAGTTCCTCTGTGGAGTCTGTTTTTTTAACCTGTCAGCGCCCCACATTTACGCTCCCAGGCCTTTGTGCAACCCGCCCACGGCGGACACAAAATTAAAGTTAATAATTTAAAAAACAAATTGGCATACGCAGCCAATCAAATTTCATCTCTGCCTACGATTTTTCAAAACTTATTTTCAGCCGCCATCAAATGATGCCAGTTTTTCCACAAACTCAGCTATTATCCAGTCAGGCGTAGACGCCCCTGCCGTAACACCTGCTATCTTTTTGCCGGAACATGCACTTTTATCAAATTCATTCCAATTTTGCAAGTGAAACGTTTTGTTATTATATTTTTTGCAAAGTTCTGCCAGTTTTCGCGTATTTGCGCTCTCCAGCCCCCCAAGTACGAACATTATGTCCACTTTTTTGCACATTTCGACCGCCGATTCCTGCCTTTTTATCGCCTCCCTGCACAGCGTATTTATCACCTTCAATTCACTAAAGCCATGCCTGCTTATCTCGCAAATCATTGTGCTGAAGTGCTCTGGGCTTTGAGTGGTCTGACAAATAACCCCTAACCTCTTATTTTTAGGCAGGTTATGTAAATCTTTCTCATTCGCCACAACCACCACGTTATTCGCACAGCCCATAACCGCCTGAACCTCAGGATGATTTTCATCGCCGATAATCACCACCTTATACCCCTCCTCGGCGAGCTCAGCGGCTATTTTCTGCACCCTTTTAACCAGTATGCAGGTTGCATCAACGATTTTCATGCCCTTTGCCTTAAGTTTTGCTATCTGCCCGGGTGCTGCGCCGTGAGAGCGGATAAGAACCGTGCCGGAATGAATTTCATCGACATTTTCAACGGTTTTTAGGCCTGTTTTTGCCAGCCGCTCCACCACATCCCTATTGTGAATAATTGAGCCGAGACTATAGACCTCTTTTTCCACGCTGAGTATCTTTTCTGCCATACTGATAGCGTTTCTAACGCCCGGACAGAACCCGCAGTTTTCCGCAACTATAACCTTCATAAGTACTTACCTGACTATTTTCTACAAACAAATTGACCCTGTATTCTACCCCAATCCCGCCATTTAATCCACATTTTTTTTACCGTGGAGAAGGCAAGAAGTGCAAAAGTTAAAGTGTAAAACTCAAAACCAAAACTCAAAGATAAAAACTACAGACAGATTTTAGACAGGATTACAAGACAAGATTTTTTAGACGCTGATTTATTTCGTATCTCGTGGCTGGTATCTTGTATCTCGTAGGGGAATTTCTGATTTCACATCTCAGATTTCAGATTTTCTTTGCATACGGCCGCAAAAAAGAATGCGGCTGTCCTTACGGACCGGCTGAAAAAATAAAAAATAGGAAACAATTAAGATTAATTTATCAGGGGGGAAGAAGACAAGAGAGCAGGCGACAGGTGAAAAAGGTGAGAAGGCGGATGACGGAAGACAGAGGGCGGAAAATACAAAGATTGACAAAGATGGAGGTTTGAAAGACAATCCGTTACAGAAAAGGCAACCACGGATTAACGCGGATGGACACGGATTTTGAGTTTGCGGGAAAAGACCAATGATGTCTAAAAATATCAGGTGTGGCGTTCCGTTCGGAGATTTGAATTGGCAAACGGTGACAACAAAAAAAAGAGGCTTGAATCAACAATGAAACCGAGAGGGAGGCCTAATAAATGTTACCGGACACCTTTAATTCTCCTTTAATTCTCCCCAGCGGTGTTTGAATACCAATATAGGGAATAGATATGCTGTATTTTGGCCGTGGAAGTGAAAATGACAATCTGAGTTCGCAAGACCTCAAGGAAGGGCTGTTTTCGGCGATTGAGAAGCTCGGCAAAAAGCACAAGGTTCTTGCGGTGCCGCCGGATATTACGCGGTTTTATTCACGTGCAGGCGAGCTTACGTTTATGGCGTGGCAATATTACGGCAACCGGCTCACTGATGTTTTACCTGCTGTGGGTACGCACACGCCAATGACGGAGGAGGAAATCCGCCGTATGTTTGGCGATGTCCCGCTCAAACTTTTCAAAAAACACGACTGGCGAAGCGGTCTTGCAACCATTGGGCATGTACCCGCCGAATTTATCCGCGAGGTCAGCGAAGGTAAACTCGATTATCCATGGCCTGCGCAGGTAAATAAACTGGTTGTCGAAGGCGGATTTGATTTGATTTTATCAATCGGGCAAGTTGTGCCTCACGAAGTTATCGGTATGGCCAATTACAACAAAAATATATTTGTGGGGACAGGCGGCCCCGAAGGCATAAACAAGAGCCATTTTCTCGGCGCAGTCTATGGCATGGAGCGCATTATGGGCAGGGTTGATACGTCTGTGCGCAAGGTTCTGAACTATGCCTGCGAGCATTTCGCCAAAGATATGCCGATTGTTTATGTGCAAACGGTTGTCAGCTCTACTGCGAACGGCCCGATAACCAGAGGTCTTTTCATCGGCGACGACGAGGAGTGCTTCCGTCTGGCTGCGTCGCTTTCGCTGAAGGTCAATTTTGAGATGCTCGACAAGCCGCTCAAAAAGGTTGTCGTCTATCTCGACCCGCAGGAATACAAAAGCACATGGCTGGGCAACAAGAGCATCTATCGGACGCGAATGGCGATGGCCGACGGCGGTGAACTGATAGTCCTTGCGCCGGGACTGAAAGAGTTCGGTGAGGATAAAGAGATAGACCGGCTCATCCGCAAATACGGCTATGTCGGAACCGAGAAAGTGCTGGATGATGTTCATAAGAATGAAGAGATCAGGAAGAATCTCAGCGCCGCTGCACATCTGATTCACGGCTCGTCAGAAGGGCGATTCTCGACTACCTACTGTCCCGGCAAAATTTCACAAAAGGAAATCGAGTCCGTTAATTTCAAGTACGCCGACTTGAAACATATACAGGCGATGTATAATCCTGAAAAACTCAAAGACGGTTTTAATACCGTGCATGGTGAAGAAATCTTTTTCATCTCCAATCCCGGTTTGGGATTATGGTCGTGGAGAGAGCGGTTTAAATAGCTATAATTATTACATAAGGCAGAAAGGGAAATGTAATGAAATATGGATTGAATATTCCGGAGAAGGGTGAATTGGACCTGGTATCATTGGGGGCGCTGGTGCATCGGCTGGACCCCGGCATTGTGCCGTTCCGAAAGGCGACGAATTTTGAGGTTCATGTCAGCGGCGGTGAGTTCAATGTTGCCGCAAATCTGTCGGATTGCTTTGGGATGCGCAGCGGCATTGCGACGGCGATGGTAGATTATCCCATCGGCGATTTGATCGGCCAACGGGTGCGTGCGATGGGTGTTAAGCCATTCTATAAACATTTCAAACATGATGGCGTCAATGGTCCTAATATGGCCACCGTGTATAGCGACCGCGGCTGCGGCGTGCGTGCCCCTGTGGTATTCTACAATCGCAGCAACGAGGCGGCGGCACAGCTCAAGCCGGGCGATTTCGATTGGAAGTCGATATTTGCGGGCGGCGTGCGATGGTTCCATAGCGGCGGTATCTTTGCCGCGCTGTCACCGACAACGGCCGAAGTGATTATCGAAGGTATGCAGGCAGCCAAAAAGGCTGGTGCCATCGTATCGTTCGATCTCAACTATCGAGCCAAACTCTGGAATATTTCCGGCGGCCACGAGCGGGCAGCGGCGGTGCTTGACCGCATCGTGAAAAACGTTGATGTGCTTGTCGGCAATGAAGAAGACCTGCAATTGGGTTTGGGTATACCTGGGCCGGAAGTGGCTGCCAAGTCCAAGCTGGATTCGAGCGCCTTCATTGGAATGATCGACAAAGTTATCAAGAAACATCCTCAGATCAAAGTCGTTGCTACGACGCTGCGTGAAGTGCATTCGACCAGCCGCCACAGTTGGAGCGCGGTGGCATGGATCGACGGCACAGCCTACATGGCGCCGACGTGTGAACTTGATGTGGTTGACCGCGTTGGCGGCGGAGACGGCTATGCGGCCGGTTTCTTCTACGGCCTTCTCACCGGCCAATCGCCTCAGGATGCGGTGAACTTAGGCTGGGCGCACGGGGCACTTTTGACAACCACGCCTGGCGATACTACGATGGTTACTTTAGAACAGGTGAAGGCATTTGCCGGCGGCGGTTCGGCACGAATACAACGGTAGTTGGAAAGCTTTAAACACAATTTTATAAATAAGGAAAAACACAATGGCAAAATCGATGACTCTGAAGATGTCGAGGTGGTGAATACGATTATATAAATGGGCGGTATAGGACTCGAACCTACGACCTCCTGCGTGTCGAGCAGGCGCTCTAACCAACTGAGCTAACCGCCCTAAACTATTTATAAGGGCTTATTGAGACTAATAAATTTATATAAATAATACCTGTCAAAATCCAAACCTAAACGAAAAACGCGTTCAGGCAAATTCCGGCTTACTTTACACACAAAGCGCCAATTTTGCAAGAAAATAAAAGGTAAACTCTTTTAAGTTTGAGCAAAATTAGTTTGACTTAAGTTTAAGTTTTACATATAATGCAATTGTTGCAAGTGCGCAATGGCAGTTTAGCCAAATAAAAAATTAAAAAAAGATAGCACTAAGCAACGGGGAGACCGGGTGATGAAAAAAACCCTTGCGTCTCCCTTTTTGTTATGCTGCTGACACATGGGTGCACCCGCCGTTTGTAGGTGAAATTCCAATGTCATCCAAGGTCATCCAAAGTATGTCCAAAGCACTCCAAAGGTACTCCAACGTATGTCCAAAGCACTCCAACGTATGTCCAAATGCATCCAATTTCAGGTATTGATTTTGTTTTAAGTTCATTCATATAAAAGACTTAAAAGAAAAATTGAGCCACAGATTTCACAGATTTTCACAGATTTTTTATTTTTCTCTGTTATGCAAATTTTAAAGAGCGGGAGGCGCAGACGAATACCGCATAGACACATTCAATTGTTAAAGAACGGTCTTACAACGAAAGCACGAAATTCTAAACACGAAATTAGAAACTAAAAAGTTAAAGTGTAAAACTCAAAACCAAAACTCAAAGTTAAAAACTAAGGACAGAAAAACAGCGTCTCTCTACAATGGGGCGAAGCTGCGCGTTTGGTTGAAAAAAACATTAACCGCAGAGAACGCCGAGAACGCAGAGAAGAGGTAAGTCATTGTAAAATAAGGAGTTAGAGAATGTAGAAATTTTTTTATTTTTTTCGGATTTTGGTTGTGGATAGCTGCGCGAATGGCCCAAAGTGGACACAAAAGATTGATTATTGATGACTGATTATTGATTATTTGAAGAGGCGGAAAAAGAGATTTAGACGCGGAATTATTTCGTATCTCGTGGCTGGTATCTCGTATCTTGTAGGGGAATTTCACGAAGAAATTTTAGACGGGATGACAGGACAAGATTTTTTAGACGCTGATTGCGCTGAAAATCTCGCAGATTAACGCAGAAAAACTTTGCCACAGATTTCCCAGATTGACACTGATTTTGCTTTGTCGGCCTATATGTTCAAGGCCTTAAAATTTTCTCGATGCAGGCATCTGCGTAATTATTCAGGCCTCGAACATCGGCTTGTAAATAAGCCGTGACAAAGCTTAGCAAGATAAAAACTAACGACAGATTTTAGACAAGATTGTTTCCCGCAAAGGCGCTAAGTCGCAAAGTGAAGATTGGTGAAAAATAAAAAAATCTGAACCACGAAGCGGCTGTGTTAGATTTCAAGGATTTTTTTAAGATATTTTTGGAGTCCATAGAGATTGGTTCCTAACCATAATATTGAGAATGATAAGCAGTTTACGCATACAGGCAGTGATAACCACT
>Ga0315293_10000780_pt1 | contig 30125 bp, 26 predicted proteins | sample YL17G13_20_MG_FD_203071 | JGI IMG/M metagenome (GOLD analysis project Ga0315293, IMG submission 203071) | Sediment microbial communities from Yellowstone Lake, YNP, Wyoming, USA - YL17G13_20 | ecosystem: Environmental > Aquatic > Freshwater > Lake > Sediment | place: USA: Wyoming | collected... | reverse complement strand
TCCATTTCATTGGCAATCTCCTGCGGAGTTGGCTCCCGCCCCAATTCCTGTACCAGCTGGCGTTGAGTCCTGGACAGCCGGTTCATCGTTTCCACCATATGTACCGGAATCCGAATCGTTCGGGCCTGGTCCGCAATCGCTCGGGTAATCGCCTGACGGATCCACCAAGTCGCGTAAGTTGAAAATTTAAATCCTCTTCGCCAATCAAATTTTTCGACCGCTTTCATCAGACCGATATTGCCCTCCTGAATCAAATCAAGCAAAGACAATCCGCGGCCGATGTATTTCTTGGCGATTGACACTACCAACCGCAAGTTGGCTTCTGCCAACTGTTTCGACGCTAGCGCGTCGTTTTGCTCCACTCGTTTAGCTAATGCTACTTCTTCTTCGGCTCGGAGAAGCGGTACCTGTCCGATTTCCTTCAAATACATCCGCACCGAGTCATCACTGATATCATCCTCCAGTAAGTGTGGAGCGATATTGATTTCTAGCTTGTTCCGCATTTTCTTTTGGGTCGCCTCGGTCTTTTTGCTCATCTTGTTGTCATCCGCCAGCGCCCAGATCAAGTCATCCCGCACATCAACGACTTCAATGCCCTCTTCCATTAAAATCCGGAAAAGATGGTCGAGCATTTCGATTTGCTTTTCCACATTCGGCACCGCTTGTTCCAATTCTTGTTGGGTAATAAAGCCCTTTGCCTTGCCGGCCGATACTAAATCGGCTACTGGTCCAGGGAGATTGCCAATGCCCGACATCTGCTTTTTGCGCTTCTTGATTTTCTCTGTTTCATCCTCAATTTCAAACATCTTCAGCTTTGGTTCCTCTGGTCTCGGTTCTCCCAATAGCTCCTCTTTTCTGGGTTTGCGACCGCGCCTGACCGGCTTCTTTAAAACCGTCTTTTTCTTCGACTTCAGCTTTTTGGCCAGCTTTTTCTTATACGCAAGTTTCTTCGCCAACTTCTTTTTGGCTAATTTCTTAATCGGCTTTTTCTTCACAGCTTTCTTGGCTCTCCGAGCCGGATGGCTCTTGGAGCCGGAGGCTGGTCTTTTTTTGACCAGCTTCTTTGTCAATCTTCTAACTGGTTTTTTCTTGGACACTTTGCGAACCAGCCGCCTCTTGGCGTTCTTTTTCGCTAACGGTTTTTTCTTCCCTACCCTTTTGGCAGTCCTATTTATTTTTTTCGCCGGCTTTCTCCCAACGGTCGCCCGTTTCCGGACCACCGCTCGTTTACCCGCTCGGCGCTGGGCTGCTTTCCCACCGCTTTTAGCGGGGCCCCGCCGAAGGCGGTAGTTTTGAGGAGCAGATTTCTTGCTCACCATAGGAAAGTCAGTTAAATAATATTTATAGTTGATTCAATTCTTTCAGCAGAGTCGCTACTTTTTCTTGGTCATTCTTCGCTTCCGCCTCCGCAATCGCTGCTGCCAGTTCGTTCCTTCGCATTGCCATTGAGCGATTTAGCAGTAAATCAAGATAAAATTTCAACTCTTTTTCCAAATCCTCCACCGGTACACCCGCGTAACCCTGTTCCAAAACTAACATCAATTCCATCGCCTTTGTGCGGGTCGGCTCAGGTAAATTCTTCAAAAATTCTTGCGTATCGAAGGCGCCAGCCACCGCCGACAGTGAAGCCCCACTACTAGCGGTGATAGTATACCAAGACGACATCTGGCCGTAAATGGTATTTGCCAGTCCAGAAGCCCATTTTATCCTTCCCCCGGTCTCCAGCAGTTGCGGCATCAGAATGGGACTCAACATTGGCAGCATCACCACCCGCTCCTCCAGCCAAGTTGGCGACATTTCCTCAGTTGGCTGTGCCGCCGGCTTCACAAAATTCCGCGCCGGCTTGAGCGACTTCTTTAGTGCGTCATACAGCACCGCTGGCTCCACATTCACTGTCCGAGCCAATCGCTTGATGTAGTGGTCGCGCTCCACCGGATCATTCACTTTAACGATTACGGCCAACAATTCTCTGGTGAGCTGTTTTTTATCGTCAATTTTACTAACATCATATTTTTTGGCGGCTATATCAAAATAGAAATCCATCACCGGCACTGCTTCATTCACCGCTCGTCCCCAGCCCTCCGGATTTTCTTTGATCATCGAATCAGGATCTTTATAGTTCCCCAACAAAACGACTTTTACCGACATATCAAAATTATTGGCGAGTTCCAATGCCCGCCGCGTCGCTTCGCCACCTGCCATGTCCGCATCCAACGACAAAACAATTTCCTTGCAGTAACGATTTAACATCTGCAGTTGCTGTTCCGTCAGCGCCGTGCCCGAAATCCCCGCCACATTTTTAACACCCGCTTGGTACGAGCTGATAGTATCCATCTGCCCTTCCACCAGCACCACTCGTCCCTCCTGCTGGATAGTTTGCTTTGCTAGGTGCAAACCATAAAGCATCTCGCTTTTATGGAACAGTGGTGTTTCCGGTGAATTTAAATATTTTGGAATCCCGTTTGGGTCCAACACTCGTCCCGTGAATGCCACCACCCGTCCCAAACTATCCCACAACGGGAACATCACTCGTCCCACAAATTTATCGTATAAAAAGTTGCCCTTACGAACTCCTAACCCCGCCTTCTCAATGTCTGCCTCTTTGACACCTTTGCGCGTCAGAAGATCCACCAACGCTTTGCCGTTTTTAGGCGCGAAACCAATCCGAAACTCTGCCAGTGTTGTCGGAAGCATCCCCCGCCCTATCATATATTCTTTGGCTGCCCTGCCCTCGACCGTGTCCAGTAAAATCTTTTCATAAAATTTCGCTGCCGCCTCGTTAATGTTCATCAAGGTCTTGCGGGTATCAATCCCTGACTGCGGTACTTTGGAAAGCTGGACACCAGCTTGTTCTGCCAGCATCTGTAAGCTTTCGGCAAAACCCACTCCTTCTTTTTCCATCACAAACTTGAATACATCTCCGCCTCGTCCGCAGCCGAAGCAATGCCAAATCTGCTTATCGGGGCTCACCATAAATGATGGGGACTTTTCCATATGGAATGGACACAGCCCCTTGTAGTTCGTCCCCGCCTTTTTCAACGGCAAATACCGGCCGATGAAATCAACCAAATCAATCTTCCCCTTAATTTCGTCTAAATCTGTCATTTGCTTCTGGCGGAGGGTGAGGGATTCGAACCCTCGAGGGGCTTGCGCCCCAAACCGCTTTCCAAGCGATCGCCATAGACCGCTAGGCGAACCCTCCACATCCTTTTACCTTATATTCAAAACCTCCTCCCGACCATACCATTATACCCTCTCGTTTCACCCCTTGACCGCCACCCCCTTCTCCCCTACACTGCCTTCGTATACAAGTAACCTTCTCTCCCCCGAGCACAGTCTCTGGGGAAACCCGTAGAAAAGGATTTTTCAACATGGCTACAACTGATGAAATCATCTTTGGAAACTACGAGATTACCCTCCTCATCTCCCCGGAAACGCAGGAGATAGACGTGCAAAAGCTGGTCACCAAGCTCCAAAACCAAATTGCTCAAAAGGGCGGCCGGATTTTCTCGACCGACCTCTGGGGAAAACAGCGCTTGGCCTATCCAATCAAGAAGTTCGAGTTCGGATATTATGTCACACTGGTCTTCTCCTATCCAACTTCCGGCATAGCTGAGCTGGCTCACGACATCAAAATGATACCGGAAGTCATCCGCTATCTGACTTTGTCCCTGGAAAAAGAAGGGTTAACTCCAGAAACTATGAAACGAATTGATCCATTCAAGGAAGCCCCACTCGGTGATCGCCCAACTTCTCCATCTCGCTCTGCCGAAGGACGTGCGACATCCCCTCGCACCCTGCCTACCGGCAGGCAGGTCCGCCGGACAGCACCCCCTGTCATTGAAGCACCTAAGCCATCCAAAAAGGATGAGGCCACTCGCTTAAAGGAACTCGAAGAGAAACTTGGTAAACTACTAGAAGAAGAATAATACCCTTAAAACATCATTCCCGCGTAGGCGGGAACCCAGAAAAGAACAAAAACATTTTTCCTGTTTCTGTCTGGATCCTCTGGTCGAGCCAGAGGATGACAAAAAAAGAAAGTATCATCACTATATCCACCTAATTTTCAACTCCTATGCGTGACCTCAACAAAGTAATGCTCATCGGAAACCTCACCCGTGACCCCGAACTCCGTTCCACCAACAGCGGACAGACCGTTGCCTCGTTCTCTGTCGCAACCAATCGTAGTTGGAATGATGCCCAAGGCGTTCGCCAAGATGCGGTTGAATACATCGACATTGTGGCATGGGGCAAACTGGCCGAAATCGTTGGTCAAATCTACCGCAAAGGTCGCCGGACTTACGTCGAAGGCCGCTTCCAAACCCGCAACTGGGAAGCCCAAGACGGCACCAAACGCTACAAGACCGAAGTTGTCGCCTCCGACCTAATCCTTCTAGACCGCGCTCCAGCCGGTGAGGTCGCTCCACTCCAAAACAATGTTTCCGACCAAACCGCTGAACAACCAGCCGCAACCGCAGCTGCCGCTGATCCCCTCGCTACCGCTGCTGATGAAATCAACATCGAAGATATCCCCTTTTAATCTCTAAACAGCAAGAATGATTTACTCCAAAAAATCTACTGCCAGTGTTAGCCGTCGCCGGGTCACAACACTAACTCCGCGGAACTACAATGTTGGAAGCGACGAGCTGAACTACATCGACTACAAAAATGTCCGGCTTCTCCGCCGGTATATGACCCGCTATATGAAGATCGAACCTCGCCGCCGTTCTGGTCTGACTGCCAAACAGCAACGCGATATGGCTCAAGCCATTAAGCGGGCCCGCTATATGGCCTTGGTGCCATACACCATTCATTAATCGCTATGCTTTCAATTAACGATCTTAAGACCGGTGTCACCATCGAGCTCGAGAGCGCTCCCTATGAAATAGTAAAATATCAGCACTCCAAAATGGGGCGTGGCGGAGCTGTGCTTCGAACTACCCTCAAAAATCTGCTAACCGGCAACAACATTGAACGGACTTTTCATGGTGAGGAAAAATTCAACTCCGCCACTCTCGAACGCCGCAAAGCCCAGTTTCTTTACCACCAAGGTCCTAATTTTGTATTTATGGATAGTCAAACTTTCGATCAATTCAATATAGCCGGCACTATCATCAGTTTCGCTAGCAACTTCCTGAAAGACGGCCAAGAAGTTGATTTAATTTTCTACAACGGCTCGCCCATCAATATCAACCTACCGGCCAAGATGCCCTTCAAAGTCACCGAAGCCGAACCAGCCGTTCGTGGTGACACCGCCACCAACCCGCAAAAAAACATCACCATCGAAACCGGCTTCGCCCTGCGAGCGCCAATGTTCATCAATAATGGTGATACGATTCTGGTGGACACCCGGGACGGAAGCTACATTGAAAGAGCTAAGTAACCATAACATCCAAGCCATGAACCCTGCACACCCTAATAAAAGTTTCATGCAGGCTGCAATCATTAAAGCAAAAGAGGCCGCAGCTAATGGTGACTATGCGATAGGAGCCGTCATTGTTCACAATGATCAAATAATTTCAAGTGCGACTAACGCTACGAAAACAAAAGAAGACCCCACCTGTCATGCCGAGATAACGGCGATTAGTGAAGCCGCGAAAAAGCTGGGCATTCGCCATCTACGGGGTTGTGTTTTGTATACCACACATGAACCCTGCCCCATGTGCACATCCGCAGCTATATGGGCGATGCTCGATGGCATAGTGTGGGGCGCCCCCATGGAAGCTATGATTAACCATGCAAAAAACAACGAGAATAAGCGTTATCTATGGCGAACTATTAAAATAAAAGCTTCTGAGATTGTAGATAGGGCACCGAATAGTCCTTTCATAATCGGAAATTTCATGGAAGACGAATGTGTGCAGTTGTTCTATTCGGTTCCAAACCCCTTTTGATTATTGGCACTTGGTGATTAGTAATTAAATCTCTATGTCTCTTAAACTCGGTATCGTTGGTCTTCCCAACGTCGGCAAATCCACCCTCTTCAACGCTCTGCTTGGTGCCAATCAAGCAGCTGCTTCGAATTTCCCATTCTGTACCATTGAACCGAACACCGGCGTTGTCCCCGTCCCCGATGCTCGTCTAGCCAAACTCGCCGAGCTTGAACACTCTCAAAAAATCGTTCCCGCCACGGTTGAGTTTGTTGATATCGCCGGGTTAGTTCGCGGCGCCAGTCAGGGCGAGGGCTTAGGCAACCAATTCTTATCCCACATCCGCGAAGTTGATGCCTTTGTCGAGGTCGTTCGGCTGTTCTCTGACTCCAATGTCGTCCATGTCAGTGGTGCAATTAGCCCCAAGGATGATATTGAAATCATCAACACCGAACTGATTCTGGCCGATCTTCAAAACTTAGAAAAACGAATGCCCAAAGAAGAAAAGGCCGCCCGTGGTGATGCTAAATTCCAACCCAAAGTGGATTTTTTTAGAAAAGTCCAAAAACATTTAGAAGCTGGTTTCTCTGCCCGTTCGCTAATTATGTCCGCTGAGGAATCTGATTGGTTGAGGGAGCTTCAGCTCATCAGTGCCAAACCAATCCTCTATGTCGCCAATATCGACGACACCCAAATTGCCAATACTGACACTCTTCTCGCACCTGTCCGCGAGCTTACAGCTCATGACAACGCAGAGATTATTGCTATCGATGCCAAGACCGAAGCCGAAGTTACCGAACTTAGCCCTGACGAGCGCGCTGACTATCTCCGCGAAGCCGGCATCACCGAATCGGGGTTAGACAAAGTAATTCGCGCCGGTTACAAATTGCTCGGCCTCATCACCTTCCTTACTGCCGGTGAAAAAGAAACTCGCGGTTGGACTATTAAAAAAGGTTTTACCGCTCCCGAAGCCGCCGGCGCCATTCACACCGACTTCACTAAGGGCTTCATCCGCGCCGAAACTGTCGCCTACGACGATTTTATAAATAACGGCGGCTGGGCTGGCGTCAAGCCATCCGGCAAAGTCAGAAGCGAAGGCAAAGAATACATCGTCCAAGATGGCGATGTCATGCTCTTCCGCTTCAACGTGTAAAACTAAAAAAGCCCAGCTTTCGGTGCTACCACACAAGGATCAAGCAAAGTGGTAGCGAAAAAGAAACGACCCGTCTTTGACGGGTCTAGATGCTTCGCTACGCTCGAGCATGACAAAAAATAAAAACAAGTAACTATATCACCTTCCTTCTCTCCTGATATTTATCTTTCGGCATCGCGAATATCATTTTGCCGGCCACCGTTTGAAACACCCTGGTCACCACCACATCCAGTTCCTGCCCGATAAATTTATCACCACTTTCTACTACTACCATCGTGCCATCAGCTAAGTAGCCCACTCCCTGCCCCACATCCTTGCCGGCTTGGATCATTCGCAATTTCATTGCTTCCCCCGGCAATACCACCGGGCGCAGAGCGTTGTTTAACTCATTGATATTCAATACTGGCACATTTTGGATGCGCGACACACGATTGAGATTGTAGTCCACCGTCATTAATTTGGCTCGATACTTCTTGGCCAATCGAATAATTTTCGAATCCACATCCGATTCACGGATAAATTCATCGTCCACTACCTCCAGTCGCACTTCCCGCTCATGCCGCAATTCTTCCAGCACCTCCAATCCTCGCCGGCCTTTATTCCGCCGAAGCACTTCCTCTGAATCTGCCACCAACTGCAACTCGTCCAGCACAAACCGCGGCACAATCAGCCGTCCACCCATAAAACCGGTCCGCACCAAATCGATAATTCTTCCATCAATAATCACGCTGGTATCCAGCACGATCCCGCCCTCGCCACTTGTTGATCCCCCGGTCGACCGGCGCAGCTTTTTCGTTTCCTGCACCAGCGTATTCACCAAATTAATAAATTGATTTAGTGACCCGGCGATTTGCTCCCGTTGGTTGTAAAAGAATGTCGTCACCAATGCTACCGCGAAGATGTTCACCAGTAGCGGCAACCATACCCCCCATGGCCCGGAGAGTTTAGCTAACGGCAAAGATAACAGCGTCCCTGCTGACAGCCCCACGATCACCCCGAGCAAAGTCATGAAAAAAACCGATGACGGAACCATGGTGACCTTTTTTGCCACAATGGTGTAAATCACCACGAACAACACTAAAATCCCTACGCCGATTTGCCAAATCATAACCTAATTGGAAGAATAAAGCCCTATAAAACCGGATAAATCCCTAAGCGTGAGCTTTCGCCCGCGCCCTTGGCCGAACGGGAGTGAGCTGAAGCTTGTCCCCCGCTTGTTCGACCTTAACCGTTGAACCCTTAGTAAATTGTTTGGCCAGAATCCCTTCTGCCAATGGATCTTCGATCATACTTTGGATCAACCTTCTGACTGGCCGAGCTCCCAGTTCCGGCTCAAATCCATGTTCAGCCAACCAATGCTGGGCGCCGGCTCCAATTTCCAATTTTATCTTTTGCCGGTCCAATCGCTTCATCAAATCATTCAACTGCAACTGAACGATACTATCAATTTCCGTCGTCCCCAACGGCCGGAACACAATGATCTTATCAAATCGATTTAATAATTCTGGCCGAAATCTCTTCTTCACTTCATCCAACACTTGCTCTTTGACCCTATCATAATCCTGCGCTATCTCTCCACCCTGGCCAAAACCCAACACCGCTTGGCGGTTCAATGCTTCAGTCCCTACATTAGAAGTTAATATCAGGATCGTGTTTCGAAAAGAAACTTTTCTGCCCTTCGCGTCGGTCAATGAGCCATCTTCCAACATCTGCAATAAGATGTTCATTACTTCTGGATGAGCTTTTTCGATCTCGTCCATCAACACCACTGCGTACGGTTTGCGCCGCACCGCTTCGGTCAGTTTACCGGCCTCTTCATAACCAACATATCCCGGAGGCGCTCCCACCAGCCGCGATACCGCATGCCGCTCCATAAACTCACTCATATCGATCTTTATCAGTGCGTCTTTATCTTTGAAAACTTCCTCGGCCAATACTTTAGCCAATTCTGTTTTGCCCACGCCCGTGGGTCCTAGGAACAAAAACGAACCCATGGGCCGATCGGGGTTACCGATATCTACTCGGGAACGCTTGATGGCCGAGGCCACTGCCCCCACCGCCTCGTCCTGCCCGATGATCCGGGCCTTCAATACTCTATCTAAATCATGCAGCCGTTCAATTTCATCAGCCGCCAAGTTACCTACCGGAATATTCGTCCACTGAGACACCACTTTAGCGATATCTTTATCGTCTACTTTGGGCCAGCCAGCTTTCCGGGTCTTGCTCTTTTGCCTTAATAAGCTCTCAATCTTTTTCTTTAGTCGCATTTCCTGCGCCCGCAGTTTAGCCGCCTCCTCAAAATCCTGCCGGTCAATGGCCTCCTCTTTCAATGCCACTGCCTGTTTCAATTCTTCTTTTTCGGCTTGAGCTAGTTCTGGTTCGCTGATCCCTGCCGCGATTCGGACCATTGAGGCCGCCTCATCAATCAGGTCGATGGCCTTGTCTGGCAGGAATCGGTCATTGATGTAGCGCACCGATAAATTCACCGCCGCTTCAATCGCCTTATCGGAAATAGTCACTTTATGGTAATTCTCATAATTTTGCCGGACGCCCTTAATAATCTTAATGGTATCGTCCGCCGTCGGCTCGTTTACTGTCACCGGCTGGAATCGCCGCTCTAGTGCCGCGTCTTTTTCAATATGCTTGCGGTATTCATCTAAAGTAGTTGCGCCGATCATCTGCAACGCCCCCCTCGCCAGTGCCGGCTTCAATATGTTGGCCGCGTCCAAACTCCCTTCAGCACTGCCGGCACCCACCAGTGTATGCAGTTCGTCCACGAACAAAATTACATCCTTAGCTACGGTCACTTCATCAATCATCTGATTGATCCTGTCTTCAAACTCACCGCGATATTTTGTCCCTGCCACCATCGCCGATGGATTGATTGCCATAATTCGCTTGCCCTTGATATTCTCCGGCACATTGCCGTCCTGAACCCTCAAGGCCAGCCCTTCCACAATTGCGGTTTTGCCGATGCCTGGCTCGCCCAACAGCACCGGATTATTCTTAGTTCTCCGATTCAAAATTTGAATCACCCGGGCAATCTCATTATCCCGGCCAATCACCGGATCGATCTTCCCTTCCCGTGCCATCTGGGTAATATCCACACTAAACTGATCCAAAACTGGCGTGGTGCTCTTACTATCTTTACCCTCAGTCGCGCCCACCCGCACCCGCGGTTCGCGGTCGCGGTTGGATTCCAGCAATGCCGCCACCTGGGCTGCCACTACCCCCGGATCAACCCCTAATTCCAACAGCATGGCATACGCCAAATTATTGCGGTTCTGAACCATCGCAAATAATAAGTGCTCAGTTCCAATATAGAAACTGCCGTACTGCGCCGCCACCAGCACCGCCCCCTCGATCAACCGCTTGGCGTTGTCAGTCAAGCCCGCCCTTTGCCCGGCGCCCCGTTGGACAAAACCCATCACTATTTCCGCTCGCTCTACGCTTACGCCCAAACTGCTAAGAACTTCGTAAGCCGAACCGCTTCGCACATTCAGCATCGCCATCAGGACATGTTCGCTACCCAAATGAAAATCGCCCACATCCCGTGTCAACTTCTGAGCGTTGGTCAGCACCTTCTTAGCGTTGGGGGTAAATTTGTCTAAAAAATAATTATCCATTTAGTTACCCTGCCTTAGTTAGGCCTCTGGCGAGTCATCCGCCGGTTTTTCCTTAACTGGCTGCTCAGCCACTGGCTCTTCGGTCGTTATCTCCTCACCCGGTAATTCCTCTGCTGGCTCCGTTTCAGCCGCCCCTTTATTATCAGCTTCCTCGTGACTGATGGCCATGTGGCTACCCTTCTCTATCTCAATCTGCCAGCCAGTCAACTTACTCGCCAACCGCACATTTTGCCCGGCCTTACCGATAGCTAAGCTTAATTGATCATCCTCAACCTTAATTAAAGCTGAGTGGTTAGCGTCATCCAAAGTGACTTCTTTAACCTTTGCCGGCGATAGCGCGTTAATGATGTATTGCTTGGTATCTTCATCCCACAGCACAATGTCGATTTTCTCTTCACCGATTTCTGCCATTACTGCCTGGACTCGCACCCCGCGGCGGCCAACCAAGGAACCAACCGGGTCTACTGCCTCCTGTAGAGAACGAACAGCCACTTTTGAACGCACCCCCGCCTCTCTAGCCACACCCTTGATTTCCACCGTCCCAGCCGCGATCTCCGGCACCTCCATTGCGAACAGTTGAGCAATCATTTGCGGATGTGACCGGGACAATAGTACCTGTGGCTCCCGACCGGAATCGTCCACTTTTACAATGTAGAACTTCATTCGCTGACTGGAGTAATAACGATCGGACCGAGATTGCTCAGATGGGAACAGAATACCGGTGGATTTACCGATATCCACCATTACCACATTACCCTCGATCCGTTGGATCGTGCCGTTGATTAACTGGCCTTCTTTTTCTTTATATTCCCGGAAGATCATATTCCGCTCGGCTTCCCGCAATCTTTGCAGAATTACCTGCTTAGCGGTCTGAGCCGCCACCCGACCATACTCTGCCGGCGGAAAAACTTCTTCCCGAATTTCACCGCCAATTTCAGCGTTCTTATCGATTTTCTTGGCGTCTTTTAATGAAAGCTCCTTTAGTGGATCTTCAACTTCTTCGACAATTTTGTGTACCACAAATAGGCGCGCCTTCTCGGATTTTGGATCCATCTGAGCTACGACCAGCTGTTCTTTCTGGCCGAAGTCCTTTCGGTAGGCCGCGGCCAATGCCGCTTCTACCGTTTCTAAAACGGCTTCTTTGGAAATCCCCTTTTCTTCGGCGATCTGCATGATCGCTGCCATAAATTCTGATGCCATACTTACCTCTGATTGTTACCTTACCTTACTCATCATAAACCAGCAGGTCTGATCATCAAACCTGCCCTTACCGCATCAGCATTCTAGCCCCTTGCTCCCTCCTAGTCAATGGCCTCTATCTCGGTAATCAGCTCGGGCGGGTTTTCTCCCAAAATAACCACTACTCCAAACCGAATTGGAGCGGCTATTTCTCGCTCTATTAGAAAACTTTCCGCCACCCGCTGCATTCGTCTCAGCTTCTTTCGCCCGATCGCCTCGGCCGGCATCCCAAAAGCATCGCTGCTTCTGGCTTTCACTTCCACAAACATCAGTGTCTTTCCGTCTGATACGATAATATCTGCCTCCCCCGCCCGGCAGCGATAGTTCCGCTCCACTAATTTTAACCCCTGTGCCTGGAGCAATTCAGTCGCCTTGTCCTCCCCCAGTTGTCCGATCACCCTATTCCCCAATGGCTTTTTGTGTGAGTTTACGATGCAACATTATTTTAACCGGCGCGAAGCTTTTGCGATGTGCCGGACAAATTCCATGCTTGGCAATCCGTTCTTGGTGCAACGCTGTTCCATAACCTTTATGGATAGCAAATCCAAACCGCGGGTATTTATTGTGCAGTTCGACCATCAGCCGATCCCGTACTACTTTTGCCACGATTGACGCTGCCGCGATCGACACTGACTTTTGGTCACCATAGATAATTCCGCTCGATGGCGCCTGGGCAAAATTCACCTTGAACCCATCTACTAAAATAAACTCTGGCTTGGCCCTTAATCCATCTACTGCTTGCGCCATTGCCACATAAGTCGCCTGAGCCACACCTAACTTATCAACTTCTTCCACCGCTATCACTCCTACTCCCACCGCCACTGCCAATTCCTCAATTTTTACAAACAACCTATCGCGCTGAGCCGGAGTTAGCTGTTTTGAATCATTAATCCCCAATTTTTCCGGCATCTGCTCAGGCAAAATCACCGCGGCGGCAACTACCGGCCCGGCCCAGGCCCCTCGGCCTGCTTCATCCACTCCGGCAACCAGCTTAATTCCTGCCGCTTTCAGCGTCGTTTCCAGCTCCAGCGTCGGACTGGTCAACCACTGGCTGCTCTTCCCCCGAGTTTTGTTGTTCGGATTCATTATTGGCCTCCCCCGAGGGTTCATTATCCTCTACTTTAACTTCACTTTCAGTCAATTGAGTTTTCTCCTCGGCTGCCTTGCGCTCCTCTTCTGCCTTCACCGCTTCGGCAATGTCTTCGTCGGTCGCTTCGGTTTTGACCCTGGCATCCTGCCCCAACATCTCTGCCCAGACATCCTTCTTACTATCTTTATCCTTCATCTTTAATGCCTTGCCGGTCAATGCCCGCAGATAATACAACTTGGCCCGCTTCACATTGGAACCGCGCTTAAACTCCACCTTAGTAATGTTAGGTGAATGTAGCAAGAACACCTTTTCCACCCCTATGCCGGAAGCGATCTTGCGTACGGTAAAACTGGCGTTCACGCCCTTGCCGTGATTAACAGCGATCACGATACCTTCAAACACCTGGATTCTTTCTTTACCGCCCTCGCGGATTTTCTGGTGAACCCGAACCACATCACCCGCCTCAATGTCTGGGACATCGGCTTTGCGGGACAACTTCAAAATTGACTCAGCTCTTGCAGTCATAACGTGAGTATCCTACCAAAAGAGTGCCCCCAGCGCAAGATTTTTATAAACCCCCGTCTCCTCTGGATTCTACCAGCGGAAACGGGGGTTTCTGAAATTACTTCACATCAAGTTGCATACCGTCAGCCAGCTTCGGCGCCAAGGTATCCCAAGTTACCTCTACTGACTGGGTAAAGGACTGGAGTACCAGCCCCATGTCCAGTTGGCAAATTTGATCACCTTCGACTACCAAGTAAGTCGCTCCGGACCGGCTATCAAAGTCCACTAAGTCAATGTTGGGCACTCCGTCCTGCCGTAATGTTTGCAACACCGACTTGATGTTCTGATCCAGCGCGCCTGACCACCATTGGCTGATGGTTACCAGCTGAGTCGTCTCATCCGCCGACTTCAGCGCCAACAACGCCACCCCCAATTTCATTGGATGGCTAACACCGGCTTCAACCAGGATAGTATAGGCGATTGACACACTCGCGGCGTCGGTGCTCACCCAGCGCAAATCATATCCGCTCGCTGTGGCTTGAGCGAAATAAACTTTCTCGCCCAGAATCACCGGCGGCGTGTCAATTCGCACCGAACCCCACACCAGCACCTTAGCAAGCTCATCAGCCGACCGGAGCAGCATTAAGTTGCCGTCCGATACAAAAGTCACCATTGCACCGGTGTCTTCCGTCCCCGCCAACCCGCTTGTGCCATTGTTGGTCAGGTTCATTAGTTTGCCATCACTAGCTCGCAACAACACCACATCGGACTCGCCGCCATGATGCCAAGTTGCCACTAAGTCATCGCCCAGCCATTGTGGCCATTCAAACTCACCGCCACCCAGCTGCAGTTCGGTTGGATTATTGGCGCTCTCTCCCGCCACAGTAATATGCCCATCACTAATCCACGCTATCCGCGCCGTTTGTAACCGGCTGGTATCCAACACTGGAAAATCCAACTGCGGCATTTGTGGCAACCAAATGTCGAAGCCCTGTGACTGCTTGGGCACTAACTTCTGCCGCTTCGCCGTAATGTACGGCATGATCGGTTTTAGCATCTCCGCGTACAGTTCAATGCCGCCATTTCCCCACCACATCTCACTGTGGTTGTGGTCCGACGACAAATGAACGATCCGCGCATCATCGGCATATCCTTCACAACCAGCGGACTTCAACGGTACTACGCCATCGCTTCCGCCAGTCACCCCACCTTGTTCTAGAATTAGAGCGCCAACTTGGTAGGCCTTTGTATCCTGACTGTTGCCGCTCTCCAGAACAATTCTGTCTAACAACAAGCCGAGATTCATATTGCGCGATACGACATTGCCGCCAGATGGTTGAACTCTCCCCCCTATCAGCGTCCAAGTGCTATCCAGCGGATGCGCTTTACGAAGCGCTATCATCTCCGGATAGTTTGGCAACAACCATTTCACTCCTGCGGCATTAAAGTTCATCCCCCGGCTGCTCATCACCTTGTTCAGCCACTTTCCCAAAAGTGGGAAGGCCTTTAGGACCGCCCGCTCCACTGCATCACGGTCAGCCATCATGGTACCGATGTGTGGTGTTCCGGAAGTCACTTTCGCGTCCAGTTTGCGGCTGTCGGTTTGCACCCAATAACAGAATAGAACATTGCCGCCCTTGCTGTGGCACACCGCTGAGAGTTTCACATTTTTTTCTGTCAGCTCGGGCTCCGTTTCCACCCGCGCGTCCAGCCACTTTGCGATTTGCGGATCAGCTGAATCAGAGTTGTACCAAAATCCGTACACCTTGACATCCGACAGCAGCTCCCGCTTGGTCCACAATCTATATAGCATGGTCCAGTTACTAATCACTGGCTGGGCCATCTTGACTAGCTCATCCTCCGCTGGTCCATCGCTGTCCTTCGATCCATTCAGCCCTAGTACCAATAAAATCGGATACCGCTCGCCCAACGGGTTCTGATCGCTAACCGCAATCAGCCGGCCATGCGCCTCCAGAGCTCGCGCTCGGTCGAACACCTGGTTTTGAATCATACTGTCAGGCACTGCGGCCCAAACAGCGGTGGCTAGTATTGCTAGGCCACCCAGCGTCCACGACAAAAACTTGGCTCGCATCGAAGCCACCTCCTAGTTGGTAATGAACTACTGAATTATTTTAAAACTTGAACTAGCTCGCGTTCCAGCTCACTCGACTTGGCCGTCTTGGTGTTAGTTTTCACTCTCTGCCATCGACCATTGCTGAACACTTCCAGCATCACACTCACTTCTCCCGGATGTTTTTCCAACGTCTGCTTTAGTACCGTCAATTTTCCATTAGTAAATGTCCTTGGCAGTTTGATCAGCATCCCCTCGGAGGTGTATTCAAATCTTTGAATTACGGGCTGAACGAAAGTTGGCCGGTTTTCTGCCCGCTTGGTGATTTGCGCGGCTGCTTCCAATTGTTTTAGATAGGCATTATTCACTTCGTATGCCTCACTCACTAAAATCTTCGGCTCGGTTACCACTACGATATCTTCCCCCTGATTTTCCGCTCGCTCCTTTATATTAACCTTGCCAGATACTAACACCACTCTGTCCCGCTCCCACACAGTACGAGTCGTGTCCAGCACCTTTGGAAAAACAACGGCCTCCATCGTCCCACCCAGGTCTTCTAATGTCACAAATAGCATTGCATCACCATTCTTGGTAAAAACTTTTTGCACCTGATTGATCACACCCGCTACTTTCACCATTTTGTTATCATCTAAACTAGTCAATGATGTTATTTGTTTCACAATGCCAGTCAATCTTGGCATAATTTCTTTTAATGGATGGCGAGAGACGAATGTCCCTAAATATTCCTTCTCCCACGCCAGCTTTTCTTGATCTGTCGCCGTCGCTCCCCCCATCAGCTTGATGCTCTGCTGCGCCGCCACCTCTGTCTTCCCGAACATCCCCAGCTGATTTGAATTGGCCTGCTTTTGATGCTCAGATGAAAAATTTAAAATTGCCTCGATATTGTCACAAAGCACCTTCCTGTCCCCGAACTCATCTACTGCTCCCGCCAAAACCAAACTTTCTAATGTTTTCCGATTGACCACCTCGCGGCCGGCCCGTTTCACAAAATCTGCCAGGTCTTGATATGCCCCATGCCGTTGCCGTTCCTCCACAATCACGTCAGAAACCTTCTGACCAACATTTTTAATTGCGTTTAATCCAAACACAATATCCCCAGTTGCCTTCACTACCGCGAAGCCAGTGAAACTTTTATTAATTGACGGTGGCAATACATGGATTCCCATATGCTCACATTCGGCAATATTCTTAGCGATCTTATCCAAATCTTGCTGGTCCGACGTCATTAGTGCCGCCATAAACGCGTTCGGAAAATGCGCCTTCAAATAGGCCGTCCAATACGCGATCACCGCGTAGCTCACCGCGTGGGCCCGATTGAAGCCATATAGCGCAAACGGCTCCACGAAATGGAAGAGCTGCTCGGCAATATCCGCTCGTACTCCGTTGGCAATCCCGCCGGCAATAAACTTTTCCTTCTGCTCGTTTAGGAGTTTCACATTTTTCTTACCAATCGCCCGCCGCAGCACATCTGCCTCACCTAAAGTGAATCCGCATAAATCTCGGGCGATCTGCAGTACCTGCTCCTGATACACCGCAATTCCGTAAGTGTCTTTCAAAATCGGCTCAAGCTTTGGATGAAGATATTCAATTTTCTTTATTCCGTGTTTACGAGCAATAAAGTCGGGGATCAGCTCGATCGGTCCCGGCCGATACAGCGCCACCATGGCAGCAATGTCGCCAAAGACGCTTGGCTTCAATTCCTTCAGATACCGCCGCATTCCCTCGCCTTCCAACTGGAACACTCCCGTAGTATTAGTAGCCGCCAGTAACTCAAAAGTTTTTTTATCATCAAACGGCAGTTTATTAACCTCCACCTCCCGCTCATAAACTTTGCGGATAATTCGTAAGGCATTTTTAATAATGGTCAGGTTTTTAAGTCCCAAAAAGTCCATCTTTAATAAACCAATCGATTCGATCGGATACATCGAATATTGAGACACCAGTACTTTGTCGTCTGATGGTGAATACTGAAGTGGTATATAGTTGGTCAAATCGACATCCCCGATCACCACTCCCGCTGCGTGCACTGATGCATGTCGAATCGTACCCTCCAACTTCATCGACAAATCCAATAGCCGCTTGGCAATCTCACTGCTTTCATAAATCGCTTTTAGTTCCTGGATATTCTCCAAATGGGTTGCTAACGGCGTGTGTTTTCCTTGTTGTGGCGGTGGAATTAGTTTGGCGATTTTGTCTACCTCGCCATACGGCACCCCTAACACTCGGCCAACATCCCGCACTGCCGCCCGCGAAGCCATCGTTCCAAAAGTAATGATTTGGGCCACTTTTTCATGGCCGTATTTCTGACGGACATATTCGATTACTTCTCCTCGCCGATCATCAGCAAAATCCAAATCGATATCGGGCATCGAAACTCTCTCCGGATTTAAAAACCGTTCGAACAACAAGCCATGTTCCAACGGATTCACCTCAGTAATCCGCAAAGTGTAAGATACCATACTCCCGGCCGCGCTCCCTCGGCCCGGCCCCACTACAATGCCTTGATCCTTGGCCCAGTTCACAAAGTCCGCCACCACCAACATGTATCCTTTGTAACCCATCTGGGCAATGACCGACACCTCGTAGTCCACGCGCTCCCGAATTTCTGGCAAAATGTTTTCACCAAACCGATACCTCAATCCTGCCTCTAGTTGTTCCTTAAAATATTCATCGATTGTTTTGCCATTGGGTGGCTCAAAGGCCGGGAAAATCAGTTTCCCCATGGGAATTTCCAGATTACACTTCTCGGCAATTTTCACCGTGTTCTCGATTGCCTCCGGTACATGTTTGAACGCTTCCATAATTTCCTGCGGGTCTTTCACATGATAATGTTCATCCCGCATCGTCATCCGGTTGGTATCATCCAGCCGAGTAGCCGTCTGCACGCACAACAACACATCTTGTGCCTCCGCATCCTCAATGTATAAATAGTGCGAATCCGATGTCGCCACCAGCGGGATGTTCAGCTCCTGACTCATCATAATGAGTTGGTCGTTCACCAACTGCTGTTGGGGAATATTGGGATGGGATTGGATTTCCAAATAGTAATCATCTCCAAATACTTTTTTATGCCATAAAATCAGTTCTCTCGCTTTATCCAAGTTACCCGCCTGAATCGCTCGGGGCACCTCTCCCGTCAAACAACCCGACAAGCACACCAAACCGGACGAGTATTTTTCCAGAGTTTCGTGATCTACCCGCGGTTTATAGTAGAACCCCCTTAAGTGCGCTTCGGTCGTCAGTTTCATCAAATTCCGATAGCCCGTAAAGTTTTTGGCCAGTAGCGTCAAATGAAAATAATCCCGTTCGCCCTTGTGCGCTTCGCGGTCGGACATTTTTCCCGCTGTCACATAAACTTCATTACCAATGATCGGCTTAATCCCGGCCGCCCTACATTCTTTATAAAACTCGATTGCACCATACATCACTCCGTGATCAGTCAGCCCAACTGCTTCTCCGCCCTGCTCAACTATCCGCGCAACCAATGCCGGAATTTTCGTTAAACCGTCCAGCAGACTGTAATGGCTATGCAGATGTAAGTGCACAAACTTCACTTCTTCACCTCCCTAAACCAGAAGTTAGTATTAAAACGCACCCCTAATTCTAGCAGTTAGCGCCTACGCCGCCTATCCGTAAATGCCAGGCTCAACAGAAGAGAAATCACAATTGCCGCCCCCAGAGCGACCATCAGCACTACCGAACCCAGCACAAAGTGGGAGAACCCTACTAAGAGCCCCGCCAGCCACTTCCCTATCTCAGTATCGGCCAGGAACCAAATCAGAGCGATAAACAGAAAAGCTCCTATTAGTAGCCCCGCCAACAACTTTGGATGAGTACCCCAAAAATAATTCAATCCCGAGAGCCACCTATCCCACCAATTTCGTTCTTGCCAGTCCCGTCCAATCATATCCAAAATTGCCTGCAATAATGCCGCACTGGCTTTATTGGCATCGCCTTTGGTTACCCGATGGCCGACATCCTGTACAATATGCCGATAAACTTTTTCCGCCGCCAGTACCCCTCGAATATCCCGAAACAATTCACCGGCATTGTGAATTTGCTCTTCCACCGTCTCGCCGAAACTTACTTCGTCCAAAACTTGATGAAAAATCTTGAACGCCTCTATCATTGCCATTCCCCACACCGCGTCATCACGGCCTCCTAACAGCTGTTCCACCCGTTTCCATTCCGCCTCCACTGACACAGTATCCTTTTTGCTCGGTTGTAATTCGTCCATTCTCCCCTTCCCTTCGTCATTCCCGCGAAAGCGGGAATCCAGAAAATCTAAATAAAATTAATTATCCTATCCTTCACAAAAATATGCTTGGCCGCTGTGTCAGCAATCTTTTTCAGTTTCTCATCTCGTTGGATAACCGCCAGTACCTCTTTTTCTGCCGTCCCAGCTGGCACCTCTACCGTCCCGCGCAATTTGCCTTTTTCCTGCACCGCAATTGTCACTGTCGCCGACTTGGCCTTAGCCGAATCAAATCTTGGCCACTCAGAATCTGCCACACTACCCTGCTGTCCTAATGCGCTCTGCCATAATTCCTCCGCCAAATGCGGTGCAAACGGATTAAGCAATTTCACAAAATCATTTAACCAGTTATTGCTATCATCCCGACCAGCTTCATTAATGAATTCCATAAATGAACTAACCGCGGTATTAAACTTCATCGCTTCGATATCCTCGGTAATTTTTTTTATCAGTCCATGGATGCTGTCAGTTTGACTGCCAGCTTTATTGGCTCTCTCGTCAATAATTCGATACACCCGATCTAAAAACTTCCGCACGCCCGATACCCCATTAGTGTCCCATGTGATCGACTGGTCAAATGGCCCCATAAACATCTCGTACATCCGCACCGTATCGGCACCATATTGCGTAATTAACTCGTCTGGGTTAATTACATTCCCTCGTGACTTGCTCATTTTCTCCCCATCCGGCCCCAGAATCAGCCCCTGATGACGCAACTTAGAAAACGGCTCATCAAAATCCAAATAACCTAAGCGATGCAAAACTTTGGTAATAAACCTGGCATACAACAAATGCCCGTTGGTATGCTCCGCCCCACCGATATATAAATCCACTGGCATCCAATATTTCAACGATTTGGCCCCGGCAAACTCTTTATTATTATGCGGATCACAATAGCGCAGAAAGTACCACGATGAACAGACAAAGGTATCCATTGTATCCGACTCTCGTCTTGCCCCCTTACCATATTTCTCCTCCATCCCCGCTTGGAAAGTTTTTGACTTAGTCAGCGGCGATTCACCTGTCGGTTTAAAGTCAATATCTTCCGGTAATCTCACCGGTAAATCTTCTACCGCCACGCTCTGTGTTGTACCATCAGCTAAATACACAATCGGAATCGGTGCCCCCCAATATCGCTGACGAGAAATCAACCAGTCATGCAATTTATACTGCACCGCCACCGTTCCGCCAAATTTCTTGGCCATCTTCGCCGCCGCCTCCGCCGAGTTTTGTCCATCAAACTCTCCTGAATTCATCAGCTCGCCATGACCAGCATAAAATTGTTCGTCCGATTTAATCACCCGCACCACTGGCAAATCAAATTTTTTGGCAAATTCAAAATCCCGCTCATCATGTGCCGGCACCGCCATGATCGCCCCCGTTCCATAATCGATCAGTACGTAATCCGCAATCCAAATCGGAATTTCTTTTTTCGTGGCCGGGTTGATAGCATATGAGCCGGTGAACACGCCTGTCTTTTCTTTCGCCACCATTCGGTCTAAATTACTCTTCAACTGAGCGTCAGCAACATATTTATCTACCGCTGTCTTTCGTTCCGGCGTCGCTAACTTCCCTACCAGCTCATGCTCCGGCGCTAATACCAAATAGGTTGCCCCGAACAGCGTATCCACTCGTGTTGTAAACACCTCGATTTGGTTATTGGTTATTGGAACTTGGAATTTAATCGTCGCTCCTTCGCTTTTCCCGATCCAATTCCTCTGCCCCGTCTTAGTCGATTCCGGCCAGTCCACTTTGTCCAGTCCCTGGATCAATTTGTCAGCAAAATCGGTGATCTTGAAAAACCATTGCTTCAGCTTCTTTTGCTCAACCCGCGCACCGCACCGCTCACAGCAACCATTCACCACTTGCTCGTTCGCCAGTACCGTTTGGTCTTTCGGACACCAGTTGGCATATGCTTCTTTTTGGTAAGCATAGCCATTCTCATACAACACCCTAAAGATCCACTGCGTCCACTTGTAATAATCCGGTATAGAAGTATCTATTTCTCTGCTCCAGTCATAGGCAAAACCAAACGCCTTCACCTGTCCAGTAAATCTAATAATGTTCGCCCTGGTTGTTTCCGCCGGCGGTTTACCTACCTTGATGGCATAGTTTTCTGCTGGCAATCCAAAAGCGTCCCAGCCAATCGGCCGCAACACATTGAATCCTTTCATTCGATAATAGCGCGCAAAGATATCCGTCGCCGTGTAGCTCCGCGGATGACCGGCATGCAACCCATCACCTGACGGATAGGCAAACATATCCAACGCGTAAAACTTCGGCCGCTTGTCGCCGTCTATCGCCTTAAAAGTACCCTTCTCCTCCCAGTACTTCTGCCACTTGGGCTCGATTGCTTTATGGTCGTATTTGTTTTCCACCCCTAAATGATACCAGAAAGAGAAACCCTCCCACTGTTATAGCGGGAGGGTTAGCGTGCCACAATTCCCATCTTTTATCTCCCAACTAAATCTAGATTCTCGGTCCGCCTAGTGATCTCCTGAAGCAACTGATACGCGATCGGGTGCTTATACACCTCATCTGGTGTAATGCCGAACACCCGAGCCAAAAACTTTTTCGGGCTATCCCCATGCTTTCGCTGACACCTTTCATACCCCGCATCCTTCTGCAGCTCTACCAGTTGGCTGCCCAACACGACTGTGATAGTAGGACGAAGACTATACTGCTCGAGCACTACTTCCAGAGCCACCGTCAGATCACAGGGTACGAAAAACATCAGAATCTTGCGTCCGCTTCCGTTTCCAGTCACGGCAATCACCTCCTTCTCGGGGAAATAATTTGTGGCTTCAAGGTACCACCGCCCCGAATGACTGAATCTATCTATATTATACGCCCAAGACCATGCCAGGTGATTTCCCATTGTAGTACTCGCCCGTCCTCAAGTTGTCATGAGCTTATTCAACAGTCCTAGATTGACAAATCTAACCCAAACCATCACAATGGGCTGTCCCATCACCAAGGCAAACCTGCCTAAGAGGAGGTGATATGGGTGGCAGAACTCCGAGTAATCATCGTACCTTCACACGAGGTAAAACCCGTTGATCAACTCAACGGGACCATCACGCTGGCACGGCTAAGAAAAGCTCTCGAACTCTGGAGAACCGGCAAGTTTGACTTGATGATCCTTTCTGGGGGCAAGGTTTGGTCGAACGATATCCAAACCAAGCCCTTCGGCTTCACAATGTTGAAGTGGATCGTTGGCCAACTCGGCGGGCCAGAGCCAGGCAAGATCATTGCCGAAGAGCTCTCCCGTGACACTATCGAAAATGCCGAGCTCAGTCTCGGTATCATCGAAGAGGAACATCCTGACCTCTCTAAAGATAGAAATAGAGTCGAAATCACCATCGTAACTGAACCAAGCCAAGGACGCAGAATGGCTTATGCCATCCGATGCGGATTCGGATGGCCCAATGTGATTCTAGTCGATTCAGGAGTTAACATCGGCTTGGCTCGTAAACTGTGGGAGTTGTGGCTCTATATTTATCACCTTTCTGACCCCACTGGGGCTAGCCCAATCGTCAAAAAAATCCGCGAAAAACGATCCGGCTAACTGCAACAATTGGCCCACTCGAACTCGAGTGGGCCAAGTTTTTATACATAAACATTTTGGTGGACCTGAGGGGATTCGAACCCCTGACCTCCTCCATGCCATGGAGGCGCTCTACCAACTGAGCCACAGGCCCTTTTGTGGATTATTTAATTAAACTTCAATTTTCTTGGCAATCCTACCCAATATCGGCATCTTCCACTTTTTTCCGCGAAATACCATATATATCCCCATCAAGCTGGCCGCCACGAATATGACCCAGGCCGCCGCTCCCAAAATCGAAACAATGCCCAGTTGTGTGCTCGGCAATAATGCTACAAAGAAGGATTCCAACATAAATAACAGAAACCAGACAATTACTTCAGCACCAAACAGTACCATTCCCTGCCGAGCATGGAAATATACCTCATCCTGATCGTGTCGCAGAATTAGCGGGACAATAAACAATATGGACACATAGGAAAGCGAGGCAAAGATTTTGTCTTCACTCCCCAACCCATGCAACTGATGCTCATGATGCATCGGATGGCGGTCACCCCCATGTTCGTGATGCGAATGGTTGATTTCTTGCTCTTCCATATGCTATGCCTCCTGTTCGCCACCTATCATACTTCTAGAAGTCAAAATAATCAATGCCAGAGCCAGAAAGAACAATAGTTGGCCCTGCTGAAGCGAAAATGGCCAGTGATCAGTTAACCCCAGTCCCAACCAGACGAGTAGCGGTGTCGCCGCTTCCCACATTGCCAACTTCCGCCGCTTTGTCCATACCAATTTACCCAACATTACTATTAACCATATCCAAACAGCCATCCCGAAAGCACCCAGCTCGCCGGTCATTAGTAAATAAATATCGTGAACCGGCGCATACCACCATGCTTCGCGATTCGGTTCGATCTTGATCAATGCCATCGTATAATTGCCTAACCCAACGCCTTGGTTGGAGTATTGAGTGATAATCTTACGCCATTCAACAAATCCCAACCTCCGCTCCTCCACTGACTGGCGTTCTAAACTCGCCGACAAATCGAATCGCACCGTCACATACTGCCGCTGCGACGCCAACACTCCCATAAATGTTAACAACATCAATCCGACCGCCATTAATTTCCTACCATTCTTCTGCCATGCCCCGACCACTCCCGCCGCCAGCAATATCACCAGCAACATCAGCCACGCCGCCCGAGAAAATGACAACGCCACACCTGCACTGATTATCATCCCGCCCAGCCACAGCGCCACCCATTGCCATCTGGCCAACTGACTCTTAATCAGCAATACTGCGCTCGTTGCCCCCGCCACCAAAATGCCGCCCAACATATTCGGATGCGGCAATAGTCCGTATGCCCGCAAATGTCTAAACCCGGCCAATTCAACTACCGACACACCCGGCTTGGTTGGATCCAACACTGATTCTCCTAACCAATTCAGTCCCAGTGAGTGATTTACAATATATTGTGCCGTTCCCCAACCGGCCTGAAATACCGTCCCTACCACCAGGGGCCACAAAATTTGTTCTATCCGTTTCACCCGATTCACCAAATAAACGCACCAGCTATAAAATAGCCACCAATGAATAACATTCACTAATGCCACGCTTTTATCCGTCGCCCAAAATATCGTAATTGTCATCCATAACAGCATCATCAGGAGAGGCAGACCAATCGCCGGCGCCAGTGGTTGCAACACTCGTCGGCCACTCACCAGCACTCCGACCACCAACAACATTAAAATAACAATATCGGTGACGTAAACATGCCATGAACCGTACTCAAAATATCCGCCGTTCACCGATGCAAAAAAAATCGTGTGGCGCAATTGCCATGGCAGTAAAAATACTGACAGCCATAACAAAACCGCTTCGATTTTCAGTCCCAAATTAAAGAGTGTTGTTTTAGCCATCAGCGTCCAGCCAGAATGCTATACTCGTAGGGTGGAACAGAGAGCCAAACGCCTGTACCGCGCAAAGGTGGCCGGCCGACTGCTGGCCTATGTTCCTTTTTTGCGCCTGGCCGGGCTCAATGGTTCCCTGGTCCGTGGCGACGATAACGAACAAAGCGATGTGGACTTTCTCATTATAGCTGTCCCGGGTCGGCTTTATACTGCTCGGTTCTTTTCTCATTTACTGATCCACTTAACTGGCTGGCGCCGTTATGGCCGAAAGACCACCGACCGTATTTGTCTTAATTGTTATCTTACCGCCATCCATCCCAACATCACTCCCCGCAACCCAGCCAGTTTATTCAAGGTCGCCCAATCCAACAAATACATGATTCCTTTAGTCGACGACGGCCAGACTGCCCATCGTTTCTTTAAAACCAATGAGTGGTTCTCCGCCCACCAAGTTGAGAATCGAGAGGTCAGCCAGAGAATCGCCAAACAACTGCTGGGTGGCAAACCCCCTTGTCGCCCCAAATACATTCTCGAAAAAACTCTGGGGGGAAAATTTGGCGACTGGTTAGAACAAAAGTTAATGACCTGGCAACAGCACCGCATCCGCCGCGGTATCCGTGAAGGCGATGAAACCCTCGCTACCGTCGATGAAATTCGTTCCCATCCCCACAAGTTCTCTGCTCCGTTGTGATATCGTAAAAGTATGGTCAAAACAGTCCTGTCCGGTATCAAGCCCTCCGGCATCCCCACGCTCGGTAATTACATTGGGGCGCTCACTCAGTGGGTTGATTTACAAAACAAATACCCTCGGGCGCTATTTCCTATCGTCGATCTGCACGCCATCACTATCCCGCAGAATCCCCAGACCCTGACCTACCAAACTTATTTAATGACCGCCTTTGCCTTAGCCGCCGGAATTAACCCCAAGCGATCCATCGTCTTTATTCAGTCCCATGTTCCGGCGCATAGCGAGTTGGCCTGGTTGTTGACCACCATCGCCACAATGGGCGAGCTGAGTCGGATGACCCAGTTCAAAGACAAAGTCCAAAAAATTAAGAGTACCGATAGTATCGGCGCCGGCTTGTTTAACTATCCCCTATTGATGGCCGCAGATATTTTACTTTACCAAACCAACGCCGTGCCGGTAGGTGAAGACCAAAAGCAACATGTCGAACTTGCCCGTAATATCGCTGAGCGGTTTAACAGCCGCTTTGGCAAAACCTTTGTGGTGCCCGATCCTATTCTTCATAAAGAGGGTGCCCGCATTATGGACCTGCTGGATCCGACCAAAAAAATGAGCAAAAGCGACAATGACCGCGGTTGTATTCTGTTCACCGATACATCTGACCAAATCCGCCAGAAGATTATGCGTGCCGTGACCGACTCTAGCACTGTTATCAAATTTGACATTAAGCGGCTGGGACTGCACAACTTATTGACCATCTACAAAATCCTATCTGGGAAATCAGAATCTCAAATTGAGCATCACTTTGCCGGCAAGGGCTATGGCGAACTAAAACAAGAATTGGCTGAGTTGGTAATTCACACTCTCGCTCCAATTCAAATCAAGATGGATCATTATATGAAAAACCGACGTTTACTCGACCGCATCTTACACGCCGGCGACAGAAAAGCTGAGCGGATTGCCAATCAAACTTTGGCAAATGTCAAACAAAAATTGGGCCTCATCGCTTAATTTTGGACTGTTTATCCACAGCTCGTTCGCGCGTGGTAAAAATAAACCTAGTCAAAATTTACCACACCAGTATAATGGCGAGGTACATTTTTTAACCTCGCGCCATGAAAATGCTTACGACATATCTTGCGCTGTATGCGCTGCTCGCTGTTGTGGGAATAGTCGAAATTGCCACCGGCATTCTTAAAAATGTATTAGGTATGGGTGTCCATATCTTCTTTGCGCTGTTTACCATCATCTTTATCATTCAAACCGTCAGTTTATGGCGGCATCGCTCGGCTGACACCGACCCCAAAGCCCGAGTGGCCTACAACACTCATCGGCTAACCCTGATTTTAGTGACTTTATTAATCCTGTTGGTTTGGCTGTTTGCGGTCTAGCTGAGCCACCGCCTCCGTTAACTCATTCTTAATCTGTTCCAGCAATGCTGGACTCTTTGCCTCGATGTTTAGCCGCAGCAGCGGCTCGTTTGAGCTTGGTCGGACATTCGCCCACCACTCTAGTGTTTTGATGGTCAGCCCGTCCAGCCAGTCGATTTCTTCGTGGGCAAATTTTTCTGCCAGTCCATCTACTACCCTTTTCGGGTCAGTCACTTTAAAGTTCGTTTCAGGGATCTGAAAATATTTCCGATACGGCTCAAGCAATTCACTCAACTTTTTCCCCTCCCCTGAAAGCAGAGATAACACAAACATTGCCGCGATCACACCGGAATCACAGAAAAAATTTTCCTTAAAGAAATAATGTCCGGAGTGCTCGCCGGCAAAATAGGCATCGTAGGTCCGCATATCCTTTTTAATGAATCCGTGCCCCACTTTTGTCCGCAAAGCATGGGCTTTGTGCTTCTCCACCACATCCCGCACATTCCAACCACAAATCGCGTTATACAAAACCGTCCGCTTGGGATCTTGGGTTAATATCTCATCCATTATCATCGCCGTCATTTCCGAGCCGGTCACAAACCGGCCAGTATCATCAACCAGAAAAACTCTGTCAGCATCCCCATCGAACGCCATTCCCAAATCCGCCTTCTCCTCCACCACTTTTCTGCATAAATCCTCCACATTTTTCGGTTCGATCGGGCTTGGCAAATGATTGGGGAAGTTGCCATCCGGTTCAAAATACATTTCCACCAACTCCACTGGCAGTCGCTTAAATAACTCCCGCACAACTGGTCCCGCCACCCCGTTTCCGGCATCCACCACAATTTTCATCGGATGCATTTTCGCTAGGTCAACAAACGATAACACATGTTCAATCCATTGTGGTACTAAGTTCAATTTGGCCATCGTCGGCTCGCCTGCCGGCATAATCCAATTCTTTTCATTCTGTCCGACAATTACTCCAAGTTCTTGAATTTCTCCACTCCCCCCAACCGATGCTCCGCCTCGACTAAAAATTTTCATTCCGATCCATTCTTTTGGATTGTGGGAAGCCGTCACATTAATCGTCGCATCAAAATCCAAAGCCCCCGCCGCCCAGCCCATCATATCTGTCCCCGTCATTCCGCAATCCGTTACTTCACAGCCACCATCCTCCAATCCCAAACAAACTGCCCGATGGATACTTGGCGCCGCCAACCGCGCATCTCGTCCCACTGCAGCTTTTTTAGGATGGATATACTCAACCAGCGCTCGGGCAATTTGATATGCCCCATCCTCATCCAGCTCGGTCGGATAAATCCCCCGAATGTCATATGCTCGAAAAATACTCTTGTCCATGCCAGCATTATAACAATTACCCTCTTGCTATTACTGCCGCCCACACGCTCCTCGCCCCCGCGTCTCTGCAAGCTCTAGCCGCGTCTTCCAGCGTTGCCCCTGTCGTCATCACATCATCAATCAGCAAAATCTTAGCACTTTTCAAATCGGTTCGCGATAAAAACGCTCGATAAACATTACTCCGCCGACACACCCGCGTCAGCTCAGTTTGGGTTTCCGTTGCCCGAACCCGCCGTAAAATTTTTGGTTGATATAACAACCTTAAATATCTTGTTAACCGGCGTCCCAATAAATCCGCCTGATTAAACCCTCGTTTTGCCAACCGGCTAGCATGCAACGGCACCGGCACTACCACCCACCCTCGCCATTCTTTCTGACGCACACCCTGAAATAAAATCCAACCCAATATTCCCGCTAGGTCGGTGAGCCCTTCGTATTTTAATTTATGCACCATTTCCCGTACCGGCCCTGCTTCATAATGCGTCGCCACCATTACTCCGCTCAAATCGGTATATCGCCTACACCGGGAGCAGGTTTTACCATCCTCGCTTAATCGACCACAGCGATAACACACTTGCTCTTTCGCAAACAAAATCTGCTCGGCGCACACCGAGCACAACCATCCCCCCGCTTCACCGCACTGCACACAAAACGCCGGTGCCAGGGCGTCTCGAATCAGCTCACCGATTTTATCGAGGGCCAATGGTGACACCGGTGTAATAGTAAGTCAGAATCTCTTGGAATCCTTTGCCCTGTAACGCCATATTTTTCGCGCCCCATTGCGCCAACCCCACGCCATGTCCCCAGCCCTGACCAGTAAAAATAAAATCGGGCCGAGTCAAATCGCCAGTCGGCTGAACATCAAACTTCATGCTTTTGATGTCATTGTTGTTAGTCAGATAATCAAATGACTTCGACGACAACGGCACAGTTCGTCCGCTTTGAAGTGTAAACAAAGCTGTTTTGACCCGACTAGACGTAAACCGCTCTGTCACTTGGATATTAGTGATCACATCAGCATTCGGCTGAATTCCCAACGCCTCGTCAAACCGCCCCTGCAAATAATCTTGGGTCAGGGTTGCCGTCCACTCAATCGGTTTGGCATATGGATCCGGCACCGCTCTAAGATATGGAATAGTTTTTGACCAAACATCTTCCACATTAGCCGTATAACCACCGCTATCCGAGAAATAATAAGCCGAGATTGGCTGACCATTATATTTAATAATCATTCCCCGAGTTGCTTCAGCCGCCGCTGACAAACCAGGCCGTGATGATTCATAGTCATAACCGTAATAAACTTGGTCGCGAGTATCATCATAAATATCAAAAATATCAGCTACTGGTGTTCCGAGTTTAGTTGCGGCGTATGTTCTAGCCGCCACCATCTGTGCTTTCTGGGCCTCTGCCGGCCAGCCCTCCGGCAC
>Ga0315293_10000779_pt1 | contig 30134 bp, 28 predicted proteins | sample YL17G13_20_MG_FD_203071 | JGI IMG/M metagenome (GOLD analysis project Ga0315293, IMG submission 203071) | Sediment microbial communities from Yellowstone Lake, YNP, Wyoming, USA - YL17G13_20 | ecosystem: Environmental > Aquatic > Freshwater > Lake > Sediment | place: USA: Wyoming | collected... | reverse complement strand
ATTTCTTACATGAGCCCATTATTTTCATGGGATGACCCGGCAGAGATAGATTTTGAAGTTGATAATTCTAAAACAGCAAAATATGCCTATGAGGGCGCGCCTCCACTTTTTCAATATGCTGGCCAATTGCTTTATGACGCTTGTCAAAAGAATGCATATCTCGATTCGTCAGGTTGGTGGTATGACGTTAAGATAACTGAATGTAATTTGCGCACACTTCCAAATAGTATAAAGGTTGTGGTTTTCAAGGGAAATTTCGCTTACAAATACGATTATGGAGAAGGAGAAATTTCACCGGAAAAAAGACAATTTATTCCATTTAAAGGTGCAATTCTACAAACGAAATCGAGCAAGGGGCCAGGGATGAGCATTCATTTTAAGAGTATTACAGGTTTTACTGAGCTTGAAAAAATTTTTGATAGAATAGTAGATTCTTTATCCTATGAAAATAAATGCATTGGTGGGTTCACTTCTCCAACTGGCGGAGAAAGGCTCACCATAGGACAAAAGATAAGAATTAGTTGGATAATGCCGTTGGGAATTGATATATACTACAATTTAGACATCGATTTGTTAAATGAACAAGGCCAAAAACTAGGAAGTGTCATTAGCGGGAATTGGGTGAAATACGAACCCTATATTTCCGCAGATTGGGATGTAAAAACTGTTTATAATCCTGTTTCTTTGGAACCCGACCTAAATATACAGTTGCAACCGGGAAAGTATAAGCTTAAATTTTCCTATAAAATTAGTGATTCTCATACTGAAGATGAATTGGGGAACTGTGATCGCCAAGGAATTTTCGAGAGTAATTATTTTGAGATTGCAAGATAAATTACTCATATAGAAGTTTCGCTGTATATCAACTTAATCAACACCCGATATTGATTTGCGGGAATAAATCAATGAAAAATAAAATTATGAACCAAAAAGGCATCTCGCCTATCCTGATAATTTTAATAATTGTTGGAGTTTTGGTTGCGGCAGGTGGAGCTTGGTATTGGCAGAGCCAGAGAGAAACAGATGAAACCGCCAGCTGGAAAACTTATCGGAATGAAGAGTATGGGTTTGAGGTGAAATATCCAGAAGATTGGAATCATTCAAGCGATGTAATGGCAGAAAATTTTGGAAAGAGATTTGTTAAAGATTCTAATGAATTTGTTTGCAACACGCTTATTTCAACGATTCAAACAGAAAAATTTGATGAGTATTCACGAACTGCATATCCTTCTGAAAGACAACGAACTGCAATAAGAATAAATGATATTTCAGCCGTAAAAATAGAGTCGCGTCAAGACCTCGGACTTTACGGAGATTATTTAATAGAAAGAACAGACGGAGTAAAATTTTCAATCCAAATAACACAAATGATTGAAAAATTTATAGTAGATAAAGACGGCGACAAGGTTGCCTATGGCACAGTTAATGACCCGGATTGTATTGATGTCTTCAACCAGATTCTTTCCACTTTCAAATTTATTGATACTGGCGAATCTGATGATTTGGGGGCGTGTAATGTTGATTCTGATTGCGCCTGCGGTAGAAAAATAGGAACAAACGAATGTTTTTTCGGTAATAAAAAATATGTGAATACGGTTTCTCCTTGCCCGGATTTTTGCAGCGGCATTGACGGAAAAATGCGGATAAAGTGCGTTAATAATATATGTACGCCGGTACGATAAAACAAACCGTCTTCTCTTGATTTGAAAATTTGAATGGAAATTATAGAATTTAGGAATGACCGCCTCAAAGATATTTCTCTATTTTTGTCTTTCTTTTATCGCGGGCATTTTTTTAAGCTCATTTTTTAAGATCTTTTCGCCGGTTTTGCTGGCGATTTTAATTTTGGGAATCATTTTGATTTCGGTTCTATGGAAATATAAAACTTCTGTAGTTATTGGTTTTTGTATTTTATTTTTGGTCGTGGGAATCTGGCGAAATCTGGTAGTAGAATCACGAATTCTGAATTCCGAGTTGCGAAAACTTAATGACTTAGAGGAAAAGATTACTCTAACGGGAATAGTTTCAGCCGAGTCTGACTTACGGGAGAAAAGTCAAAAATTAACCATAAAAATAAAGTTAGTAGAGAACAGTCCTCTGGAAACCGAAGATAAGGTTTTGGTAACGACAGGCAGGTATCCGGAATACAAATACGGTGATAAATTAACGGTTATCGGAAAACTGGAAGCGCCGCCGGTTTTTGAAAGTTTCAATTACCAAGATTACCTCAAAAAAGACGGGATTTATTCGGTGATGGGTTTTCCTGAGATAGAATTGGTCGGCCAAAATTTCGGCAGCCCAATAGGCGAAGAGGACAAAGGCCTCTTCTTCACCTTCACTTCTTTCAGAAGTTCGGTTTATAAAGTTCTCTTTTCTTTCAAAAACAAATTCAAAGAAATCAGCCGCCAGTTTATTTCTCCGCCAGAAGTCGGGATTTTGGAAGCATTAATTTTCGGCGACGAAGAAAACATTTCACAAGATTGGAAAAACAAATTGAATATTACCGGTACACGCCATATTGCGGCAGTTTCCGGCATGAATATTACCATTATCAGTTTTTTAATTCTAAACTTTCTCTTACTTCTCGGTTTTTGGAGAAATCAGGCATTTTATTTCACGATTATTTTGTTAACCCTTTATATTTTAATGATTGGTGCTCCTGCTTCGGCAGTCAGGGCAGGAATTATGGCCGGTCTTTTTCTTTTAGCTCAACATTTAGGCAGGGCTTCTCAATCAGGGCGACTCGTGGTTTTTGCCGCCACTTTTATGCTGGCCATCAATCCCTTGATTTTAAGATTGGATGTAGGATTTCAGCTTTCTTTTTTGGCAATTTTGGGCATGATTTATCTCCAGCCGTTTTTTTCCGATTTTTTCAAGAAAATTCCCAATCCGAAATTTTTTCCCGTAAAAACCACTTTTTCCGCCACTGTATCCGCTCAAATTTTCACTTTGCCAATCTTGGTTTATAATTTCGGCTATATTCCTTTGCTGTCTCCGATTACCAACATTTTAATCGTCCCGTTTTTAGCGCCCATTACCATCCTGATTTTTATCTTCGCCTTATCCGGAATGATTTTTTCAGTTTTTGGCTGGATTTTATTTTGGCCCACATGGCTGGTCTTAACTTATATTACGGCCATTATTGACCGGTTTTCAGAACTTTCTTTTATCTCTGTCAGATTAGAAAACGTCCACTGGATTTGGCTGATAATTTCTTATCTGATTTTGGGTTTTTTGACTTGGCGGGTGCAGGAAAAGCAGAAACTAAAATTTTTACAATATTAGTGGTAGAATTAAAGCATGGAGCAAAAGGCGTGGGTAATTTCGGTCAATATGGGTTATGGGCATCAAAGGACGGCTTTTCCTTTGAAGTTTTTGGCTGTTGACGGCAAAGTCATTAACGCCAACGATTACGAAGGGATTTCCGAAAAAGACAGAGAAGTCTGGGGGTCAATCAGAAAGGGCTATGAATTTGTTTCCAATTTCAAAAAAGTCCCTCTTTTAGGTCCGATTGCTTTTGCTCTTACCGACCGGTTTCAAAAAATCCTGACTTTTTATCCCAGAAGAGATTTATCAAAACCGAATTCTCAATTAAAACAAACTATTGCCACCATTGAAAGCGGTTGGGGAAAAGATTTAATCGAGAAATTAAAGCAAGAACCTCTTCCCCTGATTTCCACCTTTTTTACACCGGCTTATATGGCTGAGTTTTTTAATTATCCTGGCGAGATTTTTTGTATTGTTTGCGATGCCGATATTTCCAGGACATGGGCGCCATTGAATCCGAAAGAAAGTAAAATCAGATATTTCGCCCCGACAGAAAGAGTGGTAGAACGGCTAAAACTTTATGGTGTAAAACCGGAAAATATTTTTTTAACTGGTTTTCCCTTACCTGTAGAAAACATTGGGACAGAAAACTTGGAAATTCTAAAAGAGGACTTAAAGTACCGGCTTTTGAATTTAGACCCGCAAAAAAAATATTTTGAAAAATACAAACTCTTAATTGAAGCGAAATTAGGCAAACTGCCTGAAAAACCAGACCACTCTCTGACAATTTTATTCTCGGTCGGGGGAGCCGGCGCCCAAAAAGAAATCGGAATCAAAGTCCTAAAGTATCTAACGCCCGAGATCAAGGAGAAGCGAATTAAATTAATTTTGTCAGCCGGTATCAGAGAAATGGTCAAGGAATATTTTGAAAAAAATATAGAAAAGCTGAACCTGAAGGAGTATTTAGGAAAAAATATTGAAATATTATTTGAGAAAAACATAGAGAGTTATTTTCAAAAGTTTAACCTCGCTTTAAGAAAAACCGATATTTTATGGACAAAGCCCTCAGAACTTTCTTTTTATGCCGCTTTAGGCATACCCATAATTATCGCTCCGACGATTGGTTCTCAAGAAGAGTTTAATATGAGGTGGCTTTTGAAATCCGGCTTTGGTATGAATCAGGAAAATCCGAATTATACTAATCAGTGGTTTTTTGACTGGATAGCGCAGGGATATTTGGCTGAAGCCGCCTTCCAGGGCTTTATAGAAGGGGAAAAACTGGGAACATATAAAATCCAAAAAATAATTTCACAATGTCGTGGCTTTTAGTTACAATTTCTTTTTATTTGATTTTGGCGGTTGTTTTTCTGGTTGATAAATATCTTTTAACCGGCTCAATTCCTAATCCGCACGTTTATACATTCTTTGTCGGCTTTTCAAGCATTTCAGTTCTGATTTTTGTTCCTTTTGTAAGGTTTTACATTCCAACCTTCTCTCAAATTATTTTAGCTCTTTTGGCAGGCGCTATTTTTATTTACGCCCTTTTTTGGTTTTATAAATCCCTGCAACTTTTTGAAGCATCGCGGGTGATACCGGCAATTACCGGATTGGTTCCCTTGCTTACCTTTGGATTGGTTTATATTTCTTCTTTTGGCAAAGAGATTTTATCTTTTCCGGAAATTATTGCTTTTATTCTGTTGATTTTCGGCAGTTTCCTCATAACAGCAGAAAAAGGAAAGTTTATAAATCTTGAAAGCCTTAAAATTTCCGCCATTTGCGCCTTTTTGTTATCTTTATCATTCGTGCTTTTAAAATATGTATATCTTGTTCAGCCATTTTGGAACGGGTTTATTTGGACGAGAATTGGCAGTTTTTTAATGGCGCTTTGCTTTTTTATCTTTACAAGAGAGGTCAGAGAAGAAGTTTTTCAGAAAAGAATTAGTTTTAAAAAGAAAACAATGGGAATTTTTATTGCTAATCAGGCGGCCGGCGGAGGAGCCAGTATTTTGCAAAATTGGGCGATTTCTTTGGCACCCCTGGCCTACGTCGCCGTGATTAATGCCCTACAAGGGATTCAATATGCGTTTCTGTTGATTTTCACCACCCTTATTTCCCTGAAATTCCCTCAACTTTTAAAAGAAGAAATTTCCAAAGAAATTATTTTTCAAAAAATTTCCGCCATTTTGCTTATAGGAGCGGGCTTGGTAATGCTATCTTTTAAATAAGTCGATGAAACTAAAGTTTCATCTCCACCTTCGTTTGCCGAAGTGTCAGACGAGGCGGAAGAAGAGATTTATCTCTTCGCCCTTATAAATTAAAACTCGGTAAATGAGAAAGATTTTCAGACGAATTTTATTTGGGCTTTTAATCTTACTTCTGGTTTTTGCCGGCTATCTTTTTATTGGCAGAGTAAAACCTGCTGAGAGAATCACCTGGGGGGTGAATTTTTCCCAGAAACACGCCGAACTTTTGGGGTTGGACTGGAAAGAAACCTACGCGGCCTTAATCGATGACTTGGGAGTAAGAAATTTAAAAGTGGCGGCCCAGTGGGATTTAATTGAGCCCGAAAAAGACAAATATAATTTCGAAGACATGGGCTGGCAAGTTCAAAAAGCCGAACAAACCGGAGCAAAAATCCTTTTGGTTATCGGGATGAAAACCGGCCGCTGGCCCGAATGTCATATTCCTGGTTGGGCGAAGGGTCTTTCCAAGAAAGACCAGCAAAAAGAAATTTTAGAAATAATTGAAAAAACCGTTCTAAATTATCGAAATTCGGCATCAATAGAAATGTGGCAGGTGGAAAATGAGCCATTTTTTCCTTTTGGCGAATGTCCTTGGGTTGATAAGAAATTTCTAGAAGAGGAAATAAAATTGGTGAAAAATCTTGACCCTCTAAAAAGACCAGTAGTGATATCTGACAGCGGCGAAGGTTCTTTTTGGATTCGGGCAGCTCAATTTGGCGATATTGCCGGCACGACAATGTATAAAAAGGTCTGGTTTAGTTTTTCTTGGGAAAAAAGAAAACTGCCTTTCTTCCCGCAAAAAATAGGTTTTTACATTTCTTATCCTATTCCCTCAATTTTTTATTGGAGAAAAGCCCAGATTATTAAAAAAATATTTGGCAAGAAAGTTATTGTGGTAGAATTACAGGCAGAACCCTGGGGGCCGGCATTGCTTTATGGTTCACCCTTGTCAGAGCAGGAGAAAACAATGAATTTGGAAAGATTTAAATATAACATTGAATTTGCCAAAAAAACGGGATTTGATACATTCTATTTATGGGGAGGGGAATGGTGGTACTGGATGAAGACTAAGCAAAACAATTCTGATATTTGGCAGGAGGCAAAAAAACTTTTTATTGAAAATTAAAACTTATGTTAAGCATTATTATTCCAACTTTGAACGAGGAAGAGGGAATAGCCAAGGTTATTTGCTCTATTCCAAAAGAAATCAGAAACCAGTCAGAGGTAATAGTGGTTGATGTTTCCACTGATTATACCCCGATAATAGCTGAAAGATTGGGAGTGAAAGTAATCAGGGCGGAGAAAAAAGGAAAAGGCAGGCAAATGAGGCAGGGAGTTGAAAATAGTCAGGGCGAGATATTGATATTTTTAGACGGCGACGGCACTGACCCTCCGCAATATATTCCAAAATTATTAAAAGAATTAAAGACGGCTGACCTCGTTTTAGGTTGTCGGAGCATGAAAGAATTTGTAGCAGACGACAGGTCGATGAGGAGGGTTTTCAAGGTCTACGGGTTTTTTATAAAGCCCCTGTTTCGCTTGATAGGTTTTAATGCCTCAGATCCTTTGGCCGGTTTTCGGGCTATCAGAAAAAAGGACTGGCAGAAATTAAACTTGGAAAGCAACGATTTTAAGATAGAAACAGAGATGAATATCAAAGCGATGAAACAAGGATTTGTAATAAAAGAAGTGGCTATTCCTCATTTGAAAAGATGCGGCGGAGGGTTAAAAGCAAGCAAACTTACCCGCAATTACGGGCAATGGCTTGAAATATCAAAGCCCTTCTTAAAATACCTTAGAGAGGAGAAAATAAAATCAAGAATAAAGAATCTTGAATTAAAGTTAAGATCAAGATTGAAGGTTTGATTAAAAATGCTGAGCATTATTATTCCGGCTTTAAATGAAGAGAAATATCTGCCGATTTTATTGAGAGAAATAAAGAAACAAGATTTCGAAGATTATGAGATTATTGTGGCTGATGCGGATTCTCAAGACAGGACAGCGGAAATTGCTAAATCATTTGGCTGTAAAATTACAAAAGGGGGTTTGCCGGCCAAGGGAAGAAATGAAGGGGCGAAAATCGCCAAGGGCGATATTTTTTTGTTTTTGGACGCCGATAATATTTACTTGCCGGACAATTTTTTAACGGATCTATTAAGCGAATTTAAAAAAAGAAAACTATCGGTGGCCTCTTTTACAATATGTCCCGACGGGAATAGTTTTGATAGATTCGCCTACAGCGTATATAATTTCTATGTGAAATTAACTCAAAAATTTTTTGCTTTTGCCACTAACGCGGTTTTGGTAAAAAGAGAAATTTTCAGAAAAATTAACGGATTTGACGAGGAAATTAAAATCGGAGAAGACCATGACTTTGCCAAAAGGGCGGCAAAAATCGGCATGTTCGGCTTTATTGAAACCGAGCCGGTTTTAACTTCGGCCAGAAGGTTTGAAAGGGACGGCAGATTCAAAACCTATTTAAAATATCTTTTGGCGGGGATTTATACGTCTTTTTTAGGTCCGGTTAAATCAGACATATTCAAGTATAAATTTGACGGATTGACAAACAAAAACAATAAAATAAAATATAATCGTATATCAAGCCCACGAGAAGTGGGCGCAGATGAAGATGAACCTTTAGGTTCATCGCCTACAATGGAAGAATTACCGAAACAAAAAGAATTTCTAAAATTAAGAGCCCCTTCAATAAAACTGGGCAAAACCTTTTGGTTTATAATTTTAATTATTTTTCTCTCTTCTTTTTTCGGTTTCCTTTCAGGACTGATTTCCGGCAGTTATTTTTCAGCTCAGTTTAAGGATTATATTTCAAAATTGAACCAGCCGGCCACAGAAAACGGAAACGCCTACCTCCCTCAAACCTCTCAAGAAGAGACAACGATTAAAGTTGTTAATGACGCTTCCCAGGCCGTGGTCAGTATTATCGTCACAAAAGATCTGCCGGTGATTGAGCAATACTACATTAATCCTTTTCCTGACTTCCCCTTTAATTTCCAAATTCCGCAATTCAGGCAAAAGGGGGTTCAAAAACAGGAAGTCGGCGGCGGAACCGGATTTTTTGTTTCAGAAGACGGCATGATTCTGACCAACGCCCATGTTGTTTCCGACACAGAAGCTGATTATACGGTTTTGACCAATGATGGTAAAAAGTATCCAGCCAAAGTTTTAGCCAGAGATGCTTTCAGGGATTTGGCAATAATGAAAATTGAGAACCAAGGAAAACTCCCGACTTTGGAATTAGGGGACTCGGACAAATTACAGATTGGCCAGACAGTCATTACCATTGGCAACGCCTTGGGAGAGTTCAGAAACACGGTTTCGGTCGGCGTAATTTCGGGTTTGGGAAGAACAGTTAGCGCTTCAGGTGGAGGAACGGTTGAAACATTAGAAGATGTTATCCAGACTGATGCCGCCATTAACAAGGGGAATTCCGGTGGGCCGCTCTTGAATCTGAAAGGCCAGGTTATCGGAGTTAACTTTGCCATGGCTGAATCTGCCGAGAACGTCGGCTTTGCCCTTCCGATAAATAAGGCCAAAAAAGACATTGAGCAAGTGAAAAAAACAGGAAAGATTGTTTATCCGTTTTTGGGAGTCAGATATGTCCTGCTTAACGAAATAATCCAGCAGGAGAATAATCTGCCGGTAAATTACGGCGCCTGGGTAGGGAAGGGGTCGCAGGGGGAAGCGGCAGTTTATCCGGGTTCTGCCGCCCAAACCGCTGGCTTGAAAGAAGGTGACATTATTTTGGAATTTAACGGAGAAAAAATCACTGCCGAAAATAGTTTGGCGAAAATTATTATGGAATATAATCCGGGAGACAAGGTTGTTTTGAAAATTTTAAGGAGCGGTCAGGAAAAAACCATTGAAGCGACGTTGGGAGAAATGAAGGATTAATAACTCTTGACAAAGGTTTTCGGAAACCATATTCTAATAAAAGATATGAAAAACCGCCTCAGCCGCATTTTTTGGAATTATTATTTCACCCTCTTCAGGAAAGAGGCTGGTTTGATTCTGATCAAGTTATAAGCCAAAAACTAAAAGTAAAAAGAATTTAACCAGCCTCTTTTCAAAAGAGGCTTTTTATTGCTCATTTAAAAATGGAAGGGGGTGAAAATAATAGAGGATAGTTAAAAAACTAAAAAAGGAGGAAAGTTATGAACGAGAAAGATTTACCGGCGTTTCAACAAGAATTAAAAGATGGCGGGGAGACAAAACATGATGAAAAGCAGCCCGGAGAGTGCCAAAATCTCTCGGAAAAAGTCAAAGTTTGCGACAAACCGGGCCGAAGTTGTTCTTTCGTAAGGACTTGGGGTGGCTGGGAGATAGGAGGTGAATGATTCATTCGTTTCAAAAAGGGGAGAAAATTCTCCCCTTTCTTTTTTTTCTTGATTTTTTGAAAATTTTGTGATAGAAAGAGGTGTATGAACGGAGGTAATTTCACCCATAAAGCGCAAGATGCGATATTATCGGCGCAGTCAACGGCTCAGGAGAAGGGTCAGCAGCAGGTTGACGCCCTGCATCTTTTATATTCTTTGCTTTCTCAGGAAGGAAGCGTGGTTTTGAATTTGCTTTTGCGGATCGGGGTAGATGTTGAGAATCTAAAGAAAAAAACAAAATTTGCCATAGAAAGGATACCGACAATTGTCGCTCCTCAGTCCTTCGGTCAGTTTTACCTTACTCAGGATATGGCAAAGGTTTTGGAGAGAGCCCGCCAGGAATCAATGAAAATGGGAGACGAATTTATTTCGGTGGAACATTTATTTTTGGCTTTGCTGGATACCGAGACAAAAGCCAGAGAAATTTTAGATAAAGCCACTTTTTTGCAGCCGGGCGGCGGGGCAACCACTTTGGAATTCGGCAAACTGGATTACGAAACCGTCTTGAAGCAGCTGTCTCAAATTCGGGGCGGCCAGAGAATTACTGACCCGGAGCCGGAATCAAAATATCAGGTAGTGGAAAAATATGCCAGAAACCTGACCCAATTGGCAAAACAGGGAAAATTAGACCCGGTCATCGGCAGAGAAAATGAAATCAAAAGATTGATGCAGGTTCTTTCAAGAAGAACCAAAAATAACCCGGTTTTAATCGGAGAAGCGGGAGTGGGAAAAACCGCGGTGGCCGAGGGCTTGGCTCAAAAAATCGTCAAAGGCGATGTTCCCGAATCCCTCAAAGACAAAGAGATAATTGGCTTGGATTTGGGAGCGATTGTGGCTGGGACTAAATACCGGGGTGAATTTGAAGACAGAATCAAGGCCTTGCTCAAAGAAATCAATCGGGCTTCCGGCAGATACATTTTATTTATTGACGAACTTCACACTTTGGTGGGAGCGGGAGCGGCCGAAGGCGCGATTGACGCTTCAAATCTTTTAAAGCCCGCCCTATCCAGAGGAGAATTAAAAGCCATTGGCGCCACCACCTTGAAAGAATATCAAAGATACATAGAGCGTGATCCGGCATTGGAAAGAAGGTTCCAGCCAATTTATGTTTCAGAACCGACGATTGAAGACACGATTGCCATTTTGCGGGGAATCAAAGAAAAATACGAATTGCATCACGGAGTAAAGATAAAGGACTCTGCCCTTAAAGAAGCGGCAGAGCTGGCTGCCCGCTATATTTCAGACCGATTTTTGCCCGACAAAGCAGTGGACTTGATGGATGAAGCAATGAGTTCTTTGCGCCTGGAAATTGAATCAGAGCCGGCGGAACTGGAAAATTTAAAAAAAGAAATTCAAAAATTAGAAGTTGAGAAAGAAGCAACCAAGGAAACAGAATCTCAAGCAAAGAAAAAAGCGACTGACAGGCAAATAGCCGATTTGAAAGAAAGAGCAAAAGACATTGAGGCGAAATGGCAATCAGAAAGAGAAACCATCGCCAAAATTAAAAATCTCAAAAAGGAAATAGAAACGCTTCGTTTTGAAGTGGAAAGAGAGCAATCTGCCGCTAATTTACAAAAAGTGGCTGAGCTGAAATACGACAAAATCCCAAACCTCTTAAAAGAATTGAAGACGACCGAGAAAAAACTGGTCGCTTTCCAGAGAAACCACGCCATTTTGAAAGAAGAGGTCTTGGAAGAAGATGTGGCAAAAGTGGTTTCCCGCTGGACAGGAATTCCCCTCACCCGACTTTTGGAAGCAGAAGCCAAAAAATTGGAGAAAATGGAGGGAATTATTCAAAAAAGAGTCATCGGCCAGAAAGAAGCGATAGTGGCGATTTCCAACGCCGTCCGGCGCTCCCGCGCCGGCATCTCTGAAGAAAACCGGCCGTTAGGTTCTTTTATGTTTTTGGGCCCGACCGGCGTGGGTAAAACCGAAACAGCAAGAGCAGTGGCTGAATTTCTTTTTAACGACGAAAACGCCTTGATTCAACTGGATATGTCAGAATATATGGAAAAGCACACGGTTTCTAAAATGATAGGCAGCCCTCCCGGTTACGTGGGTTATGAAGAAGGGGGCCAGCTAACCGAAAAAATCAGACGAAGGCCATATGCCGTGATATTGCTTGATGAAATTGAAAAAGCCCATCCCGAGGTCTTCAATATTTTGCTTCAGATTTTGGAAGACGGCAGGTTAACCGACGCCAAGGGCAGAGTGGCTTCTTTCAAAAATTCCATTTTGATTATGACCTCAAACGTGGGTTCGGATTTCATTTCCAAAATGGGCCAGTTGGGGTTTCTGGGAGAAAAGGAAGAAGAGGAAAAACAAACCCTGAAAGAAAAGGTGATGGATGCCCTGAAAGAAAATTTTCGGCCAGAGTTTCTGAACCGGGTTGACGAGATTATTATTTTCAACTATCTGGGAAAACCGGAAATCAAAAAAATCGTGGAACTGGAACTGGAAAAAGTCCAGAAACGGCTGAATAACAAAAAAATTGAGTTAAAGGTTACGGAAGCCGCCAAAGAGTATTTGGCGGAAAAAGGTTTTGACCAGAATCTGGGCGCGAGACCCCTGAAAAGAGTTATACAGAGGGAGGTTTTGGATCCTTTGTCTTTGAAAATTGTTTCAGGCGAGGTCGAGGGAGAAGAGCATGTGTCGGTTGATTTGGAAAATAATAAAATTGTTTTCAGAACCGAGAAAGATTTTATCAAAACGCATTCCCCGAGAGAAAAAGTTGCTGTTTAAATCTTGCTGCGAGGGCTATTTTCGCAGCTTTGCTCAATGGGAAAAAATGTTTTAAAAATTATCGGGTTTTTTATCGTCGGAATGGTGGGCGGCATTTTTGCCGACCAGATTTTCTGGCCTTATTTCGTTGAAAGGCCCCTTTTTTATAAATACCGCTTGGACCAGGCGCCGATTTACGTGACCGAGAGAAACGAATTTATTATTCAGGAAAATGTTGCCTTGAAAAATGCGGTTGAAAAAGTGGAAAAAGTGGCAGTCGGCGTAAGAACCCAGCTGGAAACAGGAATAATTTTGGAGGGTTCCGGCCTGATTCTGACCTCTGACGGTTTGCTGGTTACCCTATCTGAATTAGTGCCGCAGGCAACAGGTACAACTTTTTTCTGGGAGGACAAACAATATAAAATCGGGGACAAAGCGAAAATTTTAAAGCGGGACTTAAAGAATAATCTGGTTTTGGTGAAAATTGAAGAAGTTAACCTGCCGACTACAGGATTCGCCGACCAAAGCAAGATAAAAATAGGGGAGAGAGTTTTTTTGGCCGGCATCGTTTTTGAAAAAGGAGCGCCCAAAAAAATGGCGAACGAGGGTATTATTAAAACCTTTGATGATAATTCCATCAGGACCAACATGCTTGAAAAATACACGCTTTCGGGCAGTCCATTGTTTGATATTGAAGGAAATGTTCTGGGGCTGAACACAATCGACAAAGATGGCAAGGTTACTGCCATCCCCGCTTCCAAAATCAAATCCTTCGCCGGCTTTTAAAAAAAGAGCAGGCGTTCTTTTTAAGTTTTCCACAACCGCGAAGGTTGTTTTTTATTTTTGGGTTGGTAAAGCTCATTGCTGGGCAGTTTTTAGTTTGAATTCCCCTGGAAATAGAGGTATCGTGAAAGAAGAGAAGTTTTATGGAAAAAAGTAAAAAAATATTAGCATCAATTAAAGAAAAACCTTATTTTTCAGAAGGAAATTTTGTGTTGTATCATGCAGATTGCCTGAAAATACTGGAACAATTACCAGAAAACTCAATTGACATGATTTTCGCTGATCCACCGTACAATCTTTCAAATGGAGGATTTACTTGTCATAATGGTCGCGCTGTTTCAGTAAACAAGGGAGAATGGGATGTCAGTAAAGGGTTAAAAGAAGATTTTGAGTTCCATTTAAATTGGATTAAAGGTTGTAAAAGGATCCTAAAGCCTTACGGAACGATTTGGATAACTGGTACTTATCATTCAATACACGAATGTGGTTTCGCGTTACAGATCGCGGGATATAAAATCCTTAATGATATTGCATGGTATAAGCCTAATGCATCCCCTAATTTAAGTTGTCGATATTTTACAGCAAGCCATGAAACGCTTATTTGGGCCCGTAAAGATAAAGATGGGAAACATATATTTAACTACGAAGCAATGCGTAGAGGAAATTGGTCAGAAGATTTTTTAAAGCGGCCAGATAAACAAATGCGTTCGGTATGGGCAATAAGCACTCCTCAATCATGGGAAAAGAAATTTGGAAAACATCCAACCCAAAAGCCATTTAATTTATTGAAGCGCGCTGTTCTGGCCAGTACCAAGAAAGGCGATATTGTATTGGACCCATTCACTGGTAGTTCTACTACAGGGTTAGCGGCAATAAAGTTAGAACGCAAATTTGTTGGAATTGATAATAAAAAGAAATATCTCGATCTATCAATTGATAGATTTAAAGACCTAGTAAACGAATCCTAAAAACTTATGCTTATTATTAAACGGAACGAAGCGGTTCGTAAACTTAAAAAGTTAATTGGAAAAAATTTAAGAGGATTGGCGGATGAATATAATGTCACAGTTTTCAAAAATGGAAAACTTAATAAGGGATGGGCGGGACACGTATTAGAGAAATATTTAGGATTAGGACTTAGTTCTTTGCAGGCTCCAAATGGTCAATCGTGGGAATTAAAAATAGTTCCCATAACTAAAAGAGGCAATTCTTACGCTCCGAAAGAGACCATGGCAATTACGATGATTAACGCGAAAAATGTTGTTGAGACTGATTTTGAACAGAGTCACCTATTAAAAAAATTACAAAGTTTAATTATTTGCGGTAGAGAATTTGAAAGTAAAAAAGAAGAGCATTCCAGGTTAATTAGTGTTGGTACCTTCGATTTGTTAGATGCGAAAATAAAAAAACAAGTCAAAAAAGATTACGAACTTGTCCAAAATACTATTCGAGAAAACGGTTTTAATTATTTAACCGGGAAAATGGGGGTCTTGGTCCAGCCACGAACAAAAGGTTCGGGTCACGGCAGTACCAGTAGAGCATTTTACGCAAGAACGGGTTTCGTAAAAGTTTTGCTTGCCATTTAGATTCTGTTTATTAAAATTTAGCCGAAGTTGTGACAAAGTCGTCTGTTTGACGATTTTTTTGTTTTGGAGTTATCCACAACAGGAGTGGTTGTTTTTTGGTTCTGGACTGGTAAAATTAATGAATTACTCTTTTACCGAGTCCCGCTTGCGGGACGAAGGTGAAGAAGAGGACGAAGTCCTCTTTGACTTAAGCCGAGCGGCCGCGGCGGAAGCCGCGGCGCGGCCGCGAGGAGGAAAGAGTTTTTAAAATTATGAAAAAAATTATTATTCCAATAGTTATTATTTTAATCCTCGCTGCCGGAGGATTTTTTTGGTGGCAGGAGAACCAAAAAGATGTTAAAGAATTGAATAAAAATCTGCCGGAAGGAATAAGAGTGGCGAAAAGTTTTCTCGGGGGATACAAAGTAATAAATAAAATTGACGGATACGAGTTTAAGGTACCAAAAGAGTGGGCCGGGCTGGCAGGAATTGAATATACTCCTGGAAGAACAGAGGGAGGATATAGTGGAACTAGTCTTAGTATAGAGGGTAATAAGGGAGTAGGTAGGGTGGTCGCAATAGATTTTTATAAATCGGGTGGAGACATAGATTCTGATCTAAAATTATGGGCAGAATCGAACTTTAGGACATTTGGTTTAGTCGGTGATTTTACCCAAAATAGAGTAGGAACATTTGACGCAGTCAAAACGCAAGAGAATATTCATCTAGGTGGAGAGTATATATATTTTTTTAAGGAAGTAGGTAAAGAAGGTGTTTATGCGATTACGGGCCCCTCTGAGGATTTTATTCGAGAAATTATCACTAACGGTAAATGGTAAGACCCTAATTTACCAATAAAATGAAGTTTTTCCTCAAAAGAACTTCTTTTCTAGCGATTATATTGCTGATAATCGCCAATTTTTTATTTGGAAACGTTGTATTAGCTAAGGGAATAAAAATTACTGATAAAGATATAGGAAGGATAAAAACCGGATTATCTTTGATGAAGGCGCTTGTCAATTATACTATCGGGGACAATACGTTAAAAACCGCTTTGAATATAACAATCGGGGGTGGAGAGACGGGGGCGGACATAACTTATGGTTTGGTTGTCCTAACCGCAATAAACGAGATGGATTTTATAGATATGGTTGCTTCTCAGAGATATAAACAGGAAGCAACCGTTTATTTTGACCAAGTCATAAACGAAAAAACAAATTTGATATCCTTTTGGAAAGGGGTGGGTTATGACCTACCCAGAGTAGCAATGGGATATGTTACCGGGCCAATAGCCGGTCTGACCTTAAATTCTTTCAGCATTACCAATAAAATTATTTCCATATTTACAGCTTTAAACGTAATAAAAACGGAAAAAAGATACGATGGTTTATGGTATTATTTTTCCCTGAGGAGAGAAAATAAAATGCCTCATCAAGAGGCGTGGGAGGATGCAAAGTTATTAATAGGGTGGGCAGTGACTGAAACAGAATTAGCCGGTTTTTATAGAGAAAAAAGTAGAAAAAGTGAAAAGGATCAACTCGAATCTCAGTTCGCCGCGCTCTGGGACAAGTGGGGGCATTACACTGATTCTAAGGGGATAACCGAAATGGCTAAAGAGCAATTTAGAGAGGAAATGGGGCAAATAGTTGCAGAAGCGATTAAAAAACAGGCATTAGCCGAGAAATCAAAAGAGCTCTCTTTATTGAGAAAAGCGGTGGAAGCATCAAAAAATTTTATTAAAAACGCAACTGAAACCGTTAAAAATACCGCTTTAAATATTATCAGCGCCATAAAATCTGCGACATCGCAGTTTAATCCTTTTGGGGCGGAGGTGAGTCAGCCCCTTTCTTTTTTAGACGAGGGAGAAAATATTGAAGAAGAGGAAGTTGCAAGCGTTATCTCGCAACGGCCAGAAGAAATCGGCGGACCAAAACCTCTGGACGACGCGCAGGATCAATTAGACGATATTGCCGAAAAAATTGATGTATTAGAAGCAGAAATGGTGAAACTTGGAGGCGATGATGAGGAAAAACAAGACGAGATAATCAAAGAAGAGAAGGTTAAAGAGGAAGAAAATGAAGAGGAGAAAGAAAATGAAGAGGAGAAAGAAAATGAAGAATTAGAGGAAGTATTAGAGGGGTTAGAGGTAGGACAGGGGGCGGGACAAAAACTTTGTGAGAAAATTGGTGGAATCCAACCCATACGAAATAAAGTTATCTTTAATGAAATTACTTGGATGGGCGGTGTTAATTCCGCCAATGGCGAGTGGATTGAATTGAAAAACATCTCGGGAGGCGAAATAAATTTAACCGGTTGGCAAATTTTAGATAAAGACAATCAAATCAAGATAATTTTCAGTAGTGGAGGAATGTCCTCCGCTATTTTTTATTTATTAGAGAGAACAAGCGATGATTCTGTACCAGAGGCAAGGGCGGATAAAATCTATAGTGGCACTCTAAATAACGAAAACGAGGCATTGTATATTTTTAATAAAGATTGCCAGTTAGAAGACGAAGTTTTGGTCAGCCCTGGCTGGCCGGCCGGGGATAATTTCTCAAAAAGAACAATGGAGCGAAGGCAAGATTTTGGTTGGCAGACAAGTGCTAATGCCGGTGGCACGCCAAAAACAGGAAATAGTGGCGGATACATTGCCAATGCGGGCGGCGCCGCGCCACCGCCACCACCACCACCGCCGCCGCCATCTCCGTTCCCGATCTATCCAAAAATTTTAATTTCCGAGATTCAAATTTCACCATCAGAAAAAAGATTCATTGAACTATACAATCCAAGCAATGAAAACCTTAATTTAACAGATTGGTACATTCAAAGAAAAACCGAAACCGGAATCTTCTGGGTATCTCTCGTTTCGTCAACTCAATTCGAAGGAAAAGCAGTTAACCCCCACGGCCATTTCCTTATTACCAGTTCTACCGAAGCCGACATCCTTTTGAATCTAACCCTGACTGAAAACAATTCCCTAATTTTAAAAAATCCAGACAGAGAAATTGTTGATTTAATCGGCTGGGGCAATGCCCAGGATTTTGAAATCGCTACAACCACGAGCCCGGAACAAGGAAAAAGTTTAGGTAGAAAATGGTCAACCACCACTGAAAATTATTTAGATACCGACAATAATCAAAATGATTTTGAAATACAAACGCCGACACCCAAATCTCAAAATCAAAGCCCGACACCCGAACCCGAACCTGATCCTGAACCGGAAGAGCCACTCCTAACCGTAGTTATCAACGAAATTGCCTGGATGGGAACAAATGCCACCGATTCCAGCGATGAATGGATAGAACTCTACAATAATAGTTCCAGCACAATTGATTTAAATAATTGGAGATTAACTTGGAGTCACGGAACAACCAGTAATACTACTGCTTTTTCTATCGAAACCGCCAGTACTACGATTATTTCTGGTCACGGTTTTTATTTAATGGAAAGAACCGATAATAATACCATAAGCGATATTTCAGCCGATTTAATTTATACCGGCGTTCTCGGAAATGACGGGGAAAAATTAGAATTGAAAGATAGCAATGGTCAGCTGATTGACATGGTTGATTGCTCTTCAGGTTGGTTTAGCGGCAGCAGTTCCCCGAATTATATTTCAATGGAAAGAATCAACCCGAACTCCACAGGAACATCAGCCGAGAACTGGGCGAATAATAATCTTATTGTCAGAAACGGGACAGATGCACAAGAGAATTTAATTAACGGTACGCCCAAAGCCCAGAACAGCGCTTATCAGTCCCTACCGCCAAATCCAATTTCGGATTTGGCTCTTGACTCTCAAAATAGTTCTAATAACAAGGCGGTCTTGATTTGGTCGTCGTCCACTGACCCTGACACTCTTTCAGAAAATCTTTCTTACAAAATTTATTATTCAAGGGAGGGAACGATTACCGAAGATAATTTGACGGCGAGCACCACTTTTTCCGCCACCACTTCGGCAACCGCCATCGCCATTCTCGACCTTTATTACAATTCCGCTTATTACTTCGGACTAAAAGTTTTTGACGGCCAAAATTATTCTTCGCTTTCAAATATTGTTTCTCGTTCAGTTCCTTCAGCTCTGATTGATTCTTCTTGGACAATGTTTCGGGGAAATCTTCAACGTAACAGCCAAAGCGATTATTCCGGACCCAGTTCAGCTCCAACAATTATCTGGGTGTATGATGAAGAAAACGACCCTGCTCATCCAGACAACAATCCGCTCTATACCTCGCCGATTATCAGGCCTGAAGGAACAGTTTTTAGCTCTGCTATTTTTCCCGCTTCAAAACAGGGAGTTTTGACTCTAAATCCTGACGGTAGCAAAAAAAGTTTCCAAGAAATAACTATTGATAAACCTTTAGTTCTCCAGCCGGACGGTTCAGCTTTGGCAGATGAGGGGAAAACGAAAAACGAACAAGGAGATGTTTATTTAGCCGAAGGAGATGTTCTTAAAAAAGCCGACGGACAGGGGAATATAGTATGGCAGAGAAGTTTTGAGTTTGAGAACCCTTACAGTTGTTCCACTTCAACTCCGGCGGCGACCTTGCCGGCCATCGGAGAGAATGGAATAATTTATGTTGCAGTCAGAAACAATTCCTGTAATCAAAACGGAGACGGCGTGGATTATCTTTATTTGCTCAGTTCGGAAAATGAAACTTTGGAAATTGTTAGTCTCTCGGGCTATAGAAGTTCCTTACTTTCTGTTTCTTCAAATGGCAATGCTTATATTTTTTATCTTATTTATGGCAATTGGCCGCCCCGGCTTTATTTAGCTGCTATTTCTTCTGCCGGAGAATTTTTGTGGAGGAAACAGATTTTCACAAATTACAACGTTTGGTCGCCTTCGCCGGTTTTAATTGACAATCAGGAAAATCTATATTTCGTGGTCGGGAAAGATGTTTTTGTCTGGGCTAAAGACGGCAATGAAATTTGGAAACTTTATTTAGGAGAAAGCGTGCCTGCTAACTGGTATGTGGGGGATATTGGGATAGTTCTTAATAATGATGGCACTCTTTATCTCTCCGGACGGGGGGCGATTTTGGGCCTCCGCTAATTTGACAGAGATTCTGGTAATTTTCTATAATGAAAGTGATGAAAAAGAAAAATATTACAATTAGTGATTTAGCCAGAATGGTCCAGAAAGAATTCGGCGCCATCAATCAGCAATTGAACAAATTAGACAGGAATGACCAGACAATTCTTAAACGGTTGGAGGGCGTAGTCTATCGGACCGAGTTCGAAAAATTAGAAGTCAGGGTTGTTGAATTGGAAAATTTACTCGCCGTGAACGGTAAAAGGCACTAATCCCTCTTAATTTTTAGAAATAAAAAATCGCCAAGAGGGCGGTTTTTTGGTAGAGGTTTGATTTTTATATTAAGGATGATACAATACAAAAACAAGATAAAAGAAAGGAGGGACTGGAAATGAATGTTACAATTTGGGAGGCAGAACCAAAGATAATGGTCGCTGATATAGGAGGAATTCCTGAGGAACTAATAACTAAATTTCGAGAGATGTGCGAGAAAAAATTTGGCGTTAGAGCGAGACTATATGATTATCTGTCCGACGCATGTAAAGACGCAGATAGGGTGGGACATCATATTGCCGTGACCATTTGTGGCTTTCAACGAAAAGAATTCCACGATTTCCTCGCTCGGTTCTGTACGAAACATGATCTAACCCTTTCGCCTCTCAACGCAGGAGCCTTTCGTTAGCACCCAAGGACATTCATATCTGCTTGAAAAAAGCCCACCAGGCAACAAAATTTTTTCAAAAGGTGGGCTTTTATTTTTAACTATCTGTTTACTCTGGGCGGGGGCGATTTTGGACCTGAAATAATTTTGCGATACTTGACAGGATAGTAAAAGCGTGCTATTCTTTTTTCACGTACTTTAATAATAATATTGTGGTATTTGTTTGAAAGCGTATAGAAGTTTTCAGGCAAATGCCACAATATCAAAAAAGAAAGGAGGGGGATAAAGTGAAAAAGCTCAACAAGGCTCGTAAAACTCTTATTGGTAAGAGAGTAACGATCACCGGCGAAGGAATAAGGTCTTATACGGGAAATTGTGTAGATGTGGTGCAAACGGAAGGGCAAAAACACATTGATATCGTATTCGAGAACGATTCTCGCTATGGAATGATCATTGACGCAGTCAGCGACAATTAGTGTAGTGGCAAGGCTCAGACGTTAGGCGGAGAGAAGTCGCGGATAGCCACCTTAGCAAAAGATGGGGTGCCTGATGAAGAAATTCTGCGGATAGCGAATGAGATTGCTGTGCCTTACGGGCTTGTGGCCGAGATTCTGACCGGTATTTACTCTGTTGGTGTGCAGGGAGACGAGGGAACCTATACGCCGGTTATCAACCTTATTGGCAAGTTTCCAGGGCACAATGCCTTGGAAAAGATCTCCAATGAGATCACCAACAGAATGCTGGTAAACAGGGTGACATTTCAAATAGCAAAGAAAATCATTGACGGAAAGTAAAATCCTTATCCTCAATAGAAAGAGTTCAAAAGGTTTTCGGCAGCTTTGCCGAAAACCTTTTTATTTATACAGAAAGCAATTTTTAATATCATTAATTCTGCAGATCGTTTTGATAAGCTCAACACGACTAAAAAAAATCGCCAAGAAATCCTCGCCCGTAGGGCTAATGGCCGAGGGTGGTTTTTTGGTGCCTGTTTGGGCTTGACAAATTTTTGATTTTTTGTTATCATAATTCATACCATAATTTTAAAGGAGGAAAAACTATGGAAAAAGCACATTACGTGTTATTTAGGAAGGAACAAATTGATAACGTGTTGGCTGTGCCGATGGAAAAAGGAAAGAATCCGTTAGAACCGCTGAAATCTCTGGGGTTGCCGTTTAATATTATAGGGATTAACGCTGCTCCGATTAAAGACAGCGGAGCCGAGGTTCACAAGAAAATGGACGATCTCTTCTTATGCATGTCAGGAAAAATTGACTTTGTTTGTGGGGGAGAACTGGTGAACCCAACGGCAAAGAAGAAACTGGACGGCTCGCAGGATGAGGATGAATTAAGAAGCAAGGAAATTAAGGGAGGAACAGAATTAGTTTTGAATCCCGGAGATTGGCTTTGGGTACCGGCTGGCACGCCTCATAAAAATGGAGCGGTCGCCGCACATTTAATTGTTATCAAGATTCCTTCAGAAGGATAAGAAAAGGGAAGCAATTTTATAATTTAAAACGGATTAGATCCGAATTTTAACTCTAGCAACGAAAGGAGGGCTTTATGGATCAGAGAGAAATCAATAAGATTGTAAAAGATTTTTATACTTGGGTTCTTTTTGCTAACAATCGTAAGGAAGTGAAGCGGTTTTTAGAGGAGTTATCACTCTGTCGATTATGCGGGATGGATTTCGATGGCACCATTACCGTTAAAGGTCAGGTGCTCGTGCGGGAGGACGGCCGCGAATATATTATTCGCAGCCGGAAGGACAGCATGTTGATTCCTAAGGTCACGGCAACAGGAGTGCATATGGCAGTTATTTCCACCGAAGAAAATCCGGTGGTAATGGCAAATTGTGCCAAGATGAAAATTGAGTGCTTTCAAGGGGTTCTAACAGGCGAGGGTAAATTGGACATCCTGCAACGTAAAGCGAGACAGATGGGCATCCGTCAGGAAGAAGTCGCCTTTATGGGCGACGATATCAATGATCTAGGGTGCCTTGAGTGGGCTGGCGTTGCCGTTTGTCCATCAGACGCTCATATTGTGGTTAAAGATGTGGTTAAGCAGAGAGGCATTATGCTTTCGGCAGAAGGTGGCAACGGCGCTCTGCGCCAATTGACCGAACTTTTGCTGCTGGCAAAAGGATTGGACATAAAAAGGTAGGAAAGGAGGAGGAGCGATGGAAAGACAGAATTATGGCCCATGGTATTGGATTATGCAGATCGGGATTGGCTATGTTGTTATTGTTGTTTTACTGTCGGCTGCCAATCTTGGGTCAGCCCTAGCCAATTCCGGGGAATGGTTCTGGATGTGCATGGCGGCAATGATTTTAAATACGGCCTATTTCGTTTCGTTTCAGTTTTTCGGCGGGCCGAAATACAAATTGGAGCCGTCAGTGCAGCACGCTTGTTTCTGTGTGGGTTGCGGGGTTGGGATGTTTTTTGCTGGCACGGTCTTGGGAATGGTATCTCTTAAAAGTTACAGTAATTTATTTCCGATAGCCGTCGTCGCGGTTATGGGCTTACTTCTGACTGGCGCGCCATCTAACCTGATGGTTAGCATGGCAGTTAGAGCTAAAGGAATCAGCCCGAGCTTACCGTTTGTTGTTTCTAATTCGTCAAATTTTTGGGTGTATTTACTCGCTCCGATATTGGGAGTTGCTTTGCCCAAGTATTTCAAGCAGGCAAGTTGGAATTTTTGGTCGGGTGCTGGATTGTTTACTATTATCATCGGTTTGGTGATAGTGAAAATCTACGGCTTGCCGGTATCCCAGAGAGATGTTCAGTTAAATACCCAGCAGGGCAGTGAGAAAAAACTATCTTCGGGTCGCGGATTGAAATTGTGGCTGCTGGAAGGTAATTGGTTTGCCAAGTCCTTCGCGGCAATGTTGGTCATCACGGTTTATTTAGTATCGTTTCAATTCTTTGGCAAGTTTTTCCGTCTTGACCCGGTGGTCCAGCATTCGGTTTATCTTACTGGTATGGGGATAGGCATATTTATGTATTCTAAAATCATCGGTCTATTTCCGGCCGAGGAATACAAAAAGTATGTTCCAATGGCTATGGTGTTTTTGATGGGGTTGACGATCGGGGCATGGTTGAACAATTTGGTCATGATGGCATTGCGTACACCAGGGTTAAATCCCGGCTTACCTTTTATAGTCGCCAACACATTCCAAGTAACGGTGTATGTTGTTGGCCACTGGTTGGCTCTACGGTTTAGCCAGTTTAACAAGACGGTTTTTAACTGGCAGACGGGACTAGGGATTGTTGTCGTATTGATTGCGCTGTTCATTATTAAACTCTTTGGTTAGCGTAGGTTAACCATGTGAGTAGGGGCATATTCGAGATTTTTCGGATATGCCTTTTTGTTTACGGCGCTGTTCGCTTGACAGGATTTTTTTTCTAAATTAAAATGAAATTGTTTTTTGAAAAGAACATAAAAAGGCAGTTTTAAAATCAGGGAAGTCCTGTTAAAATCAGGCGCTGGGCCGCAACGGTGAACCGAGCACATAAAGTTTTATGTACTCGGCAGCCCGAAAACTGATTCTGTCTCTAAAAAAGTTAATTTTCTCTTCGAGCCAAAGGAAAAAGTTATTTTGTTTTTGAAATAATTTGACCCGCTCCGAGAGAAGCGGATTTTTTAATGATTAAATTAATTTTGATAAGGCATCCGGAGACCGATTGGAACAAGCAAGAGAGATATATGGGAAGCGCCGACATTCCCTTAAATAATAAAGGGAAAAAACAGGCCAGGGCTATCTTGGGATATTTCAAAAATAAAAATATCTCCGCTGTTTATTCAAGTAAATTAAAAAGGGCGTTGGAGGCAGCGAATCTCATTGCGAAACCCCGCAACCTTAAAGTGAAACAAGATGAGCGGCTAAACGAAATTGATTTTGGCGAATGGGAAGGGCTGACATTTGAACAAGTTCAGAAAAAACATCCCGGACTTGCCCGGGAATATCTTTCCAAGCCCCAGAACATAAAAATTCCCGGAGGAGAGTCATTCTCGGAATTTAAGAATAGGGTAAAAGCGTCTTTAGAGAAGATTCTGGCCAAAGAGCATGGGAATGTGGCAATTGTTTCACACGGAGGGGTGAATAGAGTAATCATTTGCGAGTTGTTGAAAATTCCTTTTTCTCATCTCTGGCAGATTAAGCAGGATAACGGGGCGATAAATAAAATAGAAATCTACGAGGATATGAATGTAGCTTCTTTAATCAATTACACCCCATGGGAAAATTAATTTTTATTTTAGGCGGGGCGAGGTCGGGAAAGAGCACTTTTGCCCTTGAATTAGCCGAGAAATCAGGCAAAAAAAAGGTTTTTATCGCCACTGCTTTGCCTTCGGACTCTGAGATGAAACAGAGGATAAGGGAGCATAAAAAAAACCGGCCCAGGGACTGGGAGACAATTGAAATGACGAAAGGCCTTGATAAAAAAATTGAGCAACAGAAAAACGAAACGATTTTAATAGATTGTTTGACTATTTACGTTTCTCATCTGACGAATCTTAAAGAGCCGGAAATCTTGAATCATATAAAAAAGACAATTGAAGCGATAAAAAAATCAGGAGCGGAATTTATTGTCGTTTCCAACGAAGTGGGGGCAGGAATTCACCCGAATAACAAATTGGGCAGATATTATCGCGATATTTTGGGCAGGGTAAATCAGATGTTTGCCGATGCCTCGAATGAGTTTTATGTAATGTTCGCCGGCATTCCGGTCGACATAAAAAAATGGAAAAAATCGAAGAGATAATCTCAAAAATTAAACCATTAGACAAAGAAGCAATGGAAAAAGCCAGGCAGCGACTGGATAATCTGACCAAACCCGTCGGCAGTTTGGGAAAGCTTGAGGAAATAGCGGAAAAGATTTCCGGTATAAGAGGTAGTCTCGCAGCGGTGATTAAAGAAAAGTTGATTTTTGTTTTGACTGGAGACCACGGCGTAGTTACAGAAGGAGTAAGCGCTTATCCGCAGGAAGTTACGGCTCAAATGGTTTTGAACTTTATTAATGGAGGGGCAGGCATTAATGTTTTGGCAAGACACGTAGGGGCTAAAGTAATAGTTGTTGATATGGGGGTGGCGGCAGAAATAAACCATCCGGAAGCGATAAACAAAAAGATAGATTTCGGAACTAAAAATATGGCAAAAGGCCCTGCGATGACAAGAGAGCAGGCAATTCAGTCAATTGAAGCAGGCATTAAACTGGTTGAAAATGAACTTTCTCAGGGAGCGGATATAATTGGCTGCGGTGAGATGGGAATAGGGAACACAACTTCTGCAAGCACTATTACGGCTGTTCTGATAGGAGCTAATCCAAGAGAAGTTGCTGGTCGGGGAACGGGAATTAACGATGCCGTATTTGAACATAAAATAAAGGTAGTTGAAGAGGCAATAAAAATTAATCAACCCAACCCAAAAGACCCGATTGACGTTTTGGCGAAAGTCGGCGGGTTTGAAATAGGGGGGCTGGTCGGAATAATTTTAGCCGGAGCGGCGAACCAGATTCCGGTGGTGCTGGACGGTTTTATTGTGGGTGCAGCCGGATTGATATCTTATGGTTTGGCGCCCCAAGTCAGGGATTATTTATTTGCCAGCCACTGTTCAGCGGAAAAAGGACATAAAATTATTTTAGAGAAAATGGGGCTGGTTCCTCTGTTTGATTTCGGGTTGCGGCTTGGCGAAGGCACGGGCGCTGCTTTGGCAATCAGCGTCATTGAGGCGGCGACTAAAATATTAAACGAGATGGCTACTTTTGAAGAAACCGATGTTTCAAAAAAATTATGAAATATTTTTTAACCGCGCTTAAATTTCTGACAAACCTGCCGATGGCTAAAAATTTGGAACTTCAAGAAGAAATGCTGGCAAAATCGGTAAAATATTTCCCGTTGGCAGGAATTTTAATCGGGTTGTTTTTGGCGGGAATAAATTTTTTGTTTTCTTTCATTTTTCCTTCGATTGTCGTCAGTGCGATTATTCTGATTTCTTTAATCTGGATTACCCGAGGGCTTCACTTAGACGGCTTTATGGATACAATAGACGGGCTTTTCGGCGGCTCGGACAAGGATGAAAGGTTGAGAATAATGAAAGACACCCAAGTCGGAAGTTTCGGCGTTGTTGCCGTTGTTTCTTTACTCTTGCTTAAGTTTGCCTTGATTTTTGAACTTTCCGGCCAGAAATTATTTCCCCTTATTTTAATTTTAATGCCGGCTCTCTCCAGATGGTCTATGGCTTTGGCAATGCCTTTTTATTCTTATCCCAGAGAAAAAGGAACCGGGGTTTTCGCCAAATTTGTCAAAAAAAATGACTCTTTGCTCGCTACGATCATAATGTTTGTCTTTGCCGTCGGCTTGTTAAAATTAAAAGGGTTAATTCTTATCTTTTGTGCATTTATTTTTACGCTGTTGATAACAAAATTAATTTCCAGAAAAATCGGTGGAATGACAGGAGATGCCTACGGCGCGTTGAACGAAGCTGTAGAGGTAATAATTTTGGCTGCGGCTTACCTTGTTATGTCCGGCAACCTGAATCTATATGGTTAATCTTGACGTAATTGCTTCTTGGAGCGGCGGCAAAGAGAGCAGCTTAGCTTTGTATAAAGCAATACAGGAAGGCTATAAGATAAAATATCTTTTAAATTTTATTTCAAAAAAATATAAGAGATGTTGTTTTCACGGCATTCAAAAGGACCTGATTGATTTACAGGCAAATTTAATCGGCATTCCTTCATTCCAGAAAGAAGTGAGTCCCGATATGAAGCTGTACGAAAAGGAGTTCAAAGAAGCGGTGAATTACCTGAAAAAGAAAGGAGTTAAAGGAATGGTTTTCGGAGACGTTTATTTAATAGACCATAAAAATTGGGTGGAAAGAGTTTGCAAGGATTTAAAGATAAAAATGATAGAACCTTTGTGGCAAAGGGCGCCAGAGCAAATTATTGAAGAGTTTATCCATTTGGGTTTCAAAGCCGTGGTGGTTAGCGCTAAGGCGGAATTATTTGATAAAAGTTTTATTGGCCGCGAAGTGAATCTTCAACTGTTCAAAGAGCTGAAGAAAAGAAAAATTTGCCCTTGCGGCGAAAACGGAGAATTCCATACTTTTGTTATAGATGGTCCTATATTCAAAAAAGGGAGAATAGAAATAACAAAAAGCCGGAAGATTCTCAAAAAAGGTTTCTGGCCGCACTGGTTTCTGGATATTCAGAAATGGCGAGTCAAAAATAAAATCTATAAATAAATTATGAGTCCTGCCCGAATAAGCTTTTAGCCGAATAAGGACAGGGATTAAACAGAATGAAAAAAATTTTTTGGTTGACGATTTGCTTAATTTTAGGGGTTTTGGCGCTGAGTTTTACGATTTGGAATGAACAAAGAGGCCCAAAACAGGAAACCCCTCAAGCGCAGCAAACTGATTTTTCCGCCGTTGATTCGCGGGGAAAAGAAATTATTCTTGAGGGGAAACCCCAGCGGATTATTTCTCTGGCTCCGGCGAATACGGAAATTCTTTTCGCGCTAGGATTAGACGAAGAGATTGTGGGTATAACAGATTATTGCAACTATCCTCCGGAAAAAGTGGTTAAAATTGAGAAAATCGGCGGTTTCAGCACCCCTAACATTGAAAAAATCGTTTCTCTGAATCCGGATATTGTTTTTGGAACAAGCGGGGTGCAAAAACAAGCGGTCCAGAGATTGGAAGAACTCGGCATTAAGGTCTATGTCTTGGAAGCTGAAACAATGGAAAATTTATTAGCCGAAATAGAAAAAGTAGGAAAGGTGACGGGAAAATCTCAGGAAGCCAAAAATTTGACAGAGAGTTTGAAAAAAAGGATAGAACTTATTAAAACAAAGGTGGCTAATCTTTCAGACGAGCAAAAACCAAAAGTGTTTTTAGAAATTTGGTACGACCCCATTTGGATAGCGCCGGATAGAACCTTGATTTACCAGGTTATTGAATTAGTCGGCGGTCGGCATGCCATAACCATCAAAGGGGATTGGAACCAGGTTACTACTATTGACCCTGAATCAGTCATTAACGCCAACCCTGATGTTATTTTTTTGGCTTTTGAGGGAAGTCCGGAATTAATATATAAATTGCCGGGCTGGAGCAATGTTTCTGCGGTCAAAAACAAGCAGGTTTTTCAAATAAACGGCGATATCATTTCAAGAACCGGCCCCAGGATAGTTGACGCACTGGAACAGATTGCTAAGATTTTACACCCTGGCTTATTTTAGAAAAAAAGAACATGAACCATCCTCTTTTAATAACTTTTTTAGTCATCGCCCTGATTTTGTCGGCGCTCGTTTCCGTTTCCGTTGGCCCGGCTAACATTTCTTTTGGCGAAATAGTGAAAATTTTTCTGGCCAAGCTCCGCCTGACAGATGCCAAGGATATAAACTTGCTTCACGAAAACATTATATTAGACATCCGTTTTCCCCGCGTTATCTTGGCGATAATTTGCGGCATGGCGCTCTCTCTGGCCGGAGTAGTACTGCAAGCGCTTTTGAGAAACCCTCTGGCTGACCCTTACATTATAGGTATTTCTTCAGGAGCGGCTTTGGGAGCCACTCTGGCTATTGCTTTGGGTTTAATTAGTTTAATATCCCTGGCTGGATTTTTGGGCGCGGTTTTGGCGATGTTCCTGATTTATAATTTAGCCAGAACAGGTTATAAGGTGCCGGTTCAAACTTTGTTATTGGCCGGCGTGATAGTGAGCGTTTTTCTTTCTGCTTTGATTAGCTTGACGGCCTTTTTAATGGGTAAAAGCATGTATCAGGTAATGCTCTGGCTAATGGGGAATTTGTCCGAGCCCAATCTCGGCTTGATTGCTATTGCCGGTTTTATGGTGTTGACAGGCGCAATCGTTGTTTATATTTTTTCCCGGGACTTGAATATTATTTCCATCGGAGAAGAATCGGCTCAATATCTGGGGATAGAAGTGGAAACGGTAAAGAAAATATTGTTTGTCGTGGCTTCTCTGATGACCGGTGCCGTGGTGGCTCTGACAGGGTTGATTGGTTTCGTCGGTTTAATCATACCTCACATAATGAGATTGGTGGTGGGACCAGACCATAGAATTTTGAGCGTGACTTCTTTACTGGCAGGCGGTATTTTCCTTGTTTTAGCTGATTTATTCGCTCGCACCATAATATCACCGACAGAAATACCGGTTGGCGTGGTTACCGCTTTATTCGGCGGCCCCTTCTTTTTATTTCTATTAAAGCGAAAGAAAACATGATTGAAGTCAGAAATTTAAATTTTAGTTACGGGCAAAAGAAGATATTAAAAAACATCAATCTTAAGGTAGATTCAGGTGAATTTGCGGGAATTATCGGTCCCATCGGCTCCGGCAAGACCACGCTTTTAAAAAATATTTGCCGGATCTTAAAACCAGACCAGGGCGTTGTCCTAATTGATGACCGGACTTATTACAAGCCGAAAGAACTGGCTCAAAAATTGGCCACAGT